>Ga0316204_10007108_pt1 | contig 16664 bp, 17 predicted proteins | sample 6monrhotite_MG_2_FD_205661 | JGI IMG/M metagenome (GOLD analysis project Ga0316204, IMG submission 205661) | Microbial mat bacterial communities from mineral coupon in-situ incubated in ocean water Damariscotta River, Maine, United States -... | ecosystem: Environmental > Aquatic > Marine >... | reverse complement strand
TGCCCGCCGACGTCGAGCCGGGGACGGCGCTCATCACGACCAGCGATCTCGCCGTCGACGAGCGCTTCGAACCGGCGTTCGACGCGGAGGGGCGGCTCGAGCTCCTGGTCGGCGACGCGCTGACCCGCACGATCACGCTGCGCGCCAAGGACCTGCTCGGGATCGCGCTGCCGCCGATGCCCGTGCCCGCGCTCGAGGGACTCGCGACCTACCCGGAGAGCCCGACCCTCGACGATCGCCTCCAGCGCGGTGCGCTCAGCGCGACGCGCAGCGACAGCGTGACCTTCGTCTGCGCTCAGCCCGGCACCTACCGCTTCCCCGCGCTCGTCTACACCTGGTGGAATCCGGGACCGGGGACGCTCGAGCGCCTCACGCTGCCCGCGCGCACGCTCGTCGTCGTACCCGACCCCGACGCGCCCGCCGCCGTCGACGAGGAGACAGCGACCCCGCAGGAGTCGCGGAGCGCGTGGGCCATCGCGGGCGGAGTCCTGCTGCTGCTCGCGCTGGTGGGCTTCTTCAGGCGCGGCTACGTGCGGGAGTCGTTCAGGCGCCGCCGTGAGCGACGAGCCCAGCGCGAGCCCGGGCGCTTCGATGCGCTGACTCGAGCCTGCGAGCGGGGCGACGCCAAGGCGGCTTGGAGCGCCCTCCTCGACTGGACCGCCGTGCTGCAGGCCGCAGCCCAGCCCGGCGCCGCCGTGCGCTGGGACTCCATCGACGAGGCTGCGCGCTCCCTGGACGCCGCAGAGCTCCTGCGCGCGAGCCAGCCGCTCCAGCGGGCACTTCTCGACGCAACGCCGTGGAGCGGTGCGGAGCTGCTGGCCGCCGCGCGAGGCCTGCGCGCGCGGGTCGCGCCCCGCTCCGCGAACGAGGCTGCGCTGCCCGGCCTCAATCCCCCGCCTCGGCGCTGATCCGCGGCCCGCGCCAGGCCGCAGCCGCCCCCGCGAAACCGCCTCGCGCAGCGCCGGTTGGGGCAGCCCGCTCCCTCGCGCGCAGAACGTCCGGACCGCGAATCCAACGCCCAGCGGAAAGGAACCAGGGCCTGCCGCGCAGCACGACGCGCGCGGCTCGGCTCGCTCGCCACACTCCCTCGACTCGCCATGCACACGACCCTTCTCGCAACAGCGCTGCTGGCCATCGGGCCGCAGGAAGCGCGCTCCCACCTCGACGTCCCCTACGCCGTGCGCGCGGGCAGCAACCCAGCCCTGACGAGCCTCGACGTCTACACCACGACGGACGCCGAGGCTCGGCCCGTCCTGGTCATGATCCACGGCGGCGGCTGGGCTGCGGGCGACAAGGCGAGCGCCTCGATGGTCGAGCCCAAGGTGTCGCACTTCGTCGGCGCGGGCTTCGTGTACGTCAGCGTCAACTACCGGCTGTCGACCAGCTCCAGCGTGCAGCACCCGGCCCACGTCCAGGACATCGCGAGCGCGCTCGCGTTCGTCCACGAGCACGCGGCGGAGTACGGCGGCGACCCGGATCAGCTGTTCGTGATGGGACACTCCTCCGGCGCTCACCTCGCGGCGCTGGTCAGCCTCGACGGACGTCGCCTCGCCGCCGAAGGGCTCGCACCCGCGGATCTGAAGGGAACGATCTGCCTCGACACGAAGGCCTACGACCTGCCGCGCCTGATCGACGAGCTCGGCGTGAGCCCTCGCAGCCGCCAGATGTACGAGAGCGCCTTCGGCAGGGATCGCGACGCCTGGCGCGATGCGTCTCCGACGCGTCACGTCGCCGAGGGCGCCGAGACGCCGCCCTTCCTGATCCTGCACTCGGGCGAGCGTGCGGACGGGAAGCTGGTCGCCTCCGAGCTCGTCTCCGCGCTGCGCGGCGTCGAGGTTCCGGCCGCTGCATTCAACGCGCCTGACCGCGACCACGCCGGCATCAATGCCTGCATCGGCGTGGCGGACGATCCGTACACGGCCCTGGTCATGGAGTTCCTCGCGAACCCCAGCGGCGTCGAGGCCCTGCGTCTCGGGGCCGCCGACGCCGGCACGTCCAGCGAGCAGGACGCGCGACCGACTCCGGCGGAGACCGTGAAGACCACGCGCCCGGCCTATGACCCGCTGCGGGTCGAAGCGGACGTCTTGCCCGAGCCGGTCGAGCTCGTCGCGCACGACTCGGCGCGCGAACGTGGCCTGCCCCTGCTCGCCTACTTGCCCGTCGCTGGCGAGCCGGCGCCGGTGCTGCTCTTCAGCCACGGCCTCGGAGGCTCGCGTCACGGCTCGGCCTTCCTCGGCCGGCACTGGGCCGCGCGCGGCTACGTCGCGGTGTTCCTCCAGCACCCCGGCAGCGACGAGCCCATCTGGCGCAACGCTCCTCCGCGCAAGCGTCGCGAGGCCATGGAGCGCGCGGCGTCCGGGGCGAACTTCACCTTGCGCGTCGAGGACGTCGGGTTCGTCCTCGACCAGCTCGCGACCTGGAGTCGCGCCGAGGAACACCCGCTGTTCGAACGGCTCGACCTCGAGCACGTCGGCATGTCCGGGCACTCCTTCGGCGCCGTGACCACCCAGGCCGTCAGCGGCCAGCGCTTCGGCGCACTCGGCGCGTTCGCCACGGACGCGCGCATCGACGCGGCGCTTCCGATGAGCCCGAGCCCGCCGAAGCGCGGCGACACGGAGGAGTCGTTCGGCGACGTCGAGGTGCCCTGGCTCTTGATGACCGGCACCCTCGACGACTCCGCCATCGGTGGGCAGACCGCGGCGTCGCGGCGAGAGGTCTACCCGGCGCTGTCCCTCGAGTGCGCGCGCTACGAGCTCGTACTCGACGGCGCGGAGCACTCCGCGTTCACCGAGCGCCGTCTGCCCGGGGACAAGGCCGCGCGCGACCCCGACCACCACCGACGCATCCTGGCGCTGTCGACGGCGTTCTGGGACGGCTACCTGCGGGGCGACGCGGCGGCGCTCGCGTGGCTGCACGGGGACGGCGCGCGGGCCGTGCTCGCCGCCGCCGATGTCTGGCGCTTCGCCCTGCCCGCGGGCGCGGACGAGCCGCCGCGCTAGCCGGGCGGCGCCGCAGCGGCGGGCCTCCCTCGCCGCGCCGGCCCCCGCAGCGCCCGGGTCGGCCCCCGAGGAGATCCCAGATCGAAGGCCCCAATGCGTAGCCATTTGGTTACGCTTTGATCCAGCGATGCCTCCCGCCCTCCCTCTCGAGCGTGCCTGCCACGCCATCGGCGACCCGACCCGGCGAGCCCTCCTCGACCTCCTACGTGACGGCGAACGCCCCGCGGGAGAGCTCGCGGCCTGCTTCCCGATCAGCCGGCCCGCCGTGTCGAAGCACTTGCGCGTCCTGCGGGAGGCCTCGCTCGTCAGCGAGCGACGCGTCGGCCGCCAGCGGCTCTACAAGCTCGAACCCGCGCCGCTCGCCGAGGTCGACGCCTGGCTCGCCACCTACCGCACCTTCTGGGCCGCGCGCCTCGTCGAGCTCAAGCGGCTCGTCGAGGACGGCGCTGCGTCGCCGCCCGACAGAACTCCGACCGACCTCACGCCATGAGCTCCGCGAAGACCGAGGACTACGAGTACAGCCTGACGCTCCCCGCCACGCCCGACCGCGTGTGGGCAGCGTGGACCGACCCCACGGCCCTGCGCGCGTGGTTCGCCGAACACGCCGAGGTCGAGCTGCGTCCCGGCGGAGCTTTCCGCTTCTGGGGCAAGCACACGCTCGGCACTCCGGAGGCCCACGAGGCGACGCAGCGCCTCGAGCTCGTCGAGGACGCGACGACGCTCGCCTTCACGTGGACCTGGCTCGGCGTGGCGACGCGCGTCGAGATCGCGCTCGCGTCCGATGAGTGGAAGCCGTGGCCCATGGGCTCGGATCCGCCGCGCCGGGAGCCGCAGCCGGGCTGCAAGGTGACGGTGCGCCAGACCTTCGCCGGGGCGCTCCCCGTCGAGAAGGCCAGCGCTCTCGTCGACGACCACTGGCGACTCGTGTTCGGAAACCTGTTCGGCCACCTCGACGACGCCTCGGTCGTGCTGCCCGACTACGCGCAGCCGACCGCGGAGGTGCGTCTGTCCCTGTTCATCGAGGCGCCGCCGAACGCCGTCTTCCGGACGCTGACCGAGCCCGAGCTGTTGAACCGCTGGCTCGCCATGGGCGCTCGCGTCGACGCCCGCGTCGGCGGCGGCATCGACCTCGGTTGGAGCGGCGCGGAGGGCGCGGACAGCGGCTTCCCGCTGCGGATCCTCGAGCTCGAGCCCGACCGACGCCTCGTGATCTCGTGGCCGGACTGGCGCGGCCGCACCGACGAGCCCGACACCCGCGTGTCGTGGGACCTCGTTCCCGAGAACGGCGGCACGCGCGTCGACTTCCTCCACGACGGGTTCCAGCGCCCGGTCGATCGCAGCGACTACCAGCAAGGTTGGCAGGACTTCCTCGGCGGCCTCGCCCAGGTCGCCCGCTCGCTCTAGACCACGCCCGCCGCGCGCGGGTTGCCGGGACGAGTCCGGTCAGCGCGCGTCACGGAACGCGACGAGCCGCCGACCCCCTCGCGGGGATCGACGGCTCGCTTCACCTCCGTGAGGAGGCGCGTGGAGACGTGCGAGAGACCTAGATGCCCCAGGTCACGCGCAGGGCGTTCGTGGTGTTCGCATCCGTGCCGCACGGCCCGGCCGGATCGCGGTACCAGAACTGGAGGTAGCTGGTGTCGCCGGGGCTGACCCCGAGGATCTGGTGGATCGGCATGTCACCGGGCTGCGGGTAGGCGCCCTGGCCACCGGCCAGCGACGGGATCTTGTTGATCCGGACGAGGTTGCCTCCGATGCAGCGCAGTCCGTCGACGAAGGGCGTGCCGAGGCCGCCGTTCACCTGCAGGTTGCCGGCGAAGAAGATCCCCGGCTTGCCGGCCGGGAGACCCGAGACGGTCAACACGAGGTCCGCCGCGGCGATGCTCGTCGTCCCCGTGGCGTCCAGCGTTCCGCCGGTGCCCAGCGAGTTCGCGCAGCCCGTCTGGGAGCCAGGCGAGACGTTGTTGCCGCAGGGGCAGGGGCCGACGGTTCCAGCCGGGCCTTCGCCGACGCAGAAGCGGTCGATGCCGGGCTCACAGATGTCCGGGACGCCGTTGCCGTCCGCGTCGTTCGCGCCCCCGAGGATGTCGCAGCGGTCCGGGATGCCGTTCCCGTCGCAGTCCTCACCGGGCTCGCAGTCGTCCGGGACGCCGTTCTGGTCGCAGTCCGACTCCTGGGAGTCCGGGACGCCGTCGCCGTCGCAGTCGGCGGGCGGCGGGCAGTCCGTGCTGGGCGTGATGGTCATGGCGAAGTCGCCGACGTTGCCGTCGCCATAGGTGATCCACCCACGCGCCGGCTTGTTGACGGCGGTGTCGAACAGGAAGATGTCGCCCGCGGCGTTGGCCTTGCCCATCAGGGTGATGACCTCGCCGGTCGGCAGGTACTTGACCGTGCCGAAGCCCGCGCCACCGTTCGCCGTGTTGACGATCAGGTCGCCGCCGGGCGTGCAGACGGCGTTGATCCACGTGAAGCTCATCTCGAGCAGGCCGGTCGTCTGGGGGTCCCAGGTCTGGCCGATGTCGTGGCCGCCGAAGGCGATGCCCTGCAGCGTGACCGTGCCGGCGCCGTCGTAGCACATCGAGACCGCGGACTGCGGGTCCTCGAAGTCGAACGTCCAGTGGTCGGTGGCAGCTCCGAACAGGCCGTCGAGGCGCAGCCCGTAGCCGGGGGGCGCGACCTGCCCGCCGATCTTGTTGCCGAGGTCGTAGCAGCCGGCGTCGCAGCGGTTGATCGGCAGCGGGCAGTTGCCCTGGGGCATGGCGCTCGCCACCGTGGCGAGCCCGAGGACGCCGATTGCGGCGTTGAGGAGAGTATGGCGAGTCATGGGACAGGGGCAGCCGGGGTGCGAGACCCAGCTGAATTCAGGAGACAGGAGTGAGATGAATAGCGGAGGGAGCGGGGCCCCGACGGCGGACCGGAGCCCGGGAGCGGAGCGATACAACTCATCTCGAACCTATCCCTGACTCGCGGGAGCGGTCGGATCGGGGGGGTACGATTTTCCGCCCCCCCCTCCAAGGCCCCTCCAGGGACCAGAAATGTGCTCGGGAAGGGTTGCGAGCCGGCGCAATCCGCTATGCTCCCCGGCTCGATTCGGCTCGGAGAACGGTCTCCGAGGCCCACGCCCTCTCCGACGCACCCCCTAACGACTCCCCGCTTCAGGAACCTGTCATGTCCAGAACCTGTGAAGTGACCGGCCGCGGCACCCAGACCGGCGGCAACATCGCCCGCCGTGGTTTGCCCAAGAAGAAGGGCGGCGTCGGCCTCCGGATCACCGGGCGCACCAAGCGCAAGTACAAGGTGAACGTCCAGAAGAAGCGGATCTGGGTCCCCGAGCTCGGTGAGTACGTGACCGTGCGCCTCTCGGCGCGCGCGCTCCGCACGATCACCAAGAACGGCGCCTACCCGACGCTGCTCAAGGCCGGCATCATCAAGCCCAAGCCCGCCAAGCAGGCGAGCTGAGCTGCGCCGCTCGCCTCGCGGGCCGCAACGAACACGAGCCGCGCGTGCCTCCCCCTCGGAAGCACGCGCGGCTCTCGTTCGTCCAGGGCGTCTCGCCGCTCACCAGCCGAACGGGATCCCTCGCAGGAACGGCAGCTTGAGCTGCGGCGGCCACAGTCCCACGCCGATCGTCAGACCGAGCAGGTGCAGCTCGACGCCCTCCTTCAGCCCGACCTGCGCGCCAACGATCGCCGTGTCGAGCTGCACACCCGTGCGCGTCGTGCTGACGCCTGCGTGGAACCATCCCGGGTGGTCCTTGCCGAGCGCCGTCGGATAGAGCTCGAGCGCGAAGCCCGGGATGCGGCGCGAGAGCCAGACGACGAAGGTGTTGCTGTTCGGCCCGGGGAACGCGCGGTAGTCCTCGCGGCGCGGATAACGCATCGCCTCCGCGAGGATCGCGAGCCCGATCCGCTCGGCCTCGGCGCCGCGGTAGGTCGTGACGACGTGCACGCCTCGCCCCCAGCGTTCGTCGGCGAACGCGGCCTCCGGGTCCAGCTCCTCGACGCGCACGCCTGAGCGACGGGAGCGGATCTCGACCCGCTTCCAGGCGCCGTCGACGCGAAGGTCGATCCACGCGTGGTCCGCCCACAGCGAGATCCAGGGCTCGCCCGCCGGCAGCTGCGCCGTCTTGACGATCACGATCGGCTCGGGCCCGGGGACCAGCTCGGACGGGCGCGTCGCGCAGGCGGCGACGAGGCAGAGCACCAGGACGGCGAGCCAGCGCACGGAGGAGTGCCGTACGCCGAACTCGCCCGCTCCCCGCGCCGCTTCACGGGTCCCAGCCGCTCGTAGCCTCAATGCGGAAGCTCCGAGCGGCGTGCGCCGACGTCCTCCAGGGCGCCGGCGAGGCCACGACCCCAGGGCCGGTGGCCCACGTTCGGCGTGGCGCCCTCTCCATCCTGAGCCGAGTCCGTCATGGAGCGCCACTATACGTGGCGCCCCGCGGTGAATCCCGAATCGAACAGCACCCGCTGAACGCGGATCCTCGATGCACGGAGCGCCGAAGCCGCGTCGCGCTCGGGCGCGGGGCAGCCCGCGAACGCGCTAGCAGTCCTCGTACTTCCAGTGCCGCTTCTTGCCCTCGGCGAGCCACTCGATCGCCTGGAGGATGCGCTTCTCCCGCGTGGCGTCGCGCTTCGCCTCGACGATCCACTCGAGGTACTCGCGCCGGTAGCTCGGCGCGAACCCGTCGAGGGTCGTCTTCGCGGCCTTGTTCTTCTCGAGCGCCGCGGCGAAGTCCGGGTGCAGCGCGAGCTTCGGCTTCGCCTTGGCAAGACCCTTCTCGCGCGTGCCCTTGACGCCGTCGGCGTTCAGCTTCGCGGCCTTCTTGACGAGGCTGAGGAAGCGGCGCTTGGGCGGCAGGTCCTTCACCGTCTCCAGTCGCCCGAAGCTCCCCATCGCACGCCCGTCGGCCTCTTCCCCGACGACCAGCGCGTGTTTCCAGAAGCCGAAGGTCGCGTGCTTCTTGAACGCAGCCATGTGACACAGGAGCCCGCCGGACTCGAAGGCCGGCACGCCCCACTTGATCGTCTCCTCGACGTCGGGACAGCCCTCGTGCACGAGCTCCCGGCAACGCTCGAGGATCGGGCGCGCGAACTCGGGGCTGGCGGCGAGGTAGTCGTCGACGCGTTCGTCTCTGGTTCCCATGCGTCGAGCGTAGCGTCGCGCGGCGATTCCGGGGCTCAGCCGCCGCCGTGGAAACGCTGCAGGCCCGCGAAGGTGTCGCGCCAGCCCTGGGCGCAGCCCGCGAAGAAGGCGTCCGCCTCCTCCGCCGCCGGGAAGCCCGCCTGCGTCACGCGCAGCCGTGCGCCCGCCCCGTCCGGGGTGACGAGGAACTCGGTGACGAAGTCCGCCTCGAAGGGCAAGGGACCGTCCTTCGCGCGATAGCGGTAGTCGGCCAGCACCAGGCGGCGGTGCGGTTCGAACTCGCGGATCGTCGCGATCGTGACGTAGTCCGGCGTGTCCTCGCCGCCGCCCCACGTCGCGCACCAGGTCCCGCCCGGCTCGGCCAGCACGATCGCGTTCGTCGCCGACCACCACGCGCGAATCGCGCTCGGCTGAACGAGGCTCGCGAAGAGGGCCTCGGCGGAGACGCGGAACGTCTCTTCGTGGGTGATGGAGCGAGAGGACATGGGGCGCTTGCCCAGCAGTCTAGCCTTCCGCGATCCCCGCCGCGCCACAGGGCGAGTTCAGCTCCGCTACGCCACGAGCGGCTCCGGCGACAACGCCGTGGCTCGACTCGGCAGCGCGGCGCCGGGCTCCGGCAAGAGCGGCAGCTCGACGCGGAACGTCGAGCCGCAGCCGACCTTCGACCGGACGCGCAGCGATCCTCCGAGGGCCTCGACCACCTCCCGACAGCGCGCCGGACCGCGGTCCGCGACTCCTAGCTCGAGCGTGTCCGAGTGCCTGCGCTCCGACGTGAACTCGAAGACCGCCGCCAGCCGATCGGCGGAGATGCCGACGCCCGTGTCCTCCACCTCGATCGCGACGGTGCAACCGCTCGCGGGCTCCGGCCGGGAGACCGCCACGCGAACAGCGCCGCGCTCGGTCGCCGCCAGAGCGTTGGCGACGAGCGACCCGAGGACGGCGGCAATGGGCTCGGCCTCGCCGAGGAAGGTGCCCGGCAGTCCACGGTCGATGTGGAGCGTCAGCCCGAGTCCAGCCGCCTCGGCGCTGGGCGCGTGAGCCAGCACGACCTCGGTGAGCGTCGTGCGCAGGTCGAACGGTGAGCCGCCCGTGCGCGACTCCGCGGGCTGGTCGTCGCTCGAGTCCTCGTCGATCGTCCGGGAGTCACTCCGACCGCGTGTGAACAGCAGCGGCTGGAGCCCGAGGGCAATCCCCGACGCGAGAAGGAGGAACGCCGCGACGAGCCCGCTCCGCACGTCGGCCTGCATCAGGACCACGAGGACGCCCACGAGCCCAAGCAGCAGGGCCAGCGGCAGGCGTGGGCGATCGATCCAGCCGGGAGTCGGGCGGCGCATGCCCCCTCATCGGCCCGACTCGCGGGTCGCCTTGACGTCGATACCGAGCCGGGCTCCTCAGCGCCGGCACAGCACCTCTGCTACTCCCCGAACAGCTCCTCCTTGGCGCGTTCGACGATGAAGGCCACCGAGGGGTGCTTGATGCGCCGCTCGGGTGAGATCGCGTAGAAGCGGTCGCGCACGGACTCGAGCTCGCCGAGGCAGTGCACGCCGTACTGCGCGCGGACCTGGGCCTCGACGATGGTCGGAGCTGGGAACACACCGCGGCCCGCCTGGCCGAACACCTTGAGCAGCGCGCTGTCGGCGAACTCCCCCACGACGGTCGGACGAACGCCCGTCTCCTGCAGCCACTGCTCGAGCGAGCGGCGTATCGCCGCGTCGGTCGACGGCATCAGGAACGGCGCGCCGTCGAGCGAGCGCGGGAAGTCCGCCTTCAGGCCCTTCGCGAGCTGGGGAGCCGCGAACAGCGAGATCGTCGACTCGCCGATGAGGTGGTTGTAGGCCTTGACGTCGAGGCCCGGCGACAAGGGCACGTCCGACAGGACCAGGTCGAGGCGGTGCACCGCCAGCTCGGCGAACAGCTGCTGCGGATGGTCCTCGCGGCACTGCAGCGCGATCGTCTCGTCGACGTCGAGAGCCGGCGAGAGGAGCTGGAACGCGACCAGCTTCGCCATCACGTCGGCGATGCCCACGCGGAAGACGAGCGGGCGTCCGACGGGCCGGCCCCGCACCGCGTCGACCAGCTCACGGCCCGTCGTGAAGATGTCCTCGGCGTACTCGTAGACCAGCCGCCCGGTCTCGGTCGGCTCGAGGTTCCGCCCGCGGCGCTCGAAGAGCGGGGTGCCGAAGAACGACTCCAGGCTCTTCAGCTGCATGCTGATCGAGGGCCGACCGACGTGCAGAGTCCGGCTGGCGGCCGTGATGCTCCCCTCGCGGACGACCGTCCAGAAGTAGAGCAGGTGGTGATAGTTGAGCCACTCCATGGGGCCCAGCATAGGTCATCCAGATCGACGGTTCACGTCACATCTTGGGCTCTGATTGACGGTGGATTCGGGTCGAAAGAAGGTCCAGCGGCGGGGTGGAGACCACCTCGTCCGCGGCGAGCCCCGCCGGGGCCCTCGCCGCCCTCGCTCTCGAACCAACGAACGAACATGAAGGTCGAACTGAAGTCGAAGGACGTCCCGATGACCCGCACCCTGGTCGAGCAGGCCGAGCGCCGGCTCCGCTACGCCCTCCAGGGCTTCGGAGATCGCGTGCAGCGGGTCCGCTTGCACCTCTCCGGCGACGAGTCGCAGCCGAACGGAGCGGGCTACCGCTGCCGCATCCAGGCGCAGACCGACCAGGGCGCCGTGGTCCTGATCGAGGAGCGCCGACGCCACCCCGTGACGGCGGTCGTGATCGCCAGCGAGCACATCGCCCGCCGGGTCGGACAGCGACTCCAGAAGCTCTCGGGGCGCCGCCGGCCCACACGCAGCTGAGCGGCTCGAACGCGTCAGGCGGCGAGCTCTCGCTCGCCGCCCGCGCTCACGCTCAGCTGGCCGTCTCGTCCTTGCCGATGAACTTGTAGATGGCCGCGCCGATCACGGCGCCCGCGATCGGAGCCGCCCAGAACAGCCACAGCTGCGCCACGGCCCAGTCCCCCACGAACAACGCGACGCCGGTGCTGCGCGCCGGGTTCACCGAGGTGTTCGTCACCGGGATGCTGATCAGGTGGATGAGCGTCAGGCACAGGCCGATGGCGATGGGCGCGAAGCCAGCGGGCGCGCGACCGTCCGTCGAGCCCAGGATCACGATCAGGAAGAAGGCGGTCATGACCACCTCGCAGACGAGCGCGGCCATCATCGAGTAGCCGCCGGGCGAGTGCTCACCGAAGCCGTTGGACGCGAAGCCGCTCGAGACGGCGTCGAAGCCCGCCTGGCCGCTGGCGATGACGAACAGGACTCCGCCCGCCGCGATGCCGCCCACGACCTGCGCGACGATGTACGGCAGGAGCTGGCTCTTGGGGAAGCGGCCGCCGGCGCACAGGCCGATCGAGACCGCGGGGTTCAGGTGACAGCCCGAGATGTGGCCGATCGCGAAGGCCATCGTCAGGACCGTGAGGCCAAAGGCCGCCGATACGCCGAGCAAGCCAATGCCGACGTCGGGGAAGGCCGCCGCCAGCACGGCGCTACCGCAGCCTCCCAGGACCAACCAGAACGTGCCGAAGAATTCTGCTGCGTACGCCTTCATCGCTGGGCTCCTTCTCACTCGAGGGATCACGCGCGGGACCGCGCGCTGGAACACCGTCGCCTCCAGTGTTCGGAGCCGCGGGGAAGAGCGCACAAGTCTGCCCTGCGCGCCCCCCCTCGCGCCAGCAGGACCAGCGAGACCCGCGCGAAACCAGCGGCACGTCCGGCTGCGCCGCTCGCGTTTCCCCCGCCGTTGCGGTGGAATGCGCAGCGCTCGGCGAGCCGAGCATCCCATGGAGAGGCTCACCCAATGGACCCACCTCGGCCTGCACGCGATCGTCCGTCCAGGGGACGTCGTCGTCGACGCCACGCTCGGGAATGGACACGACGCGCGCGTCCTCGCCGAGTGCGTCGGTCCGGGCGGAGAGGTCCATGCGTTCGACGTGCAGGAAGCGGCGCTCGTGGAGAGCCGCGTTCGCCTCGCGGGCCTCGACCAGGTCCAGCTCCACCTCGCGGACCACGCGGAGCTCGACCGACACCTGCCCGCGCAGCACTGCGGCCGCGTGCGCGCCTTCGTCTTCAACCTCGGCTTCCTGCCGGGCGCCCCTCGCGAGCGCGCCACGAAGACAGCGAGCACTCTCGCAGCGCTCGAGCTCGCCCTGCACTGGGTCGCGCCCGACGGCGTGATCTCCTGCACGTGCTACCGCGGCCACGACGGCTCCGACGACGAGGCGGAGCAGGTCGCCGCGTGGTTCGAAGCCTGTGCGCAGGACGGCGCGCGCCTCACGCGCATCGAGCGCCGCGCAACCCGCGCCCCTGCGCCGTTCGTCCTCTGGCTCGAGCGCCGACCGGGCGACCGCATCCGCACGCCGCGCTGAGTGGCGCGCCGCACCCTGACTTCGGACTTCCCGGGCCCGATCCGCCGGTACCGGGTGCAGCACACCGAAGCTCGAAGGATCAGGGGTCTCGGATCCAGGTCTCGATCCCGTCGGGCGCGAGGCCGATCAGGCGCCCGTCCGCCTCGATGAACGCGCCCGCGCGTCGCCCGAACGACGGTACGAGGCCGCTTCGCTCGCTGGATTCCCACTCGCCGCTCGGGAGCCGAGTGCGGTGGAGGTCATCCGTTCCGCAAGAGAACGAGAAGAACAGCCGCTCACCCGTCGTCGCCCACCGCAAGCGCATCGGCTCCCCCCAGACGGCGTCGAGGGACCCGGAACCGAAGATCGTCGAGCAGCTCGCCACGTCCAGACAGAACGCGTGCGCCGAGTCGTTCAGCGACCAGGCGAGGCGCCGGCCGTCGGGCGAGAAGGCGAGGCTGGTGACCGCGTTCGACGGATCGTGGAACAAGGGCTCAACCTCGCGCACCTCCTGGAGCAGGGCTCCCGACGCGAGGTCCCAGATACGTAGCCGGCAGTTGCTGTGCCCCGTCGCGAGGAGCCGGCCCCGGGGCCCCAGGGCCAGGCCGCGGATGTCCGCGCCACACTCGAACCAGGACTCTCCGCAGGGACCTGCAGTGAGCTCACCGGTGCTCGCCTCCCGAAAGCGCACGCGGCTCGCCTCGGGGTACGCGAGCCAGGCGCCCGACGAACTCCAGGCGAGGTAGGACTGGTCGGAGAACCAGGACCATCCGGGCCAGCGGGCGACTAGCGCACCCGCTCGGTCGCGCAGCTCGGTCGTTCTCTCTTCGGTCACCACGGCGAAGCGCAGGCCCGAGGGCGACCACTGCACGGAGCAGCCGCTGCGACAGGCGCCTTCCCGGAACCCGTCGCCGTCGCCGACGGCGACCTGCGCGACGGACAAAACGCTCGGCCGGTCACGATCATCGAGGTCCCAGACGCTCAGCCCGCCACCGAGGTCGACCGCGGCGAGTCGCTCGCCGTCCGGCGAGAGCGCGAGCTCCCACGGCGCGTTGCCGAGCGCCGGCTCCAGCACCGAGGTCGTCTCCCCGCTGTGCGTCGACACGAGCTCCACCCGACCGTCGAAGCGCGCCGCGACGGCGAAGGGAGCGTCGGGAGCGACGACGACCTCGACCCACGGTGACGGCGCGGGCCGCGCCTCCTGTCGAGCCCCTGCGGAGCTGGCCTCGCCCGCTTGGTGGAGCAGAACCACAGAGCTCGCGACGAGGGACAGGGTCAGCACCGGCTCACCGCTCCCGCGCCCAGAGGCGCTCGCCGTCGGGCGCCAGCCCGGTGATCCCGTCGCGATTCAGCCAGATGCCACGCTTCCGTCCGAAGCGAGGCACGTGGCCGTGGCCCTGGTACTCCTTCTTCAGCCGACCCTCACGGATCGTGAAGCCATTCATCCAGCCGCCACCACACTCGAAGGCGGACCAGATGCGCTCACCCGTCGGGCTCCACTCCAACTCGAGCGCCTCGAAGAAGTGCGCGTTCAGGTACCCGCTCTTGGCCTCGAGCTCGAGGGTCTCCATGTCGAGGATCCAGATCCAGCTCCCCTCGCGGCTCGACCAGGCGCAGCGACTCCCGTCCGGCGAGAAGGCGACGGCGCCGAGGTCGTCGTCCTCCACAAAGATGATGGGGTCAGGGCAGTAGAACTCCGCTCGTCGCGCGCCGTCCGCGAGCCGCCACACCCGCGCGTAGCACGTCCGGTGCCCGGTGACGACGGTCTCGCCGTCCGGGCGGATGTCGAAGCTCGAGATCAAGGACCCACAGACGAGGTCCGGGACGCCTGGGACCGGTGCGCCGTCCTCGGCCGCCCGCGTTCGAATCCGATCGCCCGCCGCGAACAGCAGCTGCTCCCCGTCGGGGCTCCACGCGAACGGCGTCGTCCAGCGCCGGCCGGCGGGCCGCCAGGTCCGCAGGGGCACTCCCTCAGCGGTCCACAGCGAGACGTCGCCCTCCTGCGTGCTCAGCGCCAGCCGGTCCCCTCGTGGCGACCACGCGAGCTCGGCCCCGAACCGGTAGCCGTGCACCTGCCGGAGCACGACCGCCTGGGTTCGCTGGATGCAGAGGAAGCCGCCGGCCTCGCTACCCGCCCAGATCCACAGCCTCGCATCCTCGTCGAGCGCGGCGATGCGCCGCCCGTCGTGAGAGATCGCGAGCTCCCACGGAACTGAGGACAGGGGCGGCTCGAGTGCGCGCGTCGTCCTGCCCGTCGCGCCGTCGAGGATCGCCAGGCGGCCGTCGCTCCAGCCGACGACGAACCAGTCTCCGCTGGCAGACGTCGCCGCCTCGACGGCGTAGCTCTCCGTGGTACGGGGTGGCGGTTCGACGGTCGAGAGGCGGGCCGCCGAATCGGGCTCCGCCTGTGAGAGCCCCATCGCGAGCAGGAGCAGATAGGCGGAGTCGATCATGAAGACGCGCAAGAGCGGGCCCGCGAGCAGGAGTCCGACAAGGAGCGGGAGGGCGTTCACGGCGAGGGCGTCGGGTTCCTGGCGCCTGGGGCGGCAAGGAAGACGGAGAGCGCGAGGAACCGAGGAGGCGCGGCGACGTTCCGGCCCGCCTCTGGTCCTCCGATCCTCGCGCGCCGACCTGGCGACGGGATTTCCGTCACCCCATCACGTCCCCAGCCCACCCGGGAACCCGATGCGCTTCTTGAACACGATCGACGAGCTCCTGCGCGGCCGGCTGACGAGCGCCGCGGACCTGCGGCGGGGCACGATCGAGATCCCCGTTCGCACGCTGGCCCTCGCCGGCCTCGTCCTCGGCGCGGTCTACGGTCTGTGCATGGGGCTCTACGCTCCGCTGCGCGCGGAGAACGCGAGCGTGCTGCAGGTGCTGGCGACGACGGCCAAGGTGCCGCTCTTGTTCCTGCTCACGCTCGTGGTCACCTATCCGTCGCTGTACGTCGTGTCCGCGCTGTTCGATTCGCGGCTACGGCACGGCGCCACGCTTCGGCTCCTGCTCGCTGCGATGACGGCGAACCTGGCGCTGCTCGCGAGCCTCGGCCCCGTCACCGCCTTCTTCACGCTGTGCACGGAGAGCTACTCGTTCATGATCGTCCTGAACGTCGCCTTCTTCGCCGTCGCGGGGCTCGTCGGGCTCGGGTTCCTGCGCAAGGCGCTGGACGCGGTCTTCGAGCCGGAGGAGGAGATGGCCGCGCCGCCCCCCTCCGTGGAGTACTCGGAGCCCGCGGACCCCGACGAGAGCGCGCGTACGAGCGGACTCGAGGCGGCACACTTCCCCTCACGCCTCTCGCGCCTCCGACGCCCGGCGCGGCCGGCGGCGCGCCGAGTGTTCACCTTCTGGACCCTCGTCTACGGCGTCGTCGGCGCGCAGATGGGCTGGGTCCTGCGGCCGTTCATCGGCTCGCCCGAGCTGCCGTTCGTGCTGTTCCGCGCCGACCGCGAGTCGAACGTCTTCAGCGCCTTCTTCCGCTCGCTCGCCCACCTGTTCACGTGAGCCTCGGCGTCGACGCGCTGCTCAGGGCGGAGGGGCGCTTCGCCCTCGGCCACGGACGCCTGCCGCTCGGTCGGCTGATCGGCATCGTCCTCCTCGGCGGCTTCACCTACGGCGCCGCGATGGGGTGCTTCGGGCTGCGGCCGCTGCAGGCGCTCTACTCCGGGCTCAAGGTGCCTCTCCTGATCGCCACCGCGACGGCGTTGTGTCTGCCGATGTTCTTCGTGCTGAACACGCTCCTCGGCCTGCGCGACGACTTCGGCGCGGCCCTGCGGGGCGTCTTGTCCGCGCAGGCGACGGTCGCCGTGATGCTGGCGGCCTGCGCCCCGCTGGTGCTGCTCGCTTACGCGACGAGCTCCGACTACGTCTTCGGCATGCGGGCGAACGGAGGGCTCTTCCTGCTCGCCGCGCTCGCCGGGCAGCGCACGCTCGAGCGCCACTACGAACCGCTCGTGCGGCGCGACCCGCTGCACGCGCGGGTCAAGCGCGCCTGGCTCGTGCTCTACGTCTTCGTGGCGATCCAGGCGGCCTGGGTGCTGCGGCCGTTCGTGGGCGACCCGAACTACGAGCCGACCTTCCTGCGGGAGGACCTGTGGAGCAACGCTTACGTCGTGATCCTGCGGGACGTGCTGGGGCTGTGGCGGCGCTGAGGAGCGCCGCCCG
>Ga0316204_10007107_pt1 | contig 16665 bp, 14 predicted proteins | sample 6monrhotite_MG_2_FD_205661 | JGI IMG/M metagenome (GOLD analysis project Ga0316204, IMG submission 205661) | Microbial mat bacterial communities from mineral coupon in-situ incubated in ocean water Damariscotta River, Maine, United States -... | ecosystem: Environmental > Aquatic > Marine >... | reverse complement strand
CCATTGATGAAGTAATTTTTGCAGGCGACAGTGGCAATGACCTGTCTGTTCTGATTAGTACTATTCCATCTGTGCTGGTAGCCAATGCCACAGATGAAGTTTGTCAGGCCGCGCAGACCCAGACAAAAATAAACGGCAATCACGATACGCTCTATGTTGCAACGGGTGAAAATACTAACATGAATGGTAACTATGCCTCTGGCGTACTCGAAGGTATACATCATTTTGCGCCAGCATTTCGTGGACACCTAAAACAGGCGGGGTTTTATTATGAGTGACAAACCGGCGGTCACCATTTTTGGTGAAACACTCATTGATTGTTTTCCTGATGGTCAGGAGGTAATGGGCGGCGCGCCTTTCAATGTAGCATGGCACCTTCAGGCTTTTGGTGATCAGCCTTGTCTAATATCGAGAGTAGGCAATGATGCTCATGGCGCAGACATTCTGCATGCAATGAAGTCTTGGGGCATGGACAGTAACGGTATGCAAATAGATGCCCAGCATCCAACCGGCCGAGTAGATGTCACATTACAAGATAACGAACCGTCGTATAGCATTACGCCTGATTGTGCTTATGACTTTACTGATGCAGACATTATCCCGCCCATTACCAAAGGGGTTCTCTACCATGGAACACTTGCATTGCGTAATCCCGTTGCGCGTAATGCTTTTAATAAGCTACTCGCCAATGCGGATTTATCGATATTTCTTGATGTCAATTTGCGTCAGCCATGGTGGCAGGCAGAGGATGTATTCGGCTGGATCAAGCAAGCTCATTGGGTGAAATTGAATCACGATGAGCTTACCCAGTTAGGTATAGTTATAGATGATCGTAATCGTGACTTAGCTCAATTTCAAAACGAATATGAAATTGATTTGCTCATCGTAACGTATGGAGAGGAAGGTGCGGTTGTACGTACCCGACAAGGACAACTGCATCAGGTCAGGCCATCGCCAGCACAACATTTTGTTGACACGGTTGGAGCAGGCGATGCATTTACGGCGACTTTTCTTCATGGTCTGTTGGCGGGCTGGACGATAGCGGAAACAATTAATGCGGCGCAGGATTTTGCCAGTGCCGTAGTAGGTCAGCGCGGGGCAATATCTACTGATCCTGAATTTTATACGTCCTTCAATTATTAATTTTTTGTAACATAAAAGTGGTGGAGTTGATGATCAAAAAATGCCTTTTTCCCGTTGCCGGGTATGGTACACGTTTCTTACCGGCTACAAAGTCAATGCCTAAGGAAATGATGCCTATCGTTAACAAGCCATTGGTGCAATATGGTGTAGAAGAGGCCGCTGAAGCAGGAATGAATAGCATTGCCTTTGTCACCGGTCGGAACAAACGAGCCATAGAAGACCATTTTGATATTACTTATGAGCTGGAAGATCAGATTAGCGGAACTCGTAAAGAAAAATATCTCAATTCTGTACGGGTTCTACTTGACCAATGTACTTTCTCATACACCCGCCAGCTTAATATGAAAGGGCTTGGTGATGCCATTCTGTCCGGTGAAACACTTATCGGCAATAATCCCTTTGGCGTTATTCTTGCGGATGATCTATGTGATGGCGAAGGCAAAGGCGTGATGTCACAACTTCTCGAAGTTTACAATAAATATCAGTGCTGCGTTGTTGCTGTTGAGGATGTTCCCAAAGATGAAGTAAATAAATATGGCATAGTGTCAGGTGATATAAAGGATGATGGCCTGATATTTATCAATGATATGGTCGAAAAACCAAGCCCGGAAGATGCGCCATCAAATACTGCCATAATTGGTCGATATATTTTGACCCCGGAGATCTTTGCTATTCTTCGTAATACCGAACCAGGCAGTGGTGGCGAGGTTCAGATTACTGATGCCCTGATGGCCTTGGCTAAACAAGGAAAGGTGATTGGCTGTAAATTTAAAGGCAGGCGTTTCGATTGTGGTGACATTGATGGTTTCATTGAAGGAACAAATTATTTTTATCAGAAAAGAAAATTAGCGGGTTTGTAGTTTTAAATGAAACGTTTTTTATAACTATGCATATTAGATAATTGGAACAAATAGAATGTACGAACAAGTTTCCCATTCATTACTAAACAATATTCTTAATAATTTAAAAACGGAGATCAGTAAACAGGATCTACGTCACTTCTACACGCGCCTGGGCGCAAATTTCTATGCAATACATTCACTGTTTGAAAGACTCTATGGACATAGAGATGATTTTGAGCAGCAGGCCCTGCGCCTGGTTGAGACATTGGCGCGTCAGTACATCAATCGTCCTGAAAAACTGCAGGAACTGGACATTCAGCGTGAAAATGACCACAACTGGTTTCTCAGCCAGAAATGGGTTGGTATGGCGCTATACAGTAGTGGCTTTGCCGGTAACCTTAACGGTGTACGGAAGCACCTCGGGTATTTTCAGGAGTTAGGAATTAATCTTGCGCACATTATGCCAATCATGCGCTGTCCGGATGGGCACAGTGATGGTGGCTACGCAGTCAGTGATTTCCGTAGCATTGATGAACGCGTTGGTACCTTGGATGACCTCAAGCTACTGTCAGATGAAATGCAAGAGCGCGATATATTGTTAGTGCTGGATGTTGTTGTCAATCATACCTCAAACGAACATGAATGGGCACAACGTGCTTGTGCTGGCGATCCAGTTTATCAGGATTTTTATTATACTTTTGAGACACGCAACGTCCCGGATATGTTTGAGCAAAACATGCCGGAAATATTTCCTGAAACATCACCTGGTAACTTTACCTGGGATGAGGAAATGGGGCGCTGGGTGATGACGGTGTTTAATAATTATCAGTGGGATCTGAACTACAGTAATCCATCCGTGTTTATAGAAATGCTGGATATTATTCTGTACTGGGCAAACAAAGGTGCGGATATTCTGCGTTTGGATGCGGTCGCTTTTTTGTGGAAAAAAATTGGTAGTACTTGCCAGAATGAACGTGAAGCCCATTTAATTCTGCAGTTAATGAAAGACTGCTGCCAAGTGACTGCACCGGGGGTACTATTTATCGCCGAGGCGATTGTCGCACCGGTTGAAGTGGCGAAATACTTTGGCGAGGATGCGGTAATCGCAAAAGAATGTGAGATCGCCTACAACGCTACCTATATGGCTCTGTTATGGGATGCAGTTGCGACTAAAAATGCAAAGCTGCTTAATCATGGAATAAAAAGCCTGCCTGTTAAACTTGAGCGTGCCACGTGGTTCAATTATGCACGATGTCATGATGATATTGGACTGGGTTTTGACGATAGCGATATTATATCAGCAGGCTATCAACCCGATAGCCATAGAAAATTCTTAATCGATTACTACACTGGTAAGTTTGACGATTCTCACTCCAGAGGCTTACCGTTTGGTGAAAATAAAAAAAATGGTGATGCGCGAATTTCCGGTTCTCTGGCATCGCTCGTAGGTCTCCAGTATGCGCTGGAAAACGATGATGCCGAGGCCATCGACGAGGCTGTTGAGATGATTATACTCTTACACAGTTTGATTATGTCTTTTGGTGGTTTACCGCTACTCTACTATGGCGATGAACTCGGTGAACTGAATGATTTTTCATACATTAATGATCCGCATAAGAGTAATGATACACGCTGGGTTCATCGACCTACTATTAACTGGAAGAGGGCTGAGAAAAGAAATACTCCAGGTACCGTTGAGTACAAAATTTTCAGCGTGCTAAAAAGAATGATAGCTGTACGTAAGGAGATTGAGGTATTTGCCGACTTTAATAATCGCGAACTTATCGAGGTAGAGAATCCGCATTTATTTGTCTTCGGTCGATATAGCCTTACAAAACCTGGTGAGCGGGTTCTGGTGGTGGCGAATTTCGATTCAAAACCTCAGCATCTCAACCTTGACAATATAAAAAATTGGTTCGGCGGGGCACAGGGAGGTCGCATGATCGATTTGTACACGGGACAATCACCTGACATATTCAAAGATGCCATGGTGATACGCGGTTTTGGCTTTTATTGGTTATCTGATATGGGATGAGACTGAATAATTAAGTGAGTAATGGGTTAATAATAGAGGGCAAACCACGGTTTAATTTAGAAAGTATTGAGAAGACTCAAGGACAAGACGTACGATACCACTAATGATTAGTGCCACCATGACCGATATGCCAACTGAAGTGAAGGCGGATTTTCTGCCGATGGTTTTTAGCATAACTGCAAAGGTTGAAACACAAGGAAAATAGAAGGTAAGGAAAATCTATAACACGCTAATCTGTATCCAGTTTAAATGCGCACCCACATCAAACGTCCCCAATGCCTGGTATATCATGAGCAAGGATAACTCTTTGCGTAAAATACCCAATAAGATCGGAACAACGAGTACGACAGGCAAACCAATCCATCAATTTCACAGGAATAAACAGTGTATTAATAAAATCGTCGGCACTAATTTTGATAGTTTTGTGTTGTGTCCTTGACCCTTCTCATGCCAGAATCCGCGCATGAGTGACCATGAATACCTTGCCATAATAAAATCTCTTTCTGACCGTATTGTAAAAGCGCAGGAGCCGATTCGTATTCTTGATGCTATTAAATGGAGTGATGACATCCAGCGCGCCTTTTTCGCTAATAAATTTCGTAAACAACCGGACGTGAATGAAAAATATTATCAAGGTATTCCGCTTGGTTATGATGCCGGTAAGCTTCGCCGCGTATTTCAAAAGATAAGTGACGACATTATTAGCCGGCTTGGAACTCAGGATTCGGCGGGTAATATTATGACGCGAATGTGCCGTGAATATTTACGCGTTCTGGATATGCTTAATGCCCGCGGCACGCCAGAGTTTTCTGTTATCGCGCAAGAACTCTATGGCCGTTCTACTGATACTTTCCATGCCGGTGGTCCTAACGTTGCTGATTTGGGTAAGGTGCTCGACCGATCTTTGCGGCATATCGATCAACGTATGTTTTTGGAACAATCACCTAAAACTATCGCAACACGTGATGCCGTTCCCTTATTACAACAGCGGTTAGATAAAATCTTTACGGATCCCCGAGCGCGTGTAAACGTCATTGAGAGTGATGGCATTGTTGCTGATGCGGCAGCCGGCTCAGATTATATAAAGTTACGCACAGATTCCTTTTTTAGTGAACGTGATTTGCGTAACCTTGAAGCACATGAAGGTTGGGTGCATGTCGGTACGACCCTCAATGGTGGCTTGCAACCGGTCTGTACATTCCTTTGCAAGGGCACGCCTTCAGATACCATTACTCAGGAGGGTTTGGCTGTCTTTGTTGAGATTATTTCTTTTAATTCCCATCCAGCGCGTTTACGACGCATTGCGGATCGGATTCGTGCCATACAGTTTGCGGAAGAGGGCGCGACGTTTCTAGATATTTTTCATCTCTTTGCCAGTGAGGGTCGTTCTGCCAGTGAGGCATATATTGCGACGACGCGTGTCTTCCGTGGTAGTAAGCCTGAACTTGGGCCCTTCACAAAAGATCTTTCTTATAGCAAAGGATTTATTCTTGTATATAATTTTATACGACTGGCTGTGCGCATGGGCAAGATTGATCGGATTCCCTTATTATTTTGTGGCAAGTTAGCAATTGAAGATATGGGAACATTGGCGCGACTTTCGGAGAGGGGGATCGTGTTACCACCAAAATATATGCCACCACCGCTTGATGATCTAAATGCGATTACTGCCTGGATGGTTTATTCAAACTTTTTAAACACGATTGATCTTAGTTTGCTTGAGGCAGATCTTGCGCCGATGCTGGAGTAAGATTAAAAAATAAAAAAGAACCTGTTTAATCTGTTTGTTCGGCTTCACGTAGACGTTCTTGGCGCTCTTGCTCTTCGAGGCGGGCCGCTTCGATAACGTCGATAACGCCTTCGACATCGACATCTTGCAGGTCTTCTTCAAATTCACCTGTTAGTTTGCTATCGGCGAGTAAAGCGCCGTCTTCGTATAGCCCCCAAATTTCTTTTGCGTAACGTGTGTCGAGCAACTCAGGTGCAAATTGGCCATAGTAACGGCGCATGTTGTTTATATCGCGCGTCAGCATGGACTCGGCATTGTTGTTGCCTGCCGCATCGATAGCTTGGGGTAAGTCGATAATCACGGGACCTTGTTCGTTTACCAGCACATTAAACTCTGAAAGATCACCATGAATCAGTCCGACATGAAGCATGCGTACGATGTATTGCATAACGAGGGCATGGTCAGCTATGGCTTGTTCGGCGCTTAGTGTGATATCACCAAGACGTGGCGCAACGTCGCCTTCTGCATCGGTGATCAATTCCATCAGCAACACACCATCAAGACAGTCGTAAGGTTGAGGAACCCGAACGCCGGCAGCGGCAAGGCGGAACAGCGCATCGACTTCGGCAGTTTGCCAGGTTTCTTCTTGTTGTTTACGACCGTACTTTGAGCCTTTTTCCATGGCGCGGGTGCGACGACTATTACGAACTTTACGACCTTCCTGATAAAGAACAGCTTGTTTAAAGCTGCGTTTGCTGGCTTCTTTATACACTTTGGCGCAACGGATCTCGGTACCACTGCGCACGATGAAGACGTCGGCTTCTTTGCCACTCATTAAGCGGCCGACGACTTCGTCGACTAAACCGCTCTCGACCAAGGGTATGATTCGTTTTGGAATTTTCATGGGGTGGATCTTACGCTATTTCATTCAATAGTGTGGCCTGTAATTAAAAAGGGGGTGCGCCTTTTAATTCTGGAAGCCATTGTTATTGTTCGATAATGCTTTCGACGGCGGATAGATTTTCAGGAGTCGGGTCACATAGTGTGATATGACCAAGCTTGCGACCTTCACGTGGGGACTTGCCATAATCGTGTAATCTCGCGTTGTCCAGGCCCATGATTATTTTTGAATCAGGCATGTTGCTAACGAGGTTATACATGGTGCAATCGCTTAAGGCATTTGTTGAGCCGAGCGGTAAATTGAGGATGGCGCGAAGATGGTTTTCAAATTGGCTGGTGGCAGCGCCTTCAATGGTCCAGTGGCCTGAGTTATGTACTCGAGGGGCAATCTCATTGGCGACCAAGATGTCATCACAAACAAAAAATTCAAAACCAAGCACACCAACGTAGTTTAGCTCGGTCAAAATTTTCTCAGCATGGCTTTCGGCAAGAGATTGCAAAGAATCGTTTAATCTTGTCTGGCTTTTTACCAAGATACCATTCTGATGCAGATTTTGTGTCAGTGGATAATATCGAATATCACCCTGTTGATTGCGTACAGACATAAGAGAAACTTCACGAGTAAAATTCATGAATTGTTCGGCTATTAATGAATGGGCGCCGAGATCATGCCAGATTTTATTTGCTTGCTCCGGTTTTTTTAATATCGCCTGACCTTTGCCATCGTAGCCAAAGCGACGCGTTTTTATGATTAAGCTGTCACCGTGTTGTTGCGCTACTTGTTCAAGTTGTTCAGCTGAGTCAATCGCATAAAATGCAGGCGTCGGGATCTTGAGTTGAGCGAAAAGGTTTTTTTCAATAAGCCGATCCTGTGATGTTCTTATTGCATTAGGACTGGGATGTACACTGACATGTTTTTGTAAGTATTGAAGTGTTTCCACTGGTATGTTTTCTGACTCAATGCTGACAACATCAACCTGACTGGCGAAGTGATCTAGTTTTTTATGGTCGTCATATTCTCCGCAAATAAAAACACCCAGTTGTGCTGCACAAGACTCTGGGTTTGGATCATAAAATATAAATTCTATTCCTCTGGGGATGCCGGCCAGAGCCAGCATCCTTGCTAGTTGCCCTGCGCCTAAGATGCCAACTTTCATATTGGATCTCTAGGGTCAGGATTTGCTAACACAGTGTCAGTTTGTTGTTGCCGAAAATCGATCAGGTTTGAGCGAATATTTGGGTATTTGTTTGCCAACATGCTGGCGGCGAGTAATGCTGCGTTAATTGCACCGGCACGACCGATCGCTAGCGTGCCAACGGGAATACCGGCTGGCATTTGTGCAATGGATAACAATGAATCCATTCCATTTAATGCCTTGGATTGCACAGGTACGCCTAGAACCGGTAAATGTGTTTTGGCTGCAAGCATACCGGGTAAGTGTGCTGCGCCACCGGCACCGGCAATAATAATTTCCAGACCACGATCTGCTGCATTGCTAGCATATTCAAACAGCAGGTCGGGTGTGCGGTGGGCGGATACGACTTGTGTTTCATACTCAATTTGCAGATGTGCCAGAGTATCTATCGTATGTTGCATGGTTTCCCAGTCAGATTTCGACCCCATGACCACGCCAACTAATATATTCATTCTAAATTCCTTTCAATCGAGATCATTAATGAACTGATTATCAAATTTTACGTGATAATTTTACATTACGCATCTCTAATCATGACTAATCAATAAGCCATGTTGGACGGGAGACCAACTTAGGTTTAATTAGAAGTGTTGTTTTACTAGCTATCGGCTCTTTCAGTGACCAAGATTTCTTCTAGTGACAGCCCAGTCATGCCATGGATTGTGCGCCATAAGTAGTAAAAGATTGCCATCATCATAAGCATGGAAGGGATGGCGATGACGGGATAACTGAGTAAGGTCATCTGTCCGAGTTCCTCGTTAAAGGCTGTACTCCCGGATGGGCTAGTCACAATCCACTTGGCGAGGATGTAGTTCATTGTAGCTGAAAAGAGAAAGGTGCCGCTGAGTAGGTAAGTGGCGTTCAATAGACGAGCTTCAAATGCAGCGGTATTTCCAAGATCTTCGAGTTTCTGTTTGATCTTGTCTACATCCATAATCTTCGGACTATAGAGTAGTGTCTTGACTAGCGGATAACGGCTGCGCGTGGAAACTAATACGGCGATACCGATCAGACCTGGGATGGCAGCTTCCTTGACGGCCAACCATTGCGTATCAAGTTGTAGCAAGCCGATTCCGCCCGTCAGTAACACACTAACCAGCCCTAAAAGTGCAATGAAATTGAATTTTTTATACTTGAGTAGTTCGAACAGACCCCATCCCAGAGGAAAAGCCAGTGCGACAATCAAAGCAGTTGTTGCGCCAAGGGCGTCATCACCGCTGAGTTTCATCAGGATCACTGAGGGAATAATAATGCTGACCAGCAGGTCAATCAGTGGACGTGGCTTATGAGCAGGAGCGTTTTGTGCGGTCGTGTTTGGGCTATGGTTCATGTTCTGTCTCTGATTTGGAATTTTATAAGCGCGTCACCGGTCGTTTATCACGGATCCATTGGGTGATGCCATTACGTACATTATAGACATTTGTGTAGCCCATTTGTTCGACTAGATGGCGCGCCAGAGTACTGGTACGGCTGCCTGTACGGCAGATTAATATGACGGGATCATTTTTACCTACGGCGCTAGTGAAACGAGGTAGAAAATCAGCTATCACTCGGCCACGGGCATCCGCAAAAGTGAGCAGCTGGCTGCCTTTGACCACACCTGTTTGGCGCCATTCGTCAGGGCGCCGCACATCATAAATCGGTACATTCTGTTCCAGCATGGTTTTTAACTGATCGTTATTCAGATTGTTATAAGGCGGCTCGGCACAGGCTGACAGCAGGGTTACCGCTAGAAAAAGCCCAAGCAAACGAACACGCTGGAACTCTTTCCAGCGTGTCGTTAAAGCAAAAAAGGCTTTGTTAAAATAAACCCCGGTCAAGCTATTCGCCTGTCCGGGCATGGTTTTATTACTACTATTAATCATTGTTACTCATCGCTCCGAGCAGGTGCAATAGGCTAGTGAACAGGTTGAAGATAGCAACATACAGAGTCACGGTCGCCATGATGTAATTGGTTTCACCACCATGAATAATGTTACTGGTCTCGTAAAGGATCAACCCGCCCATTAACAGCACGAACATAGAAGATACCGCTAGCGATAATCCAGGCATTTCAAAGAACATCGCACCTAGACCCGCAAGAAACGCCACCAGGATACCCACCATGAGGAATCCTCCCATGAAGCTGAAATCCTTACGCGTGTTCAGTGCATAAGCGGATAAGCCAAGGAAAATGATGCCGGTACCACCCATGGCCGTCATGACGACTTGGCCGCCATTTGGCAGTGCCAGATAGGCATTGAGGATCGGGCCGAGTGTGTAACCCATGAAACCGGTCAGGGCAAACACAAAGGCTAGGCCTAAACTGCTGTCACGGAATTTTGAGGTCAGGAATAACAGACCAAAATATCCACCGAGGGTGAGTAATAACCCCGGGTGTGGCAGGTTCAGCATCATCGAGGTGCCTGCGGTTAGCGCACTGAACAGCAAGGTCATTGAGAGCAACATATACGTGTTGCGTATCACCTTGTTGGTAGCGAGTACGGCCGTTTGTGTCCGTGCTGTCGAATTTGGCATTGATATATTCATTATGGATTCCCTCCAATTTTTTCATTAATAGGGTCTGATATTTGGCTGAACGTATCGATTTCGTGAGGGGCGGTTGAGCGCCCTTTGTCACGTTGTCGAGCCAGCCGACGTCCAACGGTGCGTCCGGCGCGATCCGCGGCACGGTCGATAGCGGTGTAGAGATCCACCTCGGTATCTTCAATGACGACATCAGGGAGATGCGGCAGCACCACCTGGATCTGGCAGCATTTATCTGCGCCACCGCGCGGGCCATTAATATCTGATAGCCGCACTGCGATGCGCAGAATATGCTCATCTCTTGTGCTTAGCGCAAAGCCCAATCGTCTTTCTATGTATTCTCTCAAGCTATCGGTTAGCGAAAAATTACGTGCTTGTATCTCGATCTTCATTGTTGCCTCCGCTGTATCATTTTGGTTATTGACGGAGATTAGGGTAGACTGGTTCCAAACCAAGGAAAAGTCGAATATAATACACATACTGTTCGTATTAATCGAAGTGAATATGAGTATGATTAATTATAAACACCTCCACTATTTCTGGGTGGTAGCAAAGGAAGGCGGCATTGCGCGCGCCAGCGAACGCCTGCATCTGACACCCCAGACCATCAGTGGACAACTCAGTCTACTCGAAGATAATTTGGGCGAAGCATTGTTTAACCGTGTCGGGCGAAATCTGGAGATGACCGAAACCGGTCGGCTTGTGCTGAGTTATGCGGATGAAATTTTTTCACTCGGTGGTGAATTGGAAGAAATGGTCAGTAATCTTCCAAGTGGTAGGCCGATGGTATTTAAGGTTGGCGTATCTGACGTTGTGCCAAAATCGATTGCCTACCGTTTACTGGCTCCTTCGTTACAGTTACCTGAACCTGTTCGCATCGTTTGTCGGGAAGGTGCTATCAATTCTTTACTGGCCGAACTTGCTGTGCATAAAGTTGATTTGGTAATCGCCGATGGTCCGATTCCATCAAACGTGAACGTGCGCGGTTTTAATCATCCTCTTGGTGATTGTGGGGTTAGTTTTTTTGCTGAGCCCAAATTAGCCCGCACACTCGGAAAAGACTTTCCGCAAAATCTGAATGGGGCACCATTACTTTTGCCAGGTGAGACGACGGTGGTCAGGAATCGCCTCGTACAATGGTTTACTGGGCTTCATCTGCATCCGCGTATTGTCGGTGAGTTTGATGACAGTGCTTTAATGAAAGCCTTTGGTCAGGGGGGCGCTGGTGTGTTCATTGCACCGACCCCTATTGCTAAGGAGGTTGAAAAACAATATGGAGTAGTGTCTATTGGACAGACGGATGAGGTGCGTGAACAATTTTATGCCATTTCTGTGGAGCGCAAGATTTCTCATCCAGCGGTATCCGCGATTACAGAATCGGCGCGGGAATGGTTATTAACAGAACTACCAGCAAAACGTAAACAAAGAACAGGCAGGAAAAAGTCATGAGCAATAATGAAGCGAATGTACCCGGAGAAATTGAAGAAAAAGGCATTATTAATGCCCCTTGGGAAAAAACTTTCGAAAAAATATTGACGCCATTCGAGGTGTTTGTCAATCGACAGACAACCAGTGGCATGTTGTTGATGGCAACAGCGATCCTCGCAATGGTGTTGGCTAATAGTGGCTTGGCATCGGTCTATCAACATTGGGTTCATACAATGGCTGGTTTCAGTATTGGTGACTGGCAACTGCAGAAGACCTTACACCACTGGGTCAACGATGGCCTGATGGCGCTCTTTTTCTTTGTCGTGGGTCTGGAGCTCAAGCGTGAGATCATGGTGGGCGAGTTGGCCGTACCACGTCAGGCGGCATTGCCTATCATCGCGGCAATCGGTGGCATGGTCGTTCCTGCGTTGGTGTATTTGGCTTTTAATCCGGATGGTGATGCAGCCCGGGGTTGGGGTATTCCTATGGCTACCGATATCGCTTTTGCCATTGGCGCATTGGTGTTGCTGGCGAAACGAGTACCGAAGGCATTAATCACTTTTCTGGTGGCGTTGGCTATTGTCGATGATCTTGGTGCTGTTCTGGTCATTGCACTCTTTTATACCGATCAATTGGTCATCGAGGCCTTGATGGCAGCCGCAGTTGTACTGGGTCTATTGATCGTCTGTAATCTTGCAGGGATTCGCCAACCTTTACCATATATATTACTTGGGGTTGTATTGTGGTTTGTTTTACTCAAGTCAGGTGTGCACGCCACGTTGGCCGGAATATTAACTGCCTTTACGATTCCCGCGCGGCCAAAATATGACCCCGTGCATTTTAGTCGCCATGTTAAAAAGTTAATGGAACGTTTTGATGCATACCATCATCCAGACAAGAGCATCATGACCAATCAAGATTTACGTGCCGTGGTGCAAACGCTAGAGAACGGCGTGCATAAGGTTGAGACACCGCTGCAGCGACTCGAACATAGCATGCATATGCCGGTAGCATTTTTGGTTATTCCCATATTTGCTTTCGTTAATGCTGGCATCCCGATGGACTTTGCTGATCTGGGCAATACACTGACGCACCCGGTTACACTTGGTGTGACCTTTGGGCTGGTGCTGGGTAAATTCATCGGTATTGTTGGATTGAGTTGGCTTGCGCTTAAGATGGGTATCGGACAACTACCAGCACAGACTAGCTTTAGTCAGATCGCCGGAGTTGCTCTACTAGCGGGTATTGGTTTCACCATGGCGATATTCATAGCTGAATTGGGTTTTGCGTCACAGCCGGAATATCTGTTGATGGCAAAGACGGGCATTTTATTCGCGTCGTTGCTGGCGGGCATAAGTGGATATATTTGGCTCTGGCTTATCAGCAAAAAGACTGGTTCATGATTACATAAACATGGTTTGTACTAATGAAGGCCACATCAAGAAAAGGTGCTCAGATGGATGATCTTATATGGCATTTTGATGTTGTAGTCATAGCATGGTCGATCGTCTTTACTATATTGATTTTCTGTTTGTTGAGGGTGTTGTTGTGACACGTCAGTCAGGTGAACCGATTTCAACATCAGAAAGTTGGCATTCGCAAAGTACAAAAAATGTTTTTGAATTACTCGAAACACAGTTAAACGGTCTTTCAAAAGAAGACGCTACAAATAGGTTTGCTCAATACGGGCCGAATCGACTTCCCGAGCCGAAGGCGCGTGGTCCATTATTACGATTCTTCTACCAATTCCACAATGTACTGATATATGTGTTGATTGCGGCAGGTGCGGTCACTGCGATGCTCGGGCATTGGGTGGATGCCAGTGTAATTTTCGCTGTTGTACTTATTAATGCGGTCATCGGGTTTGTTCAGGAAGGTAAGGCCGAGCAAGCGCTAAAAGCAATACGGCAAATGCTTTCTCCAAATGCAATGGTCATGCGTGATGGTAAACAAATGACGATCCGTGCTGAGGAATTGGTGCCTGGTGATATTGTGCTGATGCAATCAGGCGATAAGGTACCGGCAGACTTGAGGTTGTTTCGTGTTAAGGGATTGCAAATTCAGGAAGCGGCCCTAACGGGAGAGTCTATGGCCGTGGAAAAGATAACCGAACCCGTTGCAGAAGAGAGCGTGATTGGCGATCGCTGCTGCATGGCTTATTCGGGCACGCTGGTTACTCACGGTCAGGGGCGCGGTGTGGTGGTGGCAACCGGTGCGCAAACGGAGCTTGGCCACATCAGCACATTGGTTGCAGGAGTCGAGTCTGTGACTACACCACTGTTGCGCCAGATGGCTCAGTTTGGCCACTGGCTTACGGTGGCCATTCTGGTCATTGCGGTGGCGGCCTTCGCATTTGGCGTATTACTCCACGATTATGCCATTGACCAAATGTTTCTTGCTTCAGTAAGTCTGGCGGTTGCCGCGATACCCGAAGGATTACCCGCCATCATGACCATTACGTTGGCTATCGGTGTGCAGCGCATGGCTCAGCGAAATGCCATTATTCGAAAGCTTCCTGCCGTCGAGACATTAGGGGCAGTTTCTGTCATTTGCTCAGATAAAACCGGCACCCTGACACGTAATGAAATGACTGTGCGTACAATTTCCACCGCCGCCAATTTTTTTGAGCTAAGTGGCACGGGCTATGATCCCCATGGAGCGATATCACTGGATAATAGAGATCTACTGCTGGAGGAGAGGCCGCTTTTGCGGGAACTGATTCGGGCTGCGGTACTTTGCAATGATGCGTCACTAGAACAAACAAACACTGAATGGCTTGTCCATGGTGATCCGATGGAGGGCGCGTTGTTAATAGCCGGTTTAAAGGCCGGATTGGATATTGAGGCGGAAGCTAAGCAATACCCGCGTACTGATCTTATTCCTTTTGAATCAGAGCATCGTTTTATGGCGACATTGCATCATAGTCATACCGGTGATGCCTTTATCTTTCTCAAAGGGGCACCTGAAGGTGTACTGGAAATGTGTTCGCATCAGAGAACGGCTGATGGTGATGAGCAGCCCCTGGATAGAAATTACTGGTTGCGCCGTATTGAAGAAATGGCACAGCAAGGACAGCGAGTACTGGCCATTGCGGTAAAACCGGTGAGTGATACTCATATGGAGTTAACCTTCGGTGATGTAGAAAATGGCCTGATTATTCTCGGATTATTTGGCTTGATCGATCCACCTCGCGAGGAAGCGATTGTGGCGGTACAAATCTGTGATAGGGCCGGCATCCGGGTAAAAATGATCACGGGCGATCACGGTGCTACTGCACGCGCTATCGCGCAGCAATTAAAATTGGTTAACACCGATGATGTACTTACCGGACAAGATATTGAATTAATGAGTGAAGATGAATTGCGGAAACGTGTGCAAGATGTCGATGTGTATGCGCGCGTCAATCCTGAACATAAGTTACTTTTAGTAAGACTACTGCAAGAACACGGTTTGGTTGTCGCGATGACGGGTGATGGCGTAAACGATGCGCCAGCCTTGAAGCGTGCCGACGTAGGTACTGCTATGGGCCACAACGGCACCGAAGCAGCCAAGGAAGCCGCTGAAATGGTGCTGGCCGATGATAATTTCGCCTCAATCACTCACGCGGTGGAAGAAGGGCGCACCGTATATGACAACCTGAAAAAGGCCATCCTTTTTATTCTGCCAACGAATGGTGGTGAGGCTCTGATTATTCTGGCAGCAATCTTGTTTGGTTTTCACCAGCTACCCTTAACGCCCGTACAAATACTCTGGGTGAATATGGTGACTGCGGTTACTTTAGCGCTGTCTCTTGCATTTGAACCACCCGAACAAAATGTTATGCGTCGCCCACCACGCGATGCCCATGAACCGATGCTCACAAAGCATCTTATTTGGCGCGTTGCGTTTGTTGCCGTAATTCTAATGAGTGGAACCTTTGGACTTTTTATCTGGGAAACAGATCAGGGCGCGAGTATTGAACATGCTCGCACAGTGGCCGTGAATACATTGGTGATGTTTGAAATATTCTATTTATTTAATTCCCGTTACATCAATGATTCAGTCCTTAACTGGTCAGGCTTAACAGGGAACCGTTATGTACTGATTGCTATTGCGATACTTATCATTTTCCAATTGGGCTTTACATACCTTAAGCCAATGCAGTCCTTATTTGGAACTACATCAATCGACTTAATTACCTGGTTGCGAATTATAACTGTATCCTCATCTGTATTGTTTTTGGTTGAGTTGGAAAAGTATTTTATACGGCGTAAAACGAGAAGTATTTGACCTTGAAAAAGCTGATTACCTATTGATTAAAAACCACTTAAATAAAAGTTATTTATCTTGTTAGCTAATTTTACCAGGCTAAGTATGATAATTTAGTACAGCGTATATATTAAAGAGTAATCACTAAATGATATCTGCAACAATCTGGCTTAGCTATGCTTTTGGTCTGGGGCTATTTATGCGTCTGGTTGGCTTGCCTCCATTAGTAGGTTATCTGGCCGCTGGTTTTTTACTCAGTTCTCTTGGGCATGAAACGAATGACATTTTAAATGAGGTTGCCCATGTGGGTGTCTTGTTATTGTTGTTCAGTGTCGGTCTAAAATTACGTTTACGATCAATTATCACTAAAGAAGTGCTGTTCGGATCATTACTGCATATGACGGTAATGATTGGTTTTGTCTATGTGGCAAATGTGACTATTTTTGAACTCGATGAGCAGTTAGCGCTGATTATTGCTATCGCTCTATCCTTCTCGAGTACGGTTGTTGCAGCCAAAGTACTAGAGAGTAAGAAAGAATTACGTGCTTTCCATGGTCGAATAGCAATTGGCATTTTAATTATGCAAGACCTGGTTGCGGTCGTCGTGCTTAGTGTTGG
>Ga0316204_10007106_pt1 | contig 16669 bp, 11 predicted proteins | sample 6monrhotite_MG_2_FD_205661 | JGI IMG/M metagenome (GOLD analysis project Ga0316204, IMG submission 205661) | Microbial mat bacterial communities from mineral coupon in-situ incubated in ocean water Damariscotta River, Maine, United States -... | ecosystem: Environmental > Aquatic > Marine >... | reverse complement strand
TTTAGAGTCTTTGGTCCTGATGAGAATAGCTCTAATAAACTGGATGCAATATACGAAGTTAGTAAAAAATTATGGCTTTGTGAATATTTACCGGAAGACAGCGACGGCGGTCAGCTCAGTCCCGATGGCAGAGTATTAGAAATGTTATCCGAACATACCCTAGAAGGTTGGTTCGAGGGCTATGTATTAACCGGGCGCCATGGTCTTTTTGCTACTTATGAAGCATTTGTCCATGTCATTGACTCCATGTTTAATCAGCACGCGAAATGGCTAGCTATTTGTGATGAACTCTCGTGGCGCGCCCCGATCGCTTCGATCAATCTGCTAATCACGTCAACTGTTTGGCGGCAGGATCACAATGGATTCACTCATCAAGACCCCGGATTTCTCAACCTGGTGGTTAACAAAAGCCCGCAAGTGACGCGGATTTATTTGCCGCCCGATGTCAATTGCCTTTTATCAACAGCAGATCATTGTTTAAGAAGTCAAAACGATATCAATGTGATCGTTTGTGATAAACAATCCCATATGCAATATCTGGATATGGATAGTGCGATAAAACATTGTATTAAAGGCTTAGGAATTTGGGAGTGGGCAAGCAATGATGAAGGCGTTGAACCTGACGTAGTGTTGGTGGGTTGTGGTGATGTCCCAACCAAGGAAGCATTGGCGGCTAACGCGTTATTACGAGAAGCGTTTCCAGATTTGAAGGTACGTTTTATCAATGTAATCGATTTATTCCGAATGACCCAAGACAGTGAACACCCACATGGCTTGTCAGATGATGATTTCGATAGCCTTTTTACCATTGATAAACCCATTATTTTTAACTTTCACGGATATCCCTGGTTAATTCATCGCCTCGCTTATCGTCGAACTAACCATCATAACCTTCATGTTAGAGGTTATATTGAACGCGGCAATATCAACACGCCACTGGAACTCGCTATAGAAAATCATATCGATCGTTTTAGTTTGGCCATTGATGTCATTAATCGCGTACCTAAATTAAAAGTGGCTGGCGCACACACAAAACAGACCTTCAGAGACCGCCAGATTGAGTGCCGACAATATGCTCATGAATATGGCGTCGATTTACCTGAAATTGATAATTGGGTTTGGCCGTATGATTAGCTTGTTGTTCAAGCTGAACCTGAGAATATTAAAGATATTCCTTAATGACCGGAGGCGGGGATCGCATTGGAAAAAAATTATCCAATTCACGTAATTTTTAGGGATTTTGGGGTAAGAAGGGTAAAACTTCATGTTTTTGATATTTTTGCAATTTAACATAATATACATTATGCGCAGTTGTTAGTGTGATTAGATTCACTGTAAGGGCTATTTGAAATCATTAATAAGTAGATTACCAGATATCCTTTTACGTAGGTTTTCAGGAACTTCAGTGTGTTGTAATCAATATGTACCATTGCTGTGAGCTTCTGTACGTGAATCTTTTGGTTTTCAGCACGGTCGAAACGTTGAGTAAGAAAATGTCGGCGGTCACCATCATCTAATAAATGGCATGGATTCATTTCGATATCGCACTGTGTTGCCATTAGATGATAAACATACTCCATGATCCCGTATCCAACAGGATCACCAAAAGTTTCTTCATTTTTATTATTTTCAACAACACCATCAAATTTCATTATGTAGATACTTTTATGCTTTAATGTTGCGACATTCCAGTTGTAATTTGCTTTATTGTATTAACTTTAAGGCGTTATAAGTAGACAAGGTAGTCATATATTTAGGCAAGCTGACAAAATAGTTGTATGACCAATTAAGGTTGTTTCGTACCATCAATTTCTAACGCTGCTTTATCAAAGGTGTAAACTGACGAAATTTCTGTGTTATTCAACTGACCATAACGTTTCGCTTTATTTACGATAAGCGCATCTGGAAAGTCTGCTTGCTTAGTTTTACCAGCTGATTTAATAGGCTTTGCGTTGATGTAGTCTTTTAGAGCCCCCCAAACAGCATAATTATCTTCAAACTTTATGTTGGGTTCAACAAACAGAGCATGAATAACATCTATAATTTGTTCTTTGCTCAAGTTGTAGCGTTTACCTTTTAAAGTCCATATCGCTTCAGTTAAAACGACATCGGTGACTAACACTTCGTCAGAACCAAGCACCAGTCTATTTGCCTTTGGCGCTTGTTTTTCATCGTCTTGCAACAGATATCGAAGCAGTACATTCGTATCAATAGCAATCATTAATTAACAGCACTCTCTAACGATTCTTGCTCTGTCACATCAGTATTAGCAGCAATCCCTTTTAATAATCCCTTTGCTGCGCCAACTTGTTTTTTTACGATAGAGATCACGCCTTGTCTATCAACATAGCTTTCTACATCGTCACCAGCTTTGATATGTGCAACAACACATTGATCAGCGGGTAATGTAATTTGCCTTTTTGAGCTAACTTTAGCCATAGATACACTCTTACGTTATGTGAATAGGTAAAGAATGGCTGTTTCTTTACGATATGTCAAATAGTAAAGAATAGTGATTTAATATTCTGCTGTTTTTAATATTAACAGTATTTGAATGGTTGTTACGCTTTGATGTTTGTAACGGTTTCGAAAAAGTTAATTGTATTCGTGTCTGTCCAGACATTGGGAGGTATTAACAAACTAGTATGCACGCTGCAAGACTTGAACCCCATGATTCTGTCAAAATATTTAAAGGAAATTGTAATTAACGAATTGCGAAGATGAAGTACAAGTGATGGCATAAAAGGTAACATCTGCAAATCTATAAATCTGTTGGGGTCTAGGGCTCGATGAAGCCGAAGACTTGATGAGATAGGTTTGCGCAGATTCCATCAGGGCCAGAAGCTTAGATAGCTTCATAAAAAGGCCGGATATATGGAAGCAATACTTTTAGTCACATTGATATTTTGTCTTGCAATACGAGGTGGATCATATATGACCCCATGATTCCAAGAACCTTCCGCAAGGTGATATTTAATCTGTATTAATCTTCGTTAACGGCTTGGCTTTTCATAATAAAAATAGCAACGCGTGACATAGTGCCAAGGTACTACTATTGGTGTTAGTGCGACCCCCATCACACAAGCTATTGCGACCGAAGTCGCATATTCATCAAGATTCCCCTGAAACCACATTGGTAAAGCAAAAAGTAACAACCATGAGGCTTTCCATAAGATCTCGAACAGCAATATCGGCAGCATTTTAAGAGGATAGAATACACCTATAAGAGACAGTATTATAAGTGCTAATAAAAAAGCATTAACAACAGTATGAGAGTCCGCTGTTCGGCCAACTTCTGATATCATCTCAGGAAAAGTCGTTAGCGACAAGCCTACACCAATTAGCAAATACATTGCACGCATCAAAAAAAGACGAAAGCGACTAACTTCATACATATTTCTTTATCCTTATAGTATAAGAAAACCAACAAGTTTCAAAAAAATGGAAACAATATTCATGACCACATATTGATTATAGGTAAAAACTTAATGAGTTACGAGTTTATTTTATTGACTTGCGGTAACTATTGATTATAATCAGCTAATACCAAACTCGGGAGGTTAATGGTGGATATACGAAATAACGCACGCACCCAGCAGATACAGAACCTTAGTGGGCACCTTTATCATGCTCTCAGTTTTCTTCGTTACATTCTTTATATGGGCTGGGTAGGCATTGCTACGTTGGTATTTATTCCAGAAGGAAACTATTGGGTTGGTGATGCCAATATTCAGGTAGCGAGCGGTAATTTTTTTCTAAAAGGCTTAATCCTCATGCTATACGCATTTGGGTTATTGGTAATGCTCAAACTTAATGAGGCCTTCCGAAATTTGATGAAACAATATATGAAGGGGAATATCTTTACTGAACAAGCTATATTCTATGTTAGAAGTGCACTCAAAGCAGGTATAGCTGTAGTAGTTATTTCTCTTTTGCATCAAATTACTGGAGCTGTTTACTCTTATTTTTATAACTCAGAAATTGATATCTCTTTTGCCCCTCAAATTGTTGCTGCGGTTATTTATTTTGCGCTGATGTACATACTGCTTTGGGCGTTAGAAATTGGGGGCGACCTTAACGATGAATCCATCAATACTATCTAGGAACATACATGGCAATCATTGTTAAGATAGATGTGCTGTTAGCGCAACGAAAAATGCGGTTGAATACGCTTGCAGAAAAAGTCGGCATTACTGCACAAAACCTATCGGTATTAAAAACCGGTAAGGCAAAAGCAGTGCGAATAGATACGCTTGAAAAAATATGTAAAGCTCTCGATTGTCAGCCAGGCGACATACTCGCTTATGAAGAAGACCCGGTTTGAGTACTCGTGCAGGTCATCGGATAGTCCGCAGGCTCTCTAAATAAAACATACCCATTACCTACTTATTTAATATTGATCAGAATAGGCTTAACAGATTCGCCTTGCCTAAATTTAACTACTCAGTAGATACAGGAGAACAAGCATCTTGAAACCTACAACTTTGCAAATATTACTAACACTATTGCTTATATCAATACCGTTGTACATATCAGCCGAAACGTTAGAGGTGTCGCCCGACGCTCATATTTCTCTACGGCTAACGGCAGATTTTGTTCTTTACACCCATATTGTCGGTGGTGCTCTTGGCTTACTTACGGGTGTGGTAGCGAGCTTTTCAAAAAAAGGAGGCCTATTGCATCGCCGCGCAGGTCGTCTTTTCTTATACTCAATGTTTGCTTGTTACAGCATTGGTGCGATTGTTGGGCCGTTTCTTAATTCAGGGCAACGTCCAAATTTTGTCGCAGCAATCCTTGCGCTTTACTTGTTGTTGAGTGGTGTTCATGCGGCCAAGCTCAAGCCATATACAAATACGAAGTACACACTTTTAGGGCTAGTGGTTTCACTATCAATTACTTTTATGGGACTCTTATTTATGTACATGGGTAGCCACAGTGAAACGGGTACCGTTGACGGCTCACCACCTGATGCTTTTGTTGTATTTATCGTCGCGGGTGCTTTAGCCAGCATAGGAGAAGTTCGATTACTTATTGCTAAAACGTTGTCTGAAACAGCGCGCATATCTCGACACTTGTGGCGCATGTGCTTTTCATTCTTTTTTGCATCAGGCTCCTTGTTTTTTGGTCAACCACAGGTCTTTCCAGATTGGTTTAATGACTCTCCATTACCAAGCCTATTCTCAATTTTTCCGCTTATGGTGCTTGCCTATTTCTTTGTAAAAATAGGGGCTAAAGGCTGGAAAGCTCGAATATCAAAACTGTCGCTCTAATAGAGAATATGAAATAACGGGGCAGATACCGTCTTAAAAATCAACTAAAACAAATATCTCACTACTTACTAGCCAATTATAAGTTATTAACCGCCCTATCAAGGTTCAATCTAGCGTGTTGCTCATAACGCTCTTTAAAATAATCAGTCTGATATATTCTGTCTCTATCTAAAAAACTCTTTAATATTTCTTTGCGCTTCTTTTTGTATAAAAAGAAAGGAACTAATCTATATTCCTTCCTGACATTTTTTTCAAATTGATCATAAATATCTGAACAGCTGCCAAGAATGGAAAGATCTATATCAACGATTAGACGTTCATCGGCGCTTTCTAGTTTGGCAGTATGAATAGTTGCCATAATCAATTTGTGAACGCGATCAGCAATTCCCTGCTTTATATTATTGTTGACTAAGAACTGGGAAGCCCAGTCTGCACTATCTAATTCATTAGTTGATGAAAAAGGTTTATAGATCGCATCATGAAACCACAAAGCTATTTCAATTTCATGCGGATTTTTAGCCAAATCGCTCACTACATCAAGATGTTTTAAGACAGCCTTTATATGATTTTCATCGTGATAATAACGATGATTCTCTCCATAGCAACAAACAAGTTCTTGATATACCGATTCATTGGTAGAAATACCAAACTTTAGCATTAAGCATTTCCATCGTTCAAAATCCATTAGCCAAACCTCTTTAAATCATCTTTTATCAATCCCAAGCAATCGCTAGACACGCTAACCACAGTCATTCTCTCACAGATGACCAATCAGTTCTCTTAGAAGAAATAATAGAATGGCGTATAAGGTTATTGTCATTTTACCGATTTGATTTGGTATTAATTAAAATCAATTGTAAACTCACCTTAACAAACAGGAACAAATTAAAAGGAATTAAAAATGCCCCACGAAACAACCTCAAATCTTTACCCTTGCGCCCATTGCAACGAATCCGGAACATGCTCTACTGGTTTAGAAAGTAGCTCATGCAACCTCTGTATTAAACGGAATGAACTGAGAGGTAAACATCACTCTGGTTTAGCTTGTGGGATTTGTGGCGGTTTAGGAAAAGCCGAGCCATTGACAGAAAGAATGAATAAAAGAATTAAACCTTTGCTTTCGATTTTTATCGTCATACCTTTGATTGTGATTGTTGGCGCTGCCCTCTTCCTAAATAGCCCCCATTTTAGTGAGGTGTTAGCATTTTCAAGTGCGTTAATTGGCGCTGTGATTGGTTTTTATTTTTCTAATAGTAATAGACATTAATTTAAATTCATAATAGTTCATTAGTGCTAGAACACTAAAACGGCACTAAGAAACTTGAAATGATATCGATTAATCACACAAAACAGTTTGATTAATATGGCCCTTCTTTCCCGCGGCAGCACCTACACACTGTGTATATCTTATTTTTATTCTACACCGAGTTTCACTAGGACATGACGGATTTCTCCATTTGGTGGCCACTCAACTTGATTGCCTTTTTTTTCTTCCCCATCAACGACAAGTCCAATAACGCCGTGCCCTATTTCATTAACATTTTCCACCGTTATTTCAATCGTCGCGCGGTCACGTTTGAGCGTTGCCGTAAAACCTTTCCATGAGGTTGGAATGCAAGGGTCAATAGACACAAACTTTCCTTTATGCCGAATGCCCAGTATTGCCTCCATACCCAAGCGATAGACCCATGCCGCTGATCCCGTGTACCAGGTCCACCCGCCGCGACCAGCATGCGGCCCAACGCTTGCTACATCAGCAGCCATAACATAGGGCTCTACCTGATACTGGTCGATCATTTGAGGGTTAAGCGAATGTTCGATTGGGTTTAACATTTGTAAAACCCTAAATGCAGCGTTGCCATCCTTTTGTACCGTGTGCGCCCAAGCTAACCATGCGGCCGCGTGTGTATACTGTCCGCCATTTTCTCTTATACCGGGCGGGTAGGCTTTAATATAACCCGGCTCACGCATGGTCGCGTTAAATGCTGGCCAAAGAAGTCGTAGGATACGATTCTTCTCATCTGTTAGTTCACGTTCGGCGGATTCTAACGCCTGACGAGAACGAACTGGATCACCTGCCCCACTTAATGTCGCCCAAGACTGAGCAATTGAGTCAATCCGACACTCCTGGCATTCTGCCGAACCCCAGGGAAGCCCTTCATCATCATAGGCACGTCGATACCATTCTCCATCCCAACCGTTTTTTTCGATTGCCTCTGCAAGTTCCTGCGCACGTTTCTGCCAGTGGCCATTAAAATCATTTTTTTGAGTAGGGTCATGTTTTTGAGTGAGATCATTTATTCTGGAAAAAGATTCTATAACCGCGATAGCAAACCAAGATAGCCAGATACTTTCGCCTCGACCGTGGGCGCCAACTCGATCCATGCCGTCATTCCAGTCACCCCCGCCTATGGTCAACAGACCATGTTCACCGGACGATCTAATTCCAACATCCAATGCACGCTTACAGTGTTCAAACACTGTGTACTTTTCAGTGGTGCTCTCATACTTGGAATAACGATTTTCCTCTTGAGCACCCAGCGGTTCACCAACTAAAAAAGGAACCATTTCCTCCAGTATAGAATCATCACCACTAACCTCAACGTAGTGTGCGGTTACAAAAGGTAACCAAAGCATATCGTCCGAGCAATGAGTACGTACACCGGCATCACTTGGCGGATGCCACCAGTGAAGCACATCCCCCATTTCAAATTGATGAGCTGCGCTGGTTAGAATATGCTGGCGTGCCAATGAGGGCTCTGCATGAACCAAAGCCATAATATCCTGAAGTTGATCTCTAAAGCCAAACGCACCACTTGATTGGTAAAGACCTGTTCTTGCAAACACCCGGCAAGCCAATGTTTGATAGATCAACCATTGGTTCATCATTAAATCAAATGCAGGATCAGGGGTATCCACCCTAAAAGAATTAAACACTTGTTGCCAACGAGCTTGCATAGCCAGCCAATCCTCACTGACCGTCTGCGGTTGTTGCCATTTTTTTATCAGTTGTTGTGCGTGTTTAGCGTTATCCGCCTGCCCTAGTATAAAAATCAACTCTGTTTCACCACTTGCTGGCACGTCAACATAAATCTGTAAAGCCGCACAGGGATCGTGTGCTGCACCGGTTACACCTTTTAATCCCCAACGATAAAGCCCCGCGGGATGTTGAAAGCCTCCTTCACGACCCAGAAACTCAGTTCTATCTGTTGTAAATCCATGCGCGGAACGATTGGAACAGAGAAAGGTAACGCGGTCAGAAAAATTAGTATTCCAGGTATTTCTGGCTAAGATGGCATTTGTCTCAGGGTCAAATTCGCTCACGATATGTGGTGAACTTTTATTGCGAGTTACTCCTAGGGTTAATTCCGCATAGTAAGTTACTGTCAAGCGGCGTGCATGCTCACTGTAATTATGTAGCCGCAAGCGAACAATTTTAACGGGGTCCTTTTCCGCTACTGAGATTTTCAGTTCTTGTTCCATATCATGCTTGCGACTTCGCCAAATAGTGTACCCTGCTCCATGGGTAATCTCACAAAGCTCCCCCGTACCGATAGGCTTTGGAGTGACCGTCCAAACCTGTGCGGTTTCTTCATCACGTAGGTAGACTATTTCACTAGGCTGGTCTTCGACTGGATCGTTCATCCACTGAGTTAGTCGATTTTCACCGCTATTAATAGCCCAGGTATACCCGCCCCCTCCTTCGCTAGTCAAGCAGCCGAACGAATCGTTGGCCAAGACGTTACACCAGGGTCTAGGTGTTGTTTCATGGGGTTCAAGATAGATAACGTATTCACGCCCATCGGGACTGAATCCACCCAATCCATTAAATAAAGTTAAATCGGTGCGACGCTTAAGCTGCGCTGTTGTTTGCTTTACTGGCGCAGCCATTGTTCCGACAAAGGCTGGCAAGTCATCGGGTGGCTGGTTTAATGAAGCGAGTTGTTGTGCCAACGGAGCGCGATCATTTAGAATCACATTAGCTGCTGCTTTTAGCAAATTATGTTGCTCACTAGACAATTGATCCCAATGTAATAAGTGGATCCCAGCCCGATGCACAAGCGTTCCTTGCAGTTCGAGTTTATTCATCAATTGTTGCAGGCGTTCGCTTATTTCATCGGCATAGCCAGACGGACTTTCATACAATATAAGCAAATCAATATTCAGCCCTAGTTGATGCCATCGTTGATGGGCGCACACTAACACACGCAACAAGTCCAGATTGGTCTCCTCGTGTTGGCGTAACAACAGCAGCGGCAAATCACCGGACACGCCAAATGACCATAAAGCGGATTGACCGAGTGAGTTTTTAGCAATCAAAGAAGGCTTAGCCCTTAATCCCTTATAGGGTTGTAAGAGTAATGAGAGTAGTTGTTGGAGCTCCGACAAATACGGAATGGCGTATTTAAAATGCTGCAAATCACGGCGAGCTCTAGACTTCGCATCATGAAAAATAAGCTCAACCGAGGATAATGTTTCGTAACTGTTGGCTACTTCAAAGAGCGACCGACGTGAACCGCTCGCAATAGTAATAAACGTGAGAACTTCCGAGGCGTAGGGTGCCAACTCAACACTCACTTGAAGCGACATAACCGGATCAAGCGTCCAACCCAGCGTTTCAGATAATCCCTCGGTTATTCCGGCGGGATTGCGAATACTACCGTTTCGCCCAATAAAGTGCTCGCGGTCGGCTTCAAAACTGCGCAGCTTTATGGCGTCACTTTCCGCTATCATTCGATGCATCAGTGCGGGCGGATTTTCATGCGGACTTCGAGAACGCCGCTCGAAAATTAATGCGTTCATACTTTCTGCCATTTCACTGTGGACAAACAATTTGCTAAAAGCGGGGTGTCGCTCATCTTCATTAGGTGAAGTTAATACGACTTCGCCATAACTGGTGAGTGTCAACTTGCGAATTCTGTTGGTTTCATTGTTAAGGGTTACGCGACGCACTTCAACGTCATCGTTTGCTGCGACAGTAACATCCATATGGAGCGAAACACCAAAATCCTGGCGATGAAACTCTGCCATATGGGCAGAAAAGGTGACCTCATACCGTTCCCTGACATTACCAAAGGGTTGACGTCCAGCGGACCAAATATCACCACTATTTTCGTCCTTTAAATAAATCCAGAGCCCCTTATTATCAAGGGTCGGATCCGGTGACCATCGAGTTAACGCGTTTTTTCGCCAATCCAGACCGCCCGCGCCTGAGTCAGATATTAAAGTATTAAACCGACCGTTACCGAACACGTGAAGTTGGGGGAAATTACCGCATAATGCGGGTTCCCATTTCGGTAACTCGGGAAGATCAGATTGCAATTCAGTGGATTTTTCTGCGTTTGTTACTTCATCTGTTGGAAACTCAGGTAAACTGTTAACTGGTACCTGTTCGTGTAATAGCAACTCAACGGTTTGGAATGCGGGATCCGATTGAAATCGTTGAACATGCACATCATTCAATAGCGCATTGTCCAGCGCAACAATGATCATCCCCTGATGATGAGCCATATGTGATTGAACCAACGCAAATTTGCGATTCGCTGGTTGCCGACTGGTGGTGTAATCTGCGGCTTCATACATCCCATAAATACCGAGCAGCCCCTGTTCAGCCATATGTTTAAGATTTTTGGTTGCCTGAGCTGGATAAACGGCTAACGCCAGCGCAGAAGCGTATGGCGCTATGACGGTGTCAAGCTCAAGCCCCCGCTTAAATCCCAAACTTGGTACGCCAAACGCTTTGTATTGGTAGTTATGCTGATGATCAACTACAGCATAGCCGGATTCCGAGATCCCCCAGGGGGTTCCGCGCTTGTTGGCCAATATTATCTGCTGATCGACTGCCGCTCGCTCACTTTCATTGAGCAAAGTGTCATTGGCGCTTGACAAAAGTAAGCGAGGCATCAAATATTCAAACATTGTTCCACCCCAGGATAACAAAGCCGTGCTACCAGAAACTTGGGTAACCGGTCGCCCTAACGCAAACCAATGCTTAGTTGACACATCCCCTTTTCCAATCGCGATAATACTGGCTAGCCGCGCTTCAGAAGCGAGCAAATCGTAATGATGGGGATCAATGATCGCAGCACTTGCGTTCCAACCTATGTGGAATAGTTGAGAGTCTTCGTCAAAAAGCAAGCGAAAGTCCATACCACTGACTTCATTATCCGCCCGCTCAGCAATATCAGTCAGTTCGTCTTGTAGCAAATGGGCGTTTGTATTTGACGTTTGTATACTTTTTTCAAGTTGGCTAAGCCATAAACCAATTGCGGTTCGCTCCTCGGCATCGTCAATCTCTGGCATGTCAATTTTAAAATCAGCAATGATTTGAAGTGCCGTCAAACAGCTCGGTGGAATTTCGTCCAAACTGAGAGCCGGTAGAAGTAAATCACGTAATTTTTTTAACGTTACAGAGTATCTAGTCGCCGCCCATTGATTATTAGCGACAAATGGACAATAAATAACTGGTAACCAAGGGAGCAGTCGTTCCATATCACGCAACATATCGCTTAAATGTTGGCGCGCTCGCCCTACCCACACGCGAACATCCCGTACCAGTGAAACTTTGTGAACTGGCGCTTTTTCTGTCATCACTTTGACTAGAACTCGATCGAATTCAATCAAATCGACCTCATTCAATTCCCGCACGGTTAACCACCAGGAGTCCGTTTTGTCTAACACGCTCCATGCCTTGTGACGAATACTTTGAGCCTGAACTATGAGCGCACTATAGTCGACATTTTCGTCTAACTGATCATTAATAGAGAGGTCATTAATAGAGAGGTCATCCACAGAGAGAACATCGGCAGTGAGATGTAACAGCGACTCTTCAATCAACGAAAAGGTATCCATCAAACCATCCCAACGTGCGCGAGTGAATATTGGTGTCTGACGAATATCAGCACAGCCTTGTTTGAGGGACAGCAAGCAAGCCGCCAAATTGCCACTATCAACCGTGGAAACATATCTAGGTGAAAGTACTTCCAGTGTTCGTGTGTCATACCAATTGAAGATATGACCTCGGTAATGTTCGAGAGTCGCTAAGGTATGCAAACTAGCAAGTGTACGAGCAGCAAAATCGGTTGGCCCAAGATAACCAAAATCCAATGCTGATAAATTAGCCAGAAACATCATGCCAATGTTGGTTGGTGAGGTGCGATGTGATATGACACCATGAGGATCTTCCTGGTAGTTGTCGGGCGGCAACCAATGATCAACCGGATCGACAAAAGTCTCAAAAAACAGCCAGGTCCGACGAGAAAGGCGGCGTAAAAAAATGATCTCTTCTTTATTTAAACTCTCGATTTTTACTGTGATTGGACGACTGAGAATTCGTGTAATTTCAGGGGATAGCAGCCACAATAACAGTAACGGTGCAGCATAAGGCAAAGCGCTCGGATTGTTACTGATAATAAGGATGGTAATTGTGCAGGTTAATAGAACTCCAGCGATCATTTCTCGCCAAAATAAATGACTCGATGGGGCAGCTTTATGCAAACTTTTATCAATGTGGGCTGCCGTGACCCATTGGAGCAGGTTCTTGCGACTAACCGTTAATCGAAACAAAGTACGAATAATTGCATCGAAAGCCGTAATCGCCTGATGCGGAAGAAAAGCGATAAACATTAACCAACGCTCTATTGAGGCAATCGGTTCGGCAGTGGTTTTGAACAGACTGGTCAAGTTAGTTGAACGTACGATACCAAACATGATATTGACTATATTGTGTCCAAGTGGCGAAAATAATGCCAACAGAGTCCATGCCAGTGGATGACCCGGGAGCCAAAGCCAACCAGCGACAAACAACAAGAGCAACAAGGGTGAACATAGACTGCGGCGCAGGTTATCAATAATTTTCCACCGATCAATGGCCTTAAGACTATTCTTCAGCAGACGACCATCGCTGCTTTTTGTTCGGTAACCTAACCAAGGAAGATGCTGCCAGTCACCACGAACCCAGCGCTGAAGTCGCCGCAAGAAACCCAGATATTGGCTCGGAAAATCCTCATAAAGCACGATATCTGATGCCAGTGCGGTACGCCCCAGAATACCTTCAAGTAGATCGTGACTGAGCACGGTATTTTCAGGTATACGTCGTTCAAGACTGCGCTTAAATGCGGCAAGGTCATAGATCCCTTTACCGACAAATATGCCAGAACCAAATAAGTCTTGATAAACCTCCGAGACTGCTCTGCTATAGATATCGATAACACGATCGCCTGACGCAATACGAGAAAACCAGGTGTTGTTACTCCGAGAGGGATCAATTTCGATACGCGGCTGGATAATGGTGTAACCGGCAATTATTTGACCGCTTTTGTCATCAAAAATTGCGCGATTTAACGGATGAGCCAATGTGCCGATTAAACGCGATGCCGTGCCGCGAAAAAGCTGAGTGTCACTATCCAGTGTGATGACAAAACGAATGTTTCGCAGAGAATCATCATCTCCCTCCTGCACACTAAATTCCTGCTCAGCTTCTCCGCAGAGCAAGCGGTTAAAAGCATCCAGTTTACCGCGCTTTCGCTCCCACCCCATCCAACAACCCTCGCTTGGATTATATTGCCTAGGACGATGTAAAAGGTGGAACATACCTTTACCGGTAGGACAATCACCTGTAGGGTTATATTTTTGGTTGAGTTTTTTCACTCCGCCACGGATGTGTTCGATAAGCACACTATCACCTTGTACATCTTGGGTAGGAGCATCCAGAAAATCAGTAAGAAGGACAAACCTGAGTGCAGGATCACTATTACACAGGTAATGACGTTCAATTTGAGCTAAAAGGTTATCAATCTCTTCATTGCTACCCAATAAAGTCGGAATTACCACGGCGGTTGCATAGTCAGGATCAATGGCTTTATCAAAATCTATTTTATTCAGTATCCTAGGCGGCACTATTAGAGTGACGAACCAATTGACCAAAGCGACTGCTATCATCGAAACCGGTACCAGTGACAATAAAAATCCAGCGACAATCTCACTCATTTCAGCCTGGTTTTGAACAAGATAAATAATGACAATGGATTCAAAAATCACCATGGATAGCATTAGCATAAAAAAATAGAAAAGGGTGCTATGTCGCTGCAATCCTCTATTACAACGTTCAAACCATGAAGGCTTGTAATTAATTTCAGTTTCCAGTGTTAATTTACCCTCATCCACCAACCAATAACCAACGTGTGAAAATCTTTCATCTTGCAAAAATCTTTCATCTGGCGCTGCTGAGCGACTGGCTAACGCCACAGCCTGTTGAGCGACCGCTTGTTCACTAAATGGAGCTGTTCGTGCTAAATGCTCTACCGCTTTGCAATAGCGGTTTCGGCTATCAAAGTCTAGTTTGGCGTAGACATTGGCTGGGTCTTTACGCAGTTCCTCCTCGACGATATTGACCTGTTCAAAAAAACTTTGCCACGAAATATTCTCAATATTAGCAAGGCAATGTAACGCCCGACCTAAGTAATCCACTTCATCGATAGTAATTTCTATTGGTTTCCATGACTTGTTGTCCTTGTAAGGTGAGTTGATTTTCGGATCCATTTGAACAACGACTGCAATCACCATTTCAACGCAAACTAATCGAAGAAACGTCGGCAGTGCCCACAGCTCACCAATATCAAGTGGGGAGACTGTTTGGTAAGCCTTGATGAATTTCACCAGTATTGGAAGCGCAATCTGAATGCCGTCTGCAGCTAAAAAACCACTTGCGACCCGATAGGCTCTTGGCACCTGGCCATCATTATTTTCACTGCATAAACAAGGCAAAAGTCCGTAGTAGTCGGACGGCATATCATGTTTAATCTGCCCCAAAGCGCGTTCCAATAAGTAACTGTTATCGAAGATCCATTCGGCTACTCTGGCGGTATCTACATCGGTCGCATTCAAAGACCTTTTTACCTGTTTGAGCCAGTCTGATATGTCCCGAAGAACAACAAGCGAAGGGACTAGATTGGGACTGGAAGCGGACATTAAATGGCTATTGGCTAACTCACTAGCCTTTGTTTCCAAAAAACCTAAACTCGACTCATCAAACTCCTCACTCATAAGGAAGCCCTTGAGGGAAATCGTGCTAAAGGGTCTAACAAACGGTGGTCTAGACGAACTCTCCCTTTTCCTTCAAGTGCTCGTCCACTTAAGAGAACTACGGGTACTTGACTGTGGATTAAGAGTTTAGGTGTAACTTTACCGAAGAATTTTTCGCTACGATCAAAAGTCCCGTTTGCGGACATAACCACTAAGTCTACGCCTTCAGATTCAATAAAGTTAGCAACTTCCCGTCCGACGCCATGGCTAGTTACTATGAGATGTTTTATCTCAGCGCTAGTCGATGATTGTAACCAGAACTTTGTCTTTTCGAGGTTTTTCTCTGCGATTCGTTTATTGTATTGAACAATCTGATTTTCCAGAAGATTCGCTTCAGCATCAAGGGAGCCAATTTGAATAAGACCAGGCTTAGGTAAATGTTGGGCAAGAATTATTTCTGATTGCGGATTATTTGCTATATTAATCGCAAATGAGAGCGCACTATCTGCCCAGGAAGTACTGTCTAGGGGAACCAACAAGCGTTTATAGTTAATATCTCGCTTTACGTCTTGTTCTAGGCATGCTGCTGGTACCAAAAAAATAGCCCCCGAATTAGAGGTAATCAATTTTTGAGTCGTACTGGCAATAGGCCACTGAGACGGTCCATGTTCTCCGTGACTACAAAGTACGGTAAGATCCACGGCGTTTTTATTTATCCAGTCATTGATTTGCTCTGCCGGTTTTCCCTCGATCACTACTGAAGTAATAGAAACCCCAGTAGTACTCGCTTCAACAGCTTTTAAATGATTAACAGCCTCGCGTTTTTGCATTTCCCAGGCGACCGGATCGATGGGTTTACATGGATCGACATGTTGGTGCTCTAAGACATGTAATAGTGTAATACGGCTGTCAAAGTTGCGAGCTATCGCTAAAGCGTAAGGTAAAACCTTTTTAGCCAAATTGGAACCATCAAGACAAACCAATATATGAATCATTAGACTCCACTCCTTTATGTGAAATAGGTAATAAATACAAAAATTTCAACAATCGACACCATTCATTTGAATCAAATCTCTTCCCACTTCAAAAAAAGCCGATCAACGAACAGCATAAGGTATATACAAACAAAAGAATCTGACAATTATCAATCAACATAAGAAGCGATGTTATTTTGCTGTTGGAATGTCCCTCAGTTAGGTATTTTAGACTCATAATTCAGGCGGACGAGAGCACTTAAAAGGTTATCCATAAGTGTGCTGTAGAAGCACAATAAGTGCAAATTAATTTGCACCATGTTGAGCGTAAGCTCTATAAATGATGGAGGAATCGACCCTCCGATATCGGCATTCAGGTGCGGGTATCAAACCACTTCAAGC
>Ga0316204_10007104_pt1 | contig 16673 bp, 13 predicted proteins | sample 6monrhotite_MG_2_FD_205661 | JGI IMG/M metagenome (GOLD analysis project Ga0316204, IMG submission 205661) | Microbial mat bacterial communities from mineral coupon in-situ incubated in ocean water Damariscotta River, Maine, United States -... | ecosystem: Environmental > Aquatic > Marine >... | reverse complement strand
TCGAATTACTTTCTCCCTTAACCTCGGTTAATACCTCTGTGCGATATACATCACCATCACGAAACATGATGACGTTTTCAGAATCTTCTGGAGAAAAGAGTTTCTCAACACCACTACTCCAATTCCCGAGAACGATATCCAGAAGACCATCCTGATTTAAATCGCCGAAACCAGCAGACATGGTTAAACGATGATCGCCATCATGTATTTCTAGAACCGCTTGTTCAAAACTACCTCCGACGTTTTTCAGAATGAAATTCCTCCCACCGTAGGATGAGGCAAAGATATCTTGTAAACCATCGTTATCAACGTCAACGAACGCGACCAGAAACAGATTTGAATATTGCATATCTCCCTGATTCACTGGAACAAGTTCAAAACGACCTCCAATATTTTGGTAGATTAAAATACCCTGCTCCGTCGCCAACACGATATCTGGCCACAGGTCATTATTGAAATCTCCCGAAGCAATACCTTTACCAATGATGAATGGTTCAAAAAAATCGGTTGGGCGAAACTGCCAACTCTTAGATATTCCTAACTCTTGTCCTGATAGTTTCTGAAATATTTTTTCACTTTTCGAACTTAATTTGTTATGTGGTGAAAAAAAGATCTCTGTTTCATCATTAGCGAACACCTGGCTCCATTTGACTAATGGCGCATCGGTTATAGTTTGTTGATTAACGCTAAATAATTTTCTAGGATCTGCAAAAACCATTGATGTATCTCCGCTTGAAACCAAGGCATGTTTAACCAAAACGGATTGTATTTGTTTATCGGCCACTTTAAGCAAACAAAGATCTGATAAATCTTCTGAATTTAGTTCTCGACAAAGTGCAGGATTATTTTCTTTAGTCGCTTTCCAGGCAGTAGTTAAACTTTCACATCTTTCTGCCAGTACACTTGAACGTAATTTGGAACAACCACTTGAATCATTACTTCGGCCTATCATGACTGATGCTACAGTGTAACGACAATGTTCACGGGCACCCTCCGCTTCAAAATTATTGCATTGTTCAATATCCATTACTTCCGCAAGCCAATAAATATCTGCATTGATACGACAATAATCTAATTCCTTACCACTTAGTCCTTTGCAAACAGAATCATCGGGATTAAAGAGCAAGCTCGTATTGAGGTATTTATCTCTGCAGGCGACTACGGCATTAGGATGAGAAAGTTTATTACATACTTCGATGTCATGTTCTTTAAGAGCTGACTTAACGACGACATAGTAATTACACTCATGACGTAAGTCCGTATTGTCTATCTCATGACAAATATCAGTATTATTTTTTGCTAGTGCTTTTTGTCTTGTTACAAATGCATTAACTTTCTCTTCACAAATGGCATATTCCAGGCCACTCGGCCTTATCTTGCACATCGTCTCATATGAAACAGTATCATCGAATTGCTGGATATGTTGTTCAAAGCATATCGATTGAAGCTGTTTCGGCAAACTCTCACAGATCTGAATAGCTTCGGTATAAATACTCTCAGCGGACTGAGTTAGTCCTTTTGCTATTACAACCTCTTCGCTGCGTGATTTATATTCAAAATAGTTTTGTGCAACAAGCCCAAGTACACATGATATAACCATCACCAAAACGGCAATAGCTAGACTCAGACGAACTGAAATATATCGAGCGATAACAAAGGCAGGATAAATGCTAAAAATACCAAGTCCAAATAGCAATACCGTCGCTAATCCCTTATCAATACCGTTAGCGATCAAGGCCATTACGATAATCACATCAAAAGCTATGGGTACAGGTAGTGCCGTGGCTACTACTGCGCACAGTAGAAGGATCATTAAACTGGGATCTGTATTTGCAAAAAGACTGAATGGCACGAGTTCAAGAACAAGTGCCCCTAGAAGACCCGCAAGTAACATCAATGGTAATGCAAACTTAATAATATATAACAGATGACTAATAAAGCTACGAGCTGTTACCAATATTGCAACAAAATAATTTTCGTCAACATTGTAATCTGGTTGTGATTGAAGGGTAGAAAATCTCGAACCGAAAGAACCTTTCGGTACAGCTGCAACTACCTTAGGGTCAATGACAATTGGGATGTGTTTCACTAATAAAGGAATGCTGATCAAAAGCATTAATACACCAAACAACTTAAAAAGTGCCATTTCCCAAGGCAACAGTGTAAAAGTCATCGTAAGCACGATTGCATTCAATGTTGGAGATGCAAAGAGGCTTGCTAAAGCGGTCTCCAGTCTTGCTCCTGCAGAATAAATTCCGTATGCAATAGGTGTGGCGCAGTTGACGCAGACTCCCAAAGGCGCACCGACCAAAACACCAGAGAGAGTATTAAGCCAAGGATGTCTGAATGATCGCGACTTTATGCTACTGAGGATCGTGAGTACAGCGGCAGCAAATAACAACCCAAATAGCATCCCCTGCATGTTCGTATATGCCCAATTGACACTTGATCTGGCAACCCTTTCATAGAATGCCTGTTCCGAACTTACTGGCAGTAGAATCTCGAATGCAATTTCGCCGAAATTAGTCCGCAAACCCATCTGAGCCTTTTCATTCAGGGCGGGGATTCGGGATTGACTCCAAAATATACTCGCTATTATTGTGGCAAATAACAGCGCGACAACGAGTCGTTTATTTTTTAGTGCAATGGCATACATATAAAGTGAAGTTATAATACTATTAAGTACAATTCTGTACTTAATATACAGTCATTGACACTAGGTCAACTTCGCAAGCTCCCGTACCATTATTTTAAATAAAAACTGCCTGATATAATTAATTGTTCGTCAAGCAAGCTTAACCGGATGGCTTTGATCTTCAATTCTGAGTTGCTCAATATCCATAAATGATGAGTTCCCCGTCAAATAGTCGGCCAGCAATTCTGCAGATGAAGGTGCCTGTAAAATCCCTTTTCTAAAATGCCCCGCATTGACACAGATGTTTTTGTAATCATGCAACTGACCAATATAAGGATGGCCTGATTTTGTCGAAGGACGTAAACCAGACCAGTGTTTTACAATCGGAGCAGATCGAAGATCCGGCCAAATTGAAATTGCCCAATCAAGTAGTTCTTGTTTGGCATTTATTGTTATCTTTTTAGAAAACCCGATGTCTTCCATTGTGCTACCGATAAGGACATGTCCATCCAACCTGGGAATAAAGTAATGACCACCATCAAGTATAATTGTTTTTAAATTTTGTTCTGCCGGTCTAAGACACATCATCTGTCCGTGTATGGGTCTAATATTAATTTCCTTCATCGGATCGCCCAATATTGTACTACTCCAGGAGCCAGCCGAGATGATCAAAGCATCAGCCGCTATCCTTTCCTTACCTAGCTTCACGTATTCAAAGCGATTATTTTTTATTACTAAATCTTTAACCTCACTATTTTCATATATCGAAACTGATAATTGCTTCAAACTTTTATGTAAGGACTGTAATAATCTCGGGGGTCTAAGTTGCGCAATATCCGGTAACAAAAGTGCCTGCTTTGGTATTTTTATTAACTTACTTGGGCTAGTTATCTTCTGCTCAACTTTTATACACCTGCTCTTGGCCCAGTTATTAATATCCGCAATATGAGTTGTATCCGCAATAACCAAGCCTGATCGGACATATTCTGGATCAATATCCGTTTCAGAGAATAATGACTTTGAATATTCTGAATAGAGCATTTTGCCTCGTTCGGAGAGTTCTGCTGAAGCCGGATTTTCGACCCATGGACGCATAGATGACAATATTCCTCCCGCAGCCCAACTAGCCTCTTTTCCAAGGCAGCCTTTATCTATGATAGCAACACGAGAGCCTCGCATTGCTAATTCTCTGGCGGTAGTCATACCAATAATCCCACCACCAATTATAATAAAGTCGAATTTTGTCATATTAGAGAATGTGACCCTGTTCACAGTTATTTAGTAGGTTTTACCATTCATCGCTTAAACCTGACCATTCATCTACTCGATCTAGAATAAAACTTAATATTTGCTATAAATAGCAGTATAAATGATTATGTTTTATTTAAGTGCGCGGACTTTAAAGTATGAAAATTAAAAATTATAAAACGATGGGTTTTACCATGATTGAACTGTTACTCGTTATTACGATAGCAGGGATATTAGCAGCTATAGGGATGCCCAGCTATCAAACGATGGTCAAAAATACTTGCATGACAACCAGTACCAATGCACTTATTACAAGCCTTCAGTTAGCCCGAAGTGAAGCCATTAAAAACCGAGCATTTGTCACTATCCAAGCAGATAGCGCAACAGCTGATAATTTATGGGGGCTCGGTTGGACCGTCTACCGCGATAGCGACAACAATAGTGCCTTAACAGCAGGAGAAGAAATACGAATTGTTCAGCTGACTTGTGGGATCGGCAGGCTGACAATAGATGCCAACGATAATACAGCAGCAGACCCTATCGTAGCCGACACCACTGGCTCCGATATTTCATCTTTTAGTTACGACTCCTCTGGTTTTATCAATGACTCCGAAACAAATAGTTTCCCCATCACAATCAATATTTGTGATGATCGTGTTGCTGAAACAGGCCGTCAAATTAGCATCAACGCCCTCGGGCGCCCCAGTACAAACTCAACTTTTACACAGTGCTTATAACCATGAAAAAAATACTTATTCATAAAAACGAACAGGGGTTCTCACTCATCGAGGTTCTTATTACGACGATAATACTGGCTGTTGGTCTGCTCAGTATTGCATCGCTGCAGTTTAAAGGCCTCCAGTACAGTAATGATGCATTCATGCGCAGCCATGCCAATATACTTGCCTCAGATATCATTGACCGTGTGCGTCTAAATAGTGCAAATGTTAACGATTATGTTGATAAAAACTTTGTTGTGCCAACCGACTGTACCGGCAATGCCGCTTGTGACCCTGCCAGCTGTAATCCGGCATTAACGACTGCGGCTAATGACCTGATATGTTGGCATAACCAAGTGGCCACATTTGTACCTCCAACCGGAACAGCAAATATTTCGCGAACCGCCAATAATGCGTCCCCTATCCCCGATGAATATGAACTTGAGATTGCGTGGTCAGGTCGCGACAACGTCGCCCGAACAGCATCTTATATCTTCTCCCAATAACCGATTGGATATACAACGAAAATGAAAAATCAAAAAGGCTTATCTCTAATTGAATTAATGGTTGCTATTACAATTGGCGCTATGTTGTTAGCAGGTGCAGTCACATTGCTAGTCAACAATAAACGCATATACAAGACTCAAGATGCAATGGCTCGAATGCAAGAAAACTCTAGGTTTGCATTAGACCGTCTTATTTCCGATATTCGTATTGCAGGCTATAAGGGATGCTCCCACGATTACCTCTCCATCTATAATCATGTGGATGACGGAACAGGCGAAAGCTCTGCCGGCAAAGGTTCTACAGGCATAGCTAATTACGGCGGCAGAACCGGGCTGGATGATACGGACAAAATAGACAATGCTCTCTTTAGCACCGATATAGAAGGTTCGGAAGGTGGTAACGCATGGTTACCCTCCACCCGTGCCAATATCTACACCATGTATGGTGATGGTATAACGCTGCGTTACTTTAGAGGTCAGGATTTAACCATAGTAGCCCCAGACATGGTCGATCCGGATGATCCAATCTATTTGAATAAGCCCGTTGGTTTCACCATCAATGAGGATGATATCGTCACGATTTCTAATTGTAATGGTGCAGATATTTTCAAGGTGTCCGCTGACCCAGCTTTTGATTCAAATAGTGACGGCAGCATCAATGACGCAGACACTGAAATCGTCTTAACACATGCAATAAAAAATTCTGCAAACGAAAATGTAAACACCAGCGCAAATCTGTCTCAGGCATATACAAGTAGTGCAGATGATAACGTCACCATTAACTCTGTCGTCACGCGAAGATACTTTGTAGGGGATGGCGACAAAGGCACATCCTTATTTGTAGCAGAAACTGATGTCTTGGCAGACGCAATAGAGATGGTTGAAGGCGTCGACTCAATGAATATCGAATATGGTGTGAATACTGATGCTGACCCTGCACTTGAAGGCTATTACAACGCGACAGCCGTTAATGCTTTAACAATAACCCCAACAACAGTACCAGCGACTAATCCCTGGGATAGGGTTGTGAGCGTTCGTATTACGTTAACATTCAGCGCCATTGATCGAGATGACTCTGCCAATCCTGATGCACGAACCATGACAACGACCGTTAAACTTCGTAACCGAAGCTAAAGACTGGAGTAATTTGCAAGTGAAACTAACTACCTCAAAAAAATCATTAGGCCACCAACAAGGTGCCGTCCTTATTACCGCATTAATATTCATGATTATCATGACAATGCTCGCCATAACATCTATGGGCACAAACACTTTGGAAGAAAAAATGGCGGCTAATGCTGCCGTAACAAATATTTCTTTTCAAGCAGCAGAAAGCGGACTTGAAACTATTTCAAATAACCCTAACGCGTACAATGCCGGCGGTAATGATTTTGTCGTTGTTGACGCTGATTATGCTGGCACCGGCATTACTGTCACTAATACTTCAAGCTATCAACAACAAACACCTGCTGCTCGAGGTGCAACACCCAGTGACACAAGCGCTGCTTTTCATCATTTTGATTTTAGAAGCGAAATTACTGCCGGTGGTATACCAACAGTCTTACACTCTGGTGCCTATCAAACAGGACCAAAAATCTAATTTAAGACCTGACATTAATTTTATATATACCAATTTATTAACTAACAGAATTTATTATTTTTCGGAGAATCAAACATGTACTTCTTCAAGACTATTTTTACTACCTTAGTACTATCCGGTTTAAGTTTTAACGCTGTGGCCGAAGGCAAGGTGCAGGTTATAGATAACGGGCAGGATGGGGATAAGCGCTATTATGGTGTGACTTGCCCTGATGGAAGCAGAGCTGGGGTCACGGCTGAATTTATATTACCAGAGGTAGATGCTGACCCTGAAACTCGTCGAAAGAAAAATCCAAACCTGAGTACTACAGCTTCTGCTAAAAAAGTAAAACTCAAACAAATCTGCATGTATTCAAATTCAGGGAAAGAAGAATGCAAACCTAAATGGTCTATCGATGCTGCTGCAGAAGCCAGTTGCCAATAAATTCAAACATCAGACTAGGCCATTAACATGAAAAAAATCATACAAACCAACAATGAGGATGAAGCAATGTCTTTACCTTTAATCAAGAAAATAACACATACTCTATTATTCTTTAGCATTACGGTAGTAAGCGGATTAAGTCATGCAGATGATACCGAGATCTATTTCAACAGCACGGCAAGTTCTGCGACAGCTCCGAATGTATTGCTGATTCTAGATACCTCCGGCAGTATGACGGCAAATGTTACCGGCACCACGCAGTCACGTATTGAAGCAATGAAAGAAGCCATGGTAGACATCATAACTAATACAAATGATGTCAATATGGGATTGATGCGTTTTACCAATAATGATGGCGGCCCCATATTGCATGAGATTCGTGATTTAGAAGATTCAGCCTCAGTGCCTTCTGTGTCAGCAACCATTACCTCAGGCAATGATGATGGAGAAGAAATAACTTCAAAAGCGGCGGCAGATCCTATCGCTTTAAATACAGTTACATTAACCGACCCGGTTATCGAACTTGCAGAAATCGGTTCTACGCCGGGCGCAGGGACACTTGTTAGACAAATAAATGAGCAGTTTGGCGACGTAGATGAATTTTTTGGAAATATAAGCGAAACTGAACATTGGTGGATTTATAACGGCGGAAATCAGGAAACCGGTTCCCGTTTTACCGCTATTGATATTCCACAAGGCGCAAAAATAGACTCGGCGTTTCTCACCGTCACCCCAGTTGACGGAACTGGCACCGATACTGCTCAAATATTTTTTGAAAACCTTGATTTCCCAAGTGCCTATGCAGATTCACCTAATAATCTTAGTACGCGTACGACTGTAACGGCAGGTATCACCACCCAGTTTGGTGGCGCAGGAGCCACAATAACCAGTCCCGACCTAAGCAGTATCATCCAGCCGATTATCTGCCGCGGTGTTGCCGCTGTAACAGCAAATTGCCCGATTACAGCAGGTAACTGGGTATCAGGGAACCCACTGTCGATGATTGTAAAAAATCACACAGCGGGCAGCCGCCGCTTTCATAGCTGGGACACGAATCCAGCACAAGCTCCCATTCTGACTATTAATTACACGCCATTGCTTGCAGCCGGTGCTACACCGCAAACACAATTAATTGCATACCGTTTTAATAATATCCTAATCCCGGGTGGGGCAACCATAACCAGTGCAAAACTTAGCCTCACTGCGAGTAGTAGTGATAGCGCCACGGGTACGGCCGATGTTGTTACAATTTCAGCTGAAGACCCAACATCCGGAAACTCTGCTGCCTTCACGGCGGCATCCGCTAACCTCAGCAGTCGAACAAAAACCTCGACAAAAGTCGATTGGACCCTGCCTGCCACGACGGTCAATACCGCTCACGAAAGTCCCGATATTTCGTCAGTTGTCCAGAAAGTCATAAAAAATAATGCTAACTGGTGTGGCGGAAATTCTTTGACCATATTTATAGAAAAAAAATCTGGAGACGAAACACGTCATTTTCACAGTTATGATGGTAATAGCTCGTATGCACCACAGTTAGAAATTGAGTATGACGATTCAACCGCCACGGGTTGTTTTAAGTCAACTGAAACGGCTCAAATTGCTCAAAGTGCGGATGATACTGAAGACTCCAATACCGGCGGCAGTCAACTTGACATGGAACCTAATAATGATATTGGTTTACGATTTCAAAAAATCGATATTCCCCAAGGCGCTACTATATTGAGTGCAAGTATTGAGTTTACGGCGCGAAAAAACGATACCAGTGCTACCTCAATCAAGATTTATGGTGAAGATCAAAATGATGCCAGCAGTTATGGCAATGCTAGTACTAGGACAAAGACAACAGCGTTTAAAACATGGACACCTACCAATTGGAGCACGAATCAAACTTATGACACGATCGATATAAAGGAACTCGTGGATGAAATTGTTGACCCTGCTAAGGGGGTTAACTCTAATAACTGGGTCAGCGGTAATGATATGGCCTTTATCTTTGTAACAACATCGGGTGATCGTCGTGCGCGTTCATACAATGACAACCCGCAAAAGGCACCGCGTCTTTCTATATCCTACGAAACGACAGGTGCTAGTGCATCAGTCACAGTTACTGTTCGAGAGAACCTGATTGATATAGTCAATTCTTTGCCGGCAAACGACTGGACGCCGATTACCGAAGTGTTTTACGAATCAGCACACTATTGGCGTGGCGAAAGTGTTGCCTACGGTAAAAGTCGTGATGGCAGGAGTGATACACGAATCAGTAGTGCAAGCACTTATACCGGCGGCACGGTTAACTACCCCAGTGGTTGTACGGAAGACAATCTGAATGCCTCAGCATGTAGTTCTCAGTCGATTACCGGTAGCCCCATTTACAAGAGTCCGTTCACCTCTTCGCTGTCTTGTCAGACTAACTATCAGGTATTGCTGACCGATGGTGAAGCCAACTCAAATGACATTGCAAGTACGATTAATACTGAGTTCGCGCTTGGTGGTTGTCAGACTAAAAAGTCTGATAACTCAAACGTCACTGGCGGAGAACTATGTTCAATCGATCTAGTAAAATTCTTGTTGGAAAAGGACCAAACAACAGCAATAACAGGTGACCAAACGGTCAAGACTTACACCGTTGGTTTTGACACAGGCAGTCTTGCCAATGCGACTCAGTTTCTTAAGGATGTGGCTGCGGCTGGTGGTGGTGAATTCTTTGAGGCACAAGATAAACAAGGCTTGATTGATCAGTTTAATGAAATCCTGTCTGATGTGAAGAGTGACACAACCTCATTTGCTGCACCATCAATCGCAGTAAATACCTTCAACCGTCTGTTTAGCCGGGACGAGATCTACTTTGGTTTATTTGCTCCTGAATTAGAAACCAAATGGGATGGGAACCTGAAAAAATACAAGATCTGTGTCGATGCTGATACAGATGATGATGGTACCGATGAATGTACTTTAGGTGATGTACTAGATGCAACAAACACTCCCGCAGTTGTTGATAGCCCTACTGCCTCTGATCTGGGTCTGTTTAAAGATAGTCGCCAGGAAGGTGCTTCTGGATCAGTAGTAGCACAAAGTGTCTGGAGTACTGCGGCAGATGGCCGCGAGATAAAAGAAGGTGGGGCCGGTGGCGAGATTGGTACAGGAGCCAGTTTGGACTACACAAACCGCATCATTTATACCGATGTTAATAATGGTGGTACAGCAGCTACTGGCACGAGTCTTGAAGACGGCGGTACTGTTGGCTTCAAAGTTACAGCAACAAATTGGACTGGAACGGATACAAACAGAGGTGCTGTCAGGCAGGCAGTTTGTGGCAGTTCAGCTGCAAATCCTAGCCAAACCTGCATAGACACAATGGAATGGATGCTTGGTAAAGATGTATTAGATGAAGATGATGACACTGGCACCAACACACGTTGGTGGTTCAATGACATTCTGCATTCAAGTCCGAACGTTATCACCTACGGTCAGGACGGGAGTGATAACTTTATTGATAAAATACTTGTCGGTACCAACAGCGGTTCTCTGCATATGATAAATGGTAGCAATGGTGTTGAGGACTGGTCATTCATCCCTAATGCAATGTTAACTGAACAAAAGACGCTGTTTGATAACGTGTCTCCTAATCATGTTTATGGTTTAGATACGACACCGATATTACGCGTAGTAGATCATAACATCGACGGTACAATTGACCCTACAGTCACACCGGCTGACTTTGTACACGTATATTCTGGTCAACGACGTGGTGGTAGCCATTATTATGCCTTGGATATAACACCGAGTGCGGTACTCAGCAATGTCACAGCTCCCGTGACGCCTAAATTTTTATGGCGCATCGACCCAGTTAATAATGCTGACGGTTCGGATGCTAATTGTGAATTTGCTCCGTGTGCACAAGGTGACTTTTCACGTCTAGGCCAATCATGGTCTGAACCTGCTATCGCGAAAATAAAAGTCGTCGATTCAAGTGGCGTCCAAATTAATGGTGGTCAAACCGTCCTCATTTTTGGCGGTGGTTATGATTCTAGTCTAGATTCTTTAGATGACGGCGTAGATATTGAACGTAATTTCGGAACGGAAGGCGGAGATCCGAATGACGGTAATGCGATTTACATCGTCGATGCGGCCACTGGTAAAATGATTTTCTGGATTAGTCATGCTGCAGAAGCTAGCCCCGTTGTTGCGGCTAGCGGAGCTCACATTCAAGTGCCTGGTATGAAATATTCGATACCGTCTAATATTACCGTATTTGATTCAGATGGTGACGGCTTCGATGATCGGCTTTATGTTGGTGATACCGCTGGTAATGTTTGGCGAGTGGACTTGGCAGAAGACATTAAGCCGTCGGTCACTACTGGCGCACAAGGGAGTAGTGTTGTAGGCAAGTTGGCTGCACTGTCGACTGCCGGTTCTATCAATAACGAAAGACGTATCTTTTATCGCCCATCAGTCTCACAGGTTCGGGATACTGAATTTTCTAACGCTGCCGGCGGTGAGTATGATTATATTCTGGTCACAACCGGAAATCGTGCAAATCCGTTAAATGTGGATCTGACCAGCGTCAAAGATGTAAATGATGGCCTCTATGCATTAAGAGATACCCAAACCGGACCAATGACTGGAAGCAGTAACTTAGCAGTTGATTATCCGAAGACGGTTACATTCAATGCGACTACTGGTGCGACATCAGCGTTGGGCGCACCTATTGCCGTGAGTGATTTGAGTGCAATCACTTTAACCTCTGGGCTCAGTAGTACCTCGACTCCCCAGAAAAATTCCTTAGGCTGGTATCTGGATTTTGATAGTACCGGAACAGAGGGAGAAAAAGGCCTAGCAGCAGTCAGGGTTTTCTTCGGCGCCGTATTCTTAACGACTTACGTACCGGATAATTCAAGTACTGTTGCACAACCTTGTCAAGCATCCGTTGGTTCAGGACGTATATTTAACTTTAATATCCTTAATGGTAAACCGGCATTATTCTGGGACGGTGGTGACAATAGTAGTTACTCCGAAGCAGATATTGTTCAGACCTTAGGTGCTGGCGGTATCGCACCAGAAGTAGTGCCCGTTTATACACCCGATGGTGTTACGATTCTGGCGGGTAAAGAAAACGTCGGGCTTGCCGGTGAAAATGAGGCCGTACAAACATACTGGTATCAAGAATAGGGTTATATGCTTTATGTTTTTAAATATTAGTTTTAATATAAACGTGTAGTCCACATAACTAAAAGGGGTAACAATGTCTATTTTAAACAAAAAACATCATGGATTTACGCTGATGGAATTAATGATAGTCGTTGCGATTGTCGGGATCCTTGCCGCAGTCACTTATCCGTCATACAAACAATATGTCGATAGAGGTAAACGAGCAGAAGCACGAGCTGCCTTGCTAGATACTGCAGCAAGGCAGGAGCGCTGGTATTCAGACAACAATAGTCAATATACCGCTACAATTACGGATATCATAAACGATCCAGCCGGGGGTGCTTGTACAGCAGCAGGGGTGCAAACTGAAACATGTCTGTACACTCTGACTGCAACGACATCTAACAGTAATCAAAATTTTGTGTTAACTGCAGCGCCACAGGGGTGGACTGATACTTTATGTGGGAATATGACCATCACCCATGCAGGAGCTCGAACAGAGAGTGGCACTGGTGATTTGGCTGCTTGTTGGGGAAAATAAGCTAACTAGCCATTAGTAATTAAATATCTAGTGAAATAGTTATAATTATATTTGCCCTAAGTCCTGTGCATCATACTTCTCGAACAATATTATCTGTTTTACTTATCTTACAAGTATTAGCTTGCTCGGATGGTAACAACGAGACTGTCGAGAAAAAAATTACTGAAAAAGTAATCGATAAGGTCGATACAAAACCGGCAGCTTACTACGCTAGGCTCCATAAAAAAATTGCTTACGGTGCAGCAACATTAGCAGAAGCAAGACAAGCCCTTACTCAAAATGATGTTGGGGCTTTAACGAATACCATTCACGCTTTATATAGCTTGCGCTGGAATCGGGGTGTACAAAATCTACTCACCGATATCTGGTCATTAGATGAAAAGAAATACCCGGAACTTGCCTGGGTTGAATTATCAAAGACACCCACACGTATCGCAATTGCAAGTACCATTAATCGTATTCAAATCACCAACACTGATGAATATAAAGAATTCATTAGGGCGCATAAAGACGATGAGCATGAGTTTCACCGTGCTCAAGTTGTTATTGCTTTAGGTTTCAATGGCGATCCTGATGACATCGAATATTTAGTATCCATGGCAGATGGCGATAATAAATATGTGACTCAAACAGCCATAACAGGACTCGCACTGATGGAAAGTGATGAGGCCAGGGATGCGCTTGGTCAACTGTGGAAAAGACATCAAGGAGACCCACGTCAGATTCTAATCGAAGACGTTTTACAAAAAGTATATAGCGTTACACCAAGTGAAAAGAAACCAGAATAATTTACACCTAATTCACTTAAGAAAAATCCTTAATGAATAACAGCTTAAATTAGTTACATGTCTGCTTCATATTTTTCTTAATCTTATCAATACTTGCTAGACGTTGTTCTTCCGTAATGTGACTGGCGGTTCCACCTTCTTCTTCAGCAACTCTAACTCTCGGCCGATTATAGACATTCAATTGCTCTTTGAGTTTGTCGCAGTACGCTTGTACTTCAGCGCTTTTTTCTTCTTCTTTACGCTTCACTTCGGCTGCTTTATGTCTATCTTCCATCAACGCATCTGCTTTTTCGTTCTGAGTTCTGAGCGTTTTATTTGCACCGCCAGTATCAACGGTAGGTGGCGGTTTAATAACTTTAGACTCAGTATTCTCTGGTGGCGGATTCTGAGTGTAGTGGGTTCTACCTTCTTCATCTATCCACTTATACATTGCCGCGAATGCCGCAGATTGCAATAAAGCACAAACCGTTAAGCACTTAATTAAAAATGTGATATAACTCATAATTTGATACATGCTACAAATCCTTTTCAAGATTTATCTATACATTTAGTATACGATCTAAATAATATTTTGTAATGTATTGAATATCAATACACGTTCGAATAATCATGAACATCAGTAAGGAGTCTAAATATGAGACAATTACTACTAATAATTACATTGCTTATTAGCCCACTGTCTAGCTTCAATTCATTTGCAGCAGTAAATATTGTTGAATGCGAAGATGAGGAAGGTAATCGTTCATTTCAAAAAACTTGCCCTCCAAACTCAACCCTGGTGAGCGAAAAAAGAATTGCCACAGGAAAAGGAACAGAAAACTCGGAAAGCTCATTAAGTTTTATAAACGTTAACGCAATTCTCTATACTGCTCCAAACTGTGAAGCATGCGATGAAATTAAAGCCTACTTAACAAGTAGAGATATTTCTATAACTGAAAAAGATGCAAGTGAAAATGTAGAAATCCAAAAAGAACTTACAGAACTAACTGGCTCATTAAAGGTTCCCACTGTTGTCATTGGCGACAAAACAATTACCGGGTATAACCGAGCTGAATTGAGTTCCGCGTTAAAAGCAGCTGGGTATAAAGAAAAAGAATCTTAAGCCGATTCTTTTTCCTGAATTAATTCTTTAGGTAAAGAAAAAACAACTCTTTCAGTTATACCTGGGTTTTCTTCAACCATTGAAGCGCCCCACTCTTTGAGTTTGGCAATAACCTCTTCAACTAAGATTTCTGGGGCTGACGCACCTGCGGTTAATCCAATATTTTCTTTACCATCCACCCAATCTTTTTTAATTTCAGAAGCATCGTCTATTAAGTAGGCTGGAACTCCTGCTTTTTGTGACAGTTCCATTAAACGTGTGGAATTAGAGCTGTTAGGCGAACCTACTACCAGAATCAAATCGCATTTTGAAACAAGTTTTTTAACGGCATCTTGTCGGTTTTGTGTTGCATAACAGATATCTTCTTTCTTCGGTCCATCTATCTTAGGGAAACGTTCTCTTAATGCGTTTATCACCTCAGCCGTATCATCCATCGATAAAGTCGTTTGCGTTACAAAGGCAAGAAATTCAGGGTTCTTAACCTGAAGTTTCAACACGTCCTCAACTGACTCGACAAGATACATACCACCATTGCCATTCTTTGGTCGGTATTGACCTATAGTCCCTTCAACTTCAGGGTGGCCTTCGTGACCGATTAAAATACACTCTCTCTCTTCATCCTGATATTTACCCACTTCCATATGTACCTTGGTAACAAGCGGACAGATCGCATCAAAAACTCTAAGACTACGCTGCGCTGCTACTTCACGCACTGCTTTCGAAACACCATGGGCACTAAAAATAACAGTTGAATCATCAGGAACTTCATCCAACTCTTCGACAAATACTGCTCCTTTATCACGTAAGGAATGTACAACATATTTATTGTGTACCACCTCGTGACGAACATATACGGGCGCACCAAAAAGTGTCAACGCACGTTCAACAATTTCAATGGCACGATCAACACCGGCACAAAATCCACGTGGATTAGCGAGTAATATTTGCATTTAGTTTTACCTTATAAATGTTCATTTAAAAAATCTGTTGCCAGTATATCAAATCTCAAGAATCATTCTCGGACTCATTAAAGCAAAACGCATCGATAATCAGCATGAATGCGCCAATGAATATGGCTGAATCAGCAATATTGAATGCCGGCCATGGATTAAATAAGCGCCACGGCATAAATGACAAATATATTTCAATAAAATCAACCACATAGCCTAAACTTATTCGATCCCATAAATTGCCTATTGCGCCACCAAGAACAAAAGCCAGTGCCGCTAACAACCAGCGTTTGTTTGATGGCAGACCATACATCCAAACAATAATCCCAATAGATATAACCGATGCTAGGCCGGCAAAGAACCATCGTTGCCAACCACCCGCCTGACTTAAAAAACTAAATGCAGCACCCGTGTTATGCATTAATGTCAGATTGAATCCCGGAAAAACGGGGTTAGCTTGATAAAGAACTAGTTCCTGCACCGCATAATATTTCGTGAGTTGATCAAAAATGATAATGACCACTGACAATGTCAGCCATTTAGTCATATATTACCTCACGCTCAGGCATGTAACCTGCCCTCACCTTCTCCATCAACATTTTCTATACATCGATCACATAATTCAGGGTGAGTTTTGTCTGTACCTACATCCTCACGATGATGCCAACATCGAACACATTTGCTATGTGTCGATGGTTTAACCAAAACAGAAAGTCCAGAGATTTCAGAATCGATAGCTGCATCAACACGATCAGCTTCACTATGTAATCGTGCATAGGATGTAATTAATACAAAGCGCAATTCATCTTCGATCTTACTGAGTTGCTGAAATACATTTTCATCACAATAAAGATCAACCTCAGCATCCAACGATGAGCCAATCGCACCTTCAACACGCAATGTTTCAAGTTGTTTGTTGATCTCATCACGAATGCTAATAATCATTTCCCATTTTTCTTTTCTTTCATTCGAACTTGCTTCATCAACCTCAAATTTATACCAGTCTTCAA
>Ga0316204_10007103_pt1 | contig 16674 bp, 15 predicted proteins | sample 6monrhotite_MG_2_FD_205661 | JGI IMG/M metagenome (GOLD analysis project Ga0316204, IMG submission 205661) | Microbial mat bacterial communities from mineral coupon in-situ incubated in ocean water Damariscotta River, Maine, United States -... | ecosystem: Environmental > Aquatic > Marine >... | reverse complement strand
GTAAAGAGCTGATAGAAGAAATGATGGAAGAAATGGAAAAGGGGGATATGGAAGAGGTAAAAGCCATTGCTGATGATGTTGTTCAAAATCTGGAAAAAATTAATCATCATGGGAAACGTGCCGATGGCATCGTCAAAGGGATGTTGCAGCATAGCAGAACGAGTAGCGGCGAAAAAGAACTCACCGATATTAATATCCTGGCCGATGAATATTTGCGCCTGGCTTATCATGGCTTAAGGGCCAAGGACAAAAGTTTTAATGCCACGTTGGAGACTCATTTTGATGAATCCATAGGAAAGGTACAAGTAGCGACACAAGATATGGGGCGTGTGATTCTGAACCTGATTACCAATGCTTTTTATGCAGTACAGGAAAAAAAGAAGCAGAACCCCGAAGGATATACGCCTACGGTAACTGTCAGTACTGAGAAAACAGCTAATGGGATCTTTATAAAAGTTAGAGACAATGGCAATGGCATCCCGGAAGCCATCAAAGAAAAGATCTTCCAACCATTTTTCACTACCAAACCTACCGGTCAAGGGACAGGGTTGGGATTAAGCATGAGCTATGATATTGTCACCAAAGGGCATGGGGGAAATTTAAAAGTAGAAACAGAAGAAGGTAAGGGAACAATATTTTGTATTAACTTACCAGTAAGTAAATGATTATGAAAAGACCAACCACCTTTACCCCTTGCGTAGGTATTTATATGTTATTGTTAGTTATTCTTGCGGCATGTAATGGCAGCAAAGAGGCGCCGCCGTTTCCAGTAACAGCAAGTGAATTCAAACAACCTATTACCAAAAACTTCGAATTTTCTAAAACGGATACTATTGTTTGGACCACCAAAGCCCCTGCAAATTTAAAACCAATCCCCATCAAGAAATTTGATTGGAACAAGCTTCCTTCAAAACCTGTTGACCTAGGGTTGCCTGTACCATTTAAAGGAATAAGTGACGCAAAACCCTTTAGTTTAGGCGAATTGCCCTCGATACCCTTTAATATAGATAGTCTTGCTAAAACGGAGTTAACTATAAAAGTTACCATTTTAGGGGAACCTGAAATTGTAAAAGCAGGTAAATTGAATAACCAACCAGGCGCAACCAGAGGCGTTATGACCGCTGCAGGTTTAGGACTACCAAGCACTGCACGCACCATATTTGAGGACAGTAAAGGAATGTTGTGGATAGGTATGGATGGCAATATTGCTAGATATGATTCTGAAAACCTAGAAATCTATGGTCTGAAACAGGGTTTTAAAAATAATTCTGTTGGGGCTCTTTTTGAAGATTCTAAAGGAAGATTATGGGTGGGGAACGCTGGGGAAGCTCTATCTGTTATAGATTTTAAAGGAAAATTAATCTATGAAATATCAAGCTCGTTCCCAACATCAAATATATTCGAGATTTTAGAAGCGCATGACGGAAAATTTTGGTTAACCAACCAAAACATAGGGTATGACATCATTGATTTAGAAGAAAACTCTATCCGCCAAATTACACCAGATGATGGACTTTTAGGAACCTTCACGCTTAGCATATATCAAGACAAAGATGGCCTAATTTGGCTTTCATCTAATGGAGGTGCAAATATCATAGATCTAAAAGCTGGTAAAATTTTACAGTTGACTACAGAAAATGGTTTAGCTGGTTCTTTTACTTCAGGTTTTTATGAAGATAATGAAGGTAGGGTTTGGATGGGAAGCGGAAATGGGGCTAGCGTATTGAATGCTGATCGAACAACAATTTCACAATATCTGAACAGTGAATTATTTGAAGGTATGAATGGGTTTATTGCTACGGTACAAGATTCTTCAGGTTCTCTCTGGATGGGTGGCGCTAACGGCGTATTGTATCAATTAGATGAAACCAATGGACTATTGCAACGATTTAATGTTGCCTCAGGGAGTACAGGGACACAGGCAATTTTAGATATTGTTGAAGATAACCAAAGACAAATATGGGTCGCTGTAGCCCAAGGCGGGTTATATAAAATTGATCCTAACTCCGGGAGCCCAGGGAATTTTACAGTTGCAGATGGATTAACGAGTAATGAGGTATGGGAAACACTGGAGGCAGAAGATGGAAAAATTTGGATAGGAACTTATCTAGGAATTGATATTTATGATCCTCAAACTAAAACCATTCAAAATTTAGGAAGGGCACAAGGTTTGGTTGGTGACAGATCTAGTCGTCTTAAGCAAGATTCTAAAGGACGGATTTGGTCTTTAGGCGATAATGCTGGCCTGAGTATTATTGATCCAATAAAACAGACAATTCAACAGTTAACTACAGTACAAGGTCTAGAAACCAATAGTAACCATGGCTTAGTGGAAAGAGCTGATGGAGAATTTTGGTTGGGAGGAGCTGAAGGAGAACTAACTACGGTTAATATTGAAGATTCCGTCTTTAAATATCATTTACCTTCATCTGCTGAAAATGTTTTTAGAAATAATGTGATTGTTAGTGACAATAACAATATTATTTGGGTCGCTGGGATTGGTTCAGGATTGCAAAGGATAGATCCAACCACAAATGAACGTGTTTTTATAACTACAGAAGAAGGCCTTATCTCTAATACTGTCTATTCAATTGTAATTGATAACGAAAATAATATTTGGGCGGCAACAGATTTAGGAGTACAATTCATCAATATAGAAACCAATGAGATGACCACCTTTACTACTGATGAGGGCCTTGCAGCCAACGATGTATATGCCCTGGCTTTACATAATGGTGAAATATATACTGGCACCTCCAGAGGATTGACCATTTTAAGAGCGAAGATCCAAGCAGATCAACAAATGCCATTTTGGGAAGCAAAAACCATAGGAAGAACCCAAGGTCTCGATTTATTAGACTTTTCTGAAAACAGTTTTACTTTTGACCGTAATAATAGATTTTGGGCCGGGGTACAAGGCGAAATGTTAACAGTCATGGATGCACTAGTAGTGGATTCCACTTCAACTCCTACTTATGTAACAGGAATTAATATTCTTGATCAAAAACAACAGTTTTATGACAAAGCTTCATTAGAAGCAAACAGAATAGGTTTAGATACTATCTCGGGACCAAACTCTAATGATTTTATTACCGTAGACGGCATTGAAAAAGATAACAGCTTTATCACAAACGAAGGGGTCAACTGGAATACTATTGAAGGTAATTATAATATGCCGGTGGGGCTCACGCTATCACATACCCAAAATTATTTAAGCTTTAACTACAATGGCACCTATTTTGCGAATAATGACCGAGTGGTTTATCGGTATATCTTAGAAGGTATTGACAAAAATTGGAGTCCCATTTCACAAGAAAAAGTAAGTGAAAATTATAGGGATTTACCTTCTGGATCGTATTCGTTTAAAGTAGCCTCTAAGGGCTTCAATAACGTTTGGAGCGAACCCAGCTCCTTTAATTTTACCATTTTACCCCCTTGGTGGTTAACTTGGTGGGCCTACCTCTTGTATGCATTATTACTGTTGTATCTAGGTTATAGGGTACATCTGTATCAAAGAGCACGCACGCTTGAAAAGGCGCGGAAGAATGCCCAGTTGATAGAACTGGAACAAGCCAAGGAAATTAAAAAGGCCTATGCAGAATTAAAGTCCACCCAATCACAACTAATCCAGTCAGAGAAAATGGCAAGTCTTGGGGAGCTTACTGCAGGTATAGCCCATGAGATACAGAACCCGCTCAACTTTGTAAATAATTTTTCAGAGGTTAACCGGGAACTTATTGAAGAGCTAAAGGAAGAAAAAGCAAAGCCAAAAAAAGAACGAGATGAGAAATTAGAAGAAGAATTACTAACAGACATCGATCAAAACCTGGAGAAGATCGCGCATCATGGCAAGCGAGCCGATTCAATTGTAAAAGGGATGTTACAGCACAGTAGGGCCAGCAGTGGTGAGAAGGAACCAACAGACATCAACGTATTGTCTGATGAATACCTGCGCTTGGCGTACCATGGCTTACGCGCAAAGGATAAGTCCTTTAATGCCAACATGGAAACCAATTTTGACGATACAATTGGGAAAATAAATATCATTCCACAAGATATGGGTAGGGTGATCCTGAACCTTATCACCAATGCTTTTCATGCAGTACAAGAAAAAAAGAAGCTTGGTGAAAAAGGGTATGACCCTATTGTAAGTGTTAGTACCAATAAGACAAGGAACGGTATTGAGATAGAAGTAAAGGATAATGGAAATGGCATTCCTGACAAGATCATTCAAAGGATTTTTGAACCGTTCTTTACCACAAAACCCTCGGGGCGTGGTACGGGCTTAGGTCTTAGCATGAGCTATGAAATTGTCACCAAAGGACATAACGGAGAATTAAAGGTAACCTCCAAAGAAGGTGAAGGAACTACATTTACCATTGTTCTTCCTCCAACGAAGGAACCTAAGAAAGCTAAAAAAACAGTTAACTAATAAACCATCAGACAAATGAAGATTTTAGTTGTAGACGACGAACGAGACGTACAATTGTTGTTCCAGCAACGGTTTCGAAAGGAGATCAGGAATAACGAACTCGATTTTGCCTTTGCTTTTTCCGGAGAAGAGGCACTGACCTACATGGATAACCACAACCAAGAGGCGGTACTTATCTTATCAGATATTAACATGCCCGGAATGAGTGGACTGGAATTGCTGGAACAAATAAAGCAGAATTTCCATAAACCCCCGCCGGTAGTGATGATGATCACTGCTTATGGGGACAAGGAAAACTATGACACAGCCATGAAACTTGGGGCAGATGACTTCCTTACAAAACCAGTAGAATTTGGTATCTTAAAGGAAAAATTAAAAGCAATGTTGTAATGGCAAAAATTTTGGTAGTCGATGATGAGACCGATCTGGAAATTCTCATCAAACAAAAGTTCCGGAAACAGATACGACAAAACGAGTACGAATTTGTCTTTGCCATTAATGGTGTAGATGCTCTGGAAAAACTGAATACCCATCCTAATATGGATCTGGTATTGAGCGACATCAACATGCCCGAAATGGATGGACTTACGCTACTCACCAAACTACACGAATTAAATCCCCTCTTAAAATCGGTGATTGTCTCTGCCTACGGCGATATGGAGAATATAAGAACAGCCATGAACCGTGGGGCGTATGATTTTATTACCAAACCCATTAATTTTGAGGACCTCACTATTACCATGGAAAAGACCCTTAAACACGTTCGGGAACTCCAGGAGACCCTGAAAGCAGTACGGGAAAATAACATTCTTAAAATGTACGTAGATGAGAATGTGCTCAATTTTATGGGGAGTAAGGAATATGAGTCAACCGTTATGGCCAATGAGAATGTATCGGCTACGGTGATGTTTATAGATATCTGTGGGTTTACTTCTCTGAGTGAGACTAACAGTCCGGATGTAGTGGTTAGTATGCTAAACTCCTATTTTGATACCATGGTAAAGGAGATCATGGCGCAGGAAGGGTATATAGATAAATTTATGGGCGATGCCGTCATGGCTGTCTTCCGGGGAGAATACCATCTGGACCGTGCCCTGGATGCAGCACTCGCAGTACGACAGATAATAGGTCAGTTGCCTGAACTCAAAGAAATGGGGGGCTATAAGCCTAGTGTTTCAATCGGTATTAACAGTGGAGAAATGGTCTCTGGAAATATTGGATCCTCCAGCCTGAAACGTCTAGATTTTACAGTTATCGGCGATACGGTAAACATTGCAGCCCGACTTGAAGATGCGGCTGATGACAACCAGATCCTGATCTCAGATGCCTGTTATGAACAGGTTAAGGAGGCATTTCAATGTAACAAGATTGGGAGCATTTCGTTAAAGAACAAGGCCCAGGAAATTACCGTCTATGAGGTACTAGAGTAGGCCAGCGTATATAACAGGTTTCACAAATCTTAAGTACTTTAGCACAAAGAATTTTCTGCATGGAAAAAGCCACCATTAAAAACGTTTTTGTACAAGGGGCTATTACCCCCAATTTTATTGCCAATTCTATTGCGAAACACCAATCGAAAACACAGATTGGGGCTCACGATATTTTCTTAGGACAGGTACGGGCAGATGTCATAGATGACAAAACCGTTAAGGCCATAGATTACAGTGCCTATGAAGAGATGGCCAATAAACGCTTTCATGAGATCAGGGAAGCCACCTTTAAGAAATATGAGCTAAGCTGCATGCACATCTACCATAGCCTGGGGAGGGTAGAAACAGGGGAAATTTGCCTGTTTGTTTTTGTATCTTCTCCCCATCGGAAAGTAGTGTTTAAGGCACTGGAATATGTTGTAGAAGAAATAAAAGCGGCGGTCCCAATATTTGGCAAAGAGATATTTGAAGATGAATCCTATCAATGGAAAGTTAATAAGTAAGCATGGTAGATATCACCCATAAAAAAAACACCCTACGGACAGCAGTGGCTCAGGCTATTGTAGAGGTGAGCTCTCAGGACACCATTACAGCCATTAAAAACAATACGGTTCCCAAAGGAGATGTCTTCGCCATGAGCAAAGCAGCCGGCTTGCTTGGCGTAAAAAAAACGGCCAATTTATTACCGGATTGCCATCCGTTACCCATAGAATACACAGCTATATCGTATGAGGTGAATGCACTTCAGATAAGGATCCTTGTTACGGTAAAAACGAATTATAAAACCGGTGTTGAGGTAGAAGCCATGCATGGTGCCAGTATTGTGGCACTAAACATGTACGACATGCTTAAGCCCATTGATAAAGGGGTAGAAATTTCCCGAATCCGACTGCTTAAAAAAACAGGCGGGAAATCGGATATTAACAATGGATAAGTCTTTTTATTCTCTTCGGGCCCAAATTTCATACATAGGTTCCCCTTTACTATTCTTCCCGGTATGATGCCAATCGGCATCTTTAAGTTCGTAGTTGAAGTTTAGTTCCGCACCTACCCGGGCGTTATCTCGTGAAAAGAAGCCGATATTTTCTTTGTATTCCCCGTCTGCTGACGTAAAAGGGCCTCCTCCGGTACCAGAGAATTTCATGGTCTCGGTGTGGTAGGCGATCCATTGGAAGTGGCCATCCAGTAGAAATTTTAGCGTTTTTCTGGGTGTAGCGTCCCCTCTTCTTTTCTGACCTGTGTCCGGACCTCGTGAGGCAAAAAGCCAGGCGCCATCTAGTTCCTGCACATTGGAAGGGGCACCGATAAAAGGGAGATTGGAATTGTTGTTTAGAATAAGTTTTCCGTCCGTTAACGTATAATTGTAATGCAGTGCTCTCACAGAATCCGTCGCAAAATTAGAGTTGAATTCTAATTTTATATGTATTGAATCTGAAGTGATGGTATAATGCCCTCCTACGGTTTTAATAAATTTTGGAGGAGAAGTTTCATAGACCGTATGTACAAAATAGCTCTTATCGACTTTGATCTCATGATGCACATTGGGGGTGCTGGCTTCAGTAGCTTCATACACTCTAGGTGAAAACCCGGACTGTTGGGAATTGCCTACAGCTACTCCGAAAAGTAGTAAACAAGTAACACTAAGTATATTTTTCATAATCACAGTATTTGAACCTCTAAGATACAAAGAGAGGGCTATCATATAAGCTATTTTTTAAATTTTAAGAACGAAGAAGGTTATGGTATTTATTGAATAGCTATTGCAGTTTTATTTATTGAAATGATTCCTTTACATAAACTATGAATGAGTTATCTTTAATTTACTATTGAGAAGTAGAAAACTATTGTTACACCTTTAAATTTTGTTTATCTTTTATCTAATGTAATTATGGATAATCTTAAGCGAGTCATTGTAGATTTTAAAAAACTTACCCCGGAGGTACTTAAACTATTGGTAGATAAGTATCCGGATGGGTACGATGATAATGATATTATATCATTTAGGAACGCCCATGGAGAACGTATTGAAGCAGTAGAAGTTATTACGGAGGACACCAAATATTTGGTCAAGATTAGCGCTAAATTGGAGGTTACCATGGCAAACTACGAGGAGGAAGACTATGAAGATTTTGAGGACGATGATCCGGAAGCGATTCCAGATGTTGAGATAGAGGATGATGAGGATAAATTAGAAGATTAGAAACATAGGTTTGACTAATATATAATTACAATGAACCAAAGCGCATTTCACCTTTCCTTACCATGCTATAGCATTAGTAAAACAACTAATTTTTATGTGAATGTCTTAGGAGCCAAACAAGGAAGACATACTTCACAATGGGTAGATATAGATCTTTTTGGGAATCAGATCACCTTTATAAAGTCCGGGGAATTTGCTTTTATGTACAAGTCCTACAAATTTGAAGACTCGGTGCTCCCTGCTTTTCATTTTGGGGTTATTTTAGATCGCACTACCTGGGAAGCAATACTTCAAAGACTTTCTAAAGAACAGGGTCAGAAAATAAATGCAACTACCTATCTGGAAGGTAAACAAGGAGAACATACCTCTTACTTTATAGAAGACCCAAACGGATTTGTGGTAGAATTCAAGTGCTTTAAAGAGACGAAACAGGTTTTTGCCTCTTAACAGTACATTGGGGTTACAGAAATCTTATCGCAAATTACCCAGCATCTCCTTTGTAGTATGAGATAAATCAAATCTGTGCTCCCAACCCCAATCTTCGCGCGCTTTTGTATCGTTGATACTACTAGGCCAGGAATCGGCAATCTTTTGTCTAAAATCGGGAGAATAGGTGCATTTAAAATCTGGAATATGTTCTTGTATGCTTTGCGTTATTTCTTTCGGAGAAAAACTCATGGCTGCCAGATTATAAGAAGATCGGATGGTTAAGTTTTGAGCGTCACTACTCATCAGTTGTATTGCACCTCTAATGGCATCATCCATGAACATCATGGGCAGTTTGGTGTTTTCTTTCAGGAAACAGGTGTAGGAAGCTTTATTAATTGCTTCCACATAAATTTCTATGGCATAGTCTGTGGTGCCCCCACCGGGTTGCGTTTTCCAACTAATGAGTCCGGGGAAACGAACACTGCGAACATCAACCCCATATTTTTCAAAGTAATAAGAACACCAGCGTTCTCCGGTTTGTTTACTTATTCCATACACCGTGGTAGGCTCCATTAGGGTATGTTGTGGGGTATCTTCCTTAGGAGTATTGGGCCCAAAAACGGCAATACTTGACGGCCAGAATATTTTTTCAATCTTCTTTTCCTTGGCCAGATTTAATACATTAAAGAGCGAATTCATGTTGAGGTTCCAGGCGCGCTCCGGAAATTTTTCAGCGGTTGCACTAAGCATAGCAGCCATTAAATACACTTCGGTGATATCATAATGAATCACAATTTCCTCGATTGCATCGTAACTGGTTGCATCTACTATTTCAAAAGGCCCTGAAGCTAGAAGTGCCTCGTTGCCTTCCCGGATATCACTGGCAACTACCTGTTCATTTCCGTACTTCTCTCGCAAAGCAAGTGTAAGTTCGGTTCCTATTTGCCCGCAGGCACCTAATATCAAAATAGATTTATGCAATGAATACGTGTTATTGAGATTATAGGTAAAGATAGCTTTTATTAAAATTTGTACATTCGTTCTATGAGAAAAATAATGCTTCTTGTACTTGCTGTACTATCTTTTAGCTCTTGTAAAGAGAATGTAAATGATACGTCCGCTAAGGATGCCAATCCTATTGGATTAGAACTCGAAAAATTACCCAAAAGGGTAGTCGTTAATGCAAAGGCAACCGCCATTTTAAAAGATTGGACAGCATACAACGCCTTTAATACCAGTTTTGATGGGTTGTACAATGTAGAGAATATGGAAGACCTGGATCTGGTACTCGAAGACCTCATAGAAAAACAAAAAGAACTGGCTGAGTCAGATTATCCTTTAGAGTTTAACATATCTCAAGTGAAGAGCAGACAAAAGGTGGTACAAACATTTATCTTAAAAACTAGTGCTACTATTGAATACAGAACAGATCCTACCGAACCAGCTATTGAAATGATTATGGCTTATAATGCCTTACGAAACCAATTCAATGTTATTGTAAACAATACGTTTGATGTAAACTTAATTATTGATGAATAAAGGAACACTCATACTATTATTGACGATCACTGCCTTTTCTCTAAAGGCACAAAGTACTGCCGTAAAGGATATTGGTGAGGTAGTAGACGCCTGGCATCTTGCTGCGGCCAATGCCGATTTTAATGCCTATTTCAATATCTTAACGGAAGATGCAGTTTTTGTTGGGACCGATGCTGCCGAAGTGTGGAATAAAAGCGAGTTTATGGCATTTTCTAAACCTTATTTTGAAAAGGGAAAAGCCTGGAGTTTCACTTCCAAACAACGGAATGTATATGTGGATGCTTCCGGTGAAATTGCCTGGTTTGATGAGTTGTTAGATACCTGGATGCTATTATGCAGAGGGTCCGGGGTATTGAAGAAGGAAGATGGCGTATGGAAGATATCACATTATGTACTGTCACTCACCATTCCAAATGATGAGATTCAAAAGGTGATAACCGTTAAAAAGGAAAGCGATAGTTTATTTTTAAAATCGCTGATAGAAAAGCACTAGTAATTCATAAAATGTGTGAGTAACAAATGATATGCTACACATAGATTAAAATACTTGTATTATGAAATTAATTCGATTGTATGTTGTCTTGTTTCTCCTGGTGGCAGGGAGTTGCCGAGAGGTAGTTAAAGATCAGAAAACAGGAAACTTTTACAGCACCGACCTTTTTAAAGAGGTACAAATGAAAGGGATCTTTAAAGATTCTAAAACCTTTGTAGATCTGGTGCCAAACGGGACATATAGTGAAATTTCAGCCTTGTATGAACAAGAAAAGAATACAGCCGATTTTGATCTAAAGCAGTTTGTAAAAGACAACTTTACAGATCAGTCGATGACGGCACTGTCCTTTGAGACCGACACCACCAAAACCATGTATGAACATATTAGTAGTATGTGGGAAAAATTGACACGAGGACCAGATGTGGCTATAGAGAACTCTTCCAGAATTGCTTTACCTTATAAATATGTAGTTCCTGGCGGGCGTTTTCAGGAAATATACTATTGGGATAGTTATTTTACGATGGAGGGTCTTTTGGTTGATAACCAGCGCGAGCTAGCTAAAAATATGGTCGATAATTTCACCTATCTGATAGACACTATAGGATTTATCCCCAATGGCACCCGTAATTATTATTTAACGCGTTCCCAGCCTCCGTTTTATACCCTCATGGTAGATGCGCTTACCCGGGAAGATACGGCAGCGTTTAAAGAGTATTTTCCAACTATTTTAAAGGAGTATGATTTCTGGATGAAAGGGGCCAATGATTTGGCAGGAACAACCGGAGTTAGCAAAAATGTGGTTCAAATGGAGGGAGAAGAAGCACTTAACCGATATTGGGATAGTGGCAGTACCCCGCGCCCGGAATCTTATAAGGAGGATCATCATTTGGCGAGTGAATTAACAACCGAGGAACAGCAAATAGAATTGTATACGAATATGCGTTCGGGAGCTGCTTCGGGGTGGGATTTTAGTAGTCGATGGTATACGGAAGAAGGAAATTTTGGATCTACAAAGACGGCCGATATTCTGGCCCTGGATTTAAATTGCCTGCTTTATTTTATGGAAGCATCTATTGCAAAAGGGTACAACCTTATGGAAGACAGTGCTATGGAAACCGAATTTCGTGAAAAGGCTGAGGATAGAAAATCTGCCATACAACGGCGATTCTGGGATGACGAAACAAACTATTACTATGACTTTAATTTTGTACATAAGTCGTTTTCAAGATCTCCGACTTTAGCGGCAGCGTTCCCCTTATACTTTAATATAGCCACAGAAGAACAGGCCGAAAAGGTAAAGGAGAAATTGATGAATGAATTCCTGAAAGATGGAGGATTGGTCACCACGCTGGAACATTCCGGACAACAATGGGATGCTCCAAATGGCTGGGCGCCTTTGCAATGGATTGGGGTTAAAGGATTACTGAATTACGGATACCGGGAAGAAGCAAAGACTATTATGAGCAGATGGTTAGCTTTAAATGAACGTGTTTATATGAACACGGGGAAAATGATGGAAAAGTATAATGTAGAAGACATCACCTTACTATCTGGTGGCGGAGAGTACGAAACTCAGGATGGATTTGGATGGACCAATGGGGTAGCCCTGGGGTTTAAAAAAATGCTCGAGGAAATGGAAGTCAGTGCCAGGGTTCATGAACCGATACTCGAAACAGCAGAATAGAACTATATAAAAAAGGATGGGTTTTCGCCCATCCTTTTTTTAACTCGTGTCGTTACTAATTTTTATTTTCTTCCGGCGTATTCTTTCTAGATTCCAATGCCTGCTTACTTAGGCTGGCTAAGTTAAAGTTGGGATCTATCGCCAAAGCTTCAGTTATGCTCGCAATAGCCATATCTATATTCGCTTTGTCCATATTATACTGCACTAATCCTTTTAAATGTAAAAAGGCAGCTTTTAATGGCACCTCATACGGCTGCTGACGCTCATAGAAAGCATATTTCATATTATCTTGAGAACTACCAAGGCCATACTCAATGTTAGACATAGCTCCGGTATTATCTCCTGTCTGTATTTTTAAATCGGCCAACTCATATGCCAGATATGGGTTAGGGGATCTTTGAAATAGCACTTCAAAATGCTCCAAAGCTCTTTTTGGTTGGTTTAATGCCTTTAAACTTATGGCCTTTACCTGAACTGCCAGGTCCGAATCGGTAGCTAGCTTCTCTATACCAATTGTATTTAGTGCCTGTAAATGTTGATTATTATTAGCATAGATATACGCTAACGTATCTTTTCTTTCTTTTGATGGGGCCAATACATTTAAGTGCGTTAATGCGGTAATTACCCCGGGAACATCACCTTGTAAACGCATTTCTTTATAAAATGCTTCATAATGTGTTTTTAGTTCTGAAGAAGTTTGTCCAAAGCTGCACAAACCAATTGAAAAAATGAGTACCCCTACTATAGCTTTCATTGTAAATTATTTTTGTGGGGCAAAACTAAAACATTTTTTTGGGTCAATGGGCATCAAGACTCTTAAAATGAAGAATTTAAGGAATCTTTATTGCTGCAGCCCTATCATTTCATTGCCCGGAAACAATGGGGGTCATAAATTGCATGTCTTTTGCTTCAAAAGCATCCCCTTTTATTAGTTTTCCAGATTTACCCGGATAGGTACTAAGATATTGTGGAACGGGCAGGCCTCTTTTTTTTGCTTCCGAGATATAGTACTCCTTTTTAGTGGGATGATAGGGATAGACCCCATTAAATACTTCATTCCACCACTCATTAGTTATTATAGCTGTAAGCAAATAAATACAATCCTCTAAATGAATCAGATTAATAACATCATCTCCATTTTTTAAATTCTTTCTGCCAGATAAAAAGGTAACAGGATGCCTGTCGGGGCCTATGAGTCCGGCAAATCGGACAATGGTTGTGGAAAGCGTTTTTTCTTTTTTAAATAGATTTTCTGATACCAATAACTGCTTTCCCGAAGCAGTCTTGGGTTTGGGAACTGTTTTTTCTGTGACTTCCCCGCTTAGGTCCCCATACACGGAGGTACTACTTATAAAAATGACCTTTTCAACATGCATTATCTTCACTGCTTCAAACAATTGACGCATTTTTTTTGCATAGGAATCGTCTTCAGTCTTACGATTTGGAGGTACGTTTATCACCAGAATATCGATCTCCTTTAAAAAGTCTATTAGGCTGCCGCGCACCCCTTCTTCAAAAAGAGTAATATGGTAGGAGTCTATGCCTTCATTTGCAATGAGTTCCAGGTTGGCTTTCGTAGTGGTGCTCCCACTTACAGGATAGCCCATTTTCACTAAAGACTTACCTAACGGAAATCCCAGCCATCCAACTCCTAAAATACCTATTCTCGGTTTCAAAATGCAATAGTTTTCTTTATTATCACGGCATCATTTAAGACAAAGGGCATAGGAATAAGATCTGATGTTCTTTGGGGTATTGCAAATGATGAATGTTCTAGTAGATCATTAGAAGCTTCGTAAAAAGTTAGTTCTAATTCCGCATCTTTTGGCATCCACAATTGTAGCATGGTTAACTCGTTATTGCTAATATAATGGGTTGCCAAACGAGCGCTTTTTCTATTTTTCAGATAATATTCTGAAATAGGCACCCCATTAATACTTCCTTTATGAATAGCTATAGTATTCGTAAAAATCTCTAACCGGTTCACAGATCGCTGTGGCCTGATGGCTATTTCTAACCTGCGTTCCTGTCCAATTATGGTGTCTCTCATTTTCTCGACTACAGGGATAGGTAGCTGTTTTAGTGGAGCCTCAGAAGTATAGGTGACCCTTGAGCTATATTTACTACTAATAGTTTTCTCATCTAAAACAGAAACGGCCTTCTTTTTTTCTCCTACGAATTGTGCTGTCCAATCGGAGAGTACATGCTCGTAAGTGGCCCATTGCGCTGTATTCTCATCGGCATCTAACATATACACTAAGCTGGTCGGCTTTGGGGTATCGGCAGTAAAATCGGCTTGGAAATGTGCTGTGATAAAGGTTCCTATAAAAAGCAATATGCCGATAATTCCCAATTGCTTTTTTCTTGTATAGAATCCAAAAAGGGGCACCAAGAGATAGAAAACAAGGGTGGTTAACAATGTTGAAGTAACCAACATTTTTAAGCCTAAAGCCACCGGGAACAATTTTATGAATGGGGGATATAAAAACAGTGCCGGGAGTACTAAAAATAACAACAATAACGGATTGGGTTCTTTCTGGTTTACAACGACCATAAAACTCACCAAAAGCCCAAATAAGGGAATAATGAAAAACGCAGCCCCCGGTAAATACACCCCAACAGCCCAACAAACGATGAGCCATAAAATAATGGGCGCAACGAGTAGATTGGCTGTGGCAATTTTTCTAAAGTAGTGGTACACCCAAAAGCATATACCGATAGCAAGGAAAACAAAAGAAAGAATATACACATACCCATTATAAGTGAAGCCGTGTAACATGTCCTTATATTGAGGATACATCCAGGTAAGGACTTTCCAGCAATACAGTCCTATGAGTATATTACTGCCAAGAGATAGCAGTAAAGGCAAAAATCCTTTGAACAGGTCTTTCCCATTCAGCGTTTTTATTTTAAATCCCCAAATAAGGATGGTCACAAAAAGGATTAAGGCCATTATAAACATGGGCCATATCCAGTCGAAAGGATAGGATACCATTTTGAAAACAGGGATGTTAAAATAAACGGAGTCATTCAGGCTTTTTAATTGAGTAAGATCGCTATCTGAAAAATAGGTCATGAGTGGCATAAGATAGCTTCCCTGATGGGCCAATGTAGTAGGGTTGAGCCTTTCATAGGTGTCGTTTGCCGTGTGATAGTCGTAGTGGTCATCTACAAAGGCAAAATTAAAGCTCTCAACATCAAGATCTTCCCGAAAAACAGTTGCATCCGTATCATTGGGTAACATTTTGTACACACTATAGACCAAGGAATAGGCCATAGGGTATGCAGGGTTTGCCGCTATAAATTCTTTAACAAGTTGTGCATTTCCTCTATTGGTTTCCATCCACATTAATGAAGGCCCACCGCTACCACGAGCTTCAAAATTTAATACTAACCCTATGTCCTTTGCCCATGGATGCTTGTTGGCAAAAAGATCCGCTCCGTTCAACCCCAACTCTTCCGCATCGGTAAATAAAATTATGATATCGTTCTTTGGTGTTTTATTTTGGGACAAATAGGCCCTAACCCCTTCTAAAATAGTAGCGACACCACTACCGGCATCGCTGGCTCCAAGAGAGGAATGTGGGTTACTGTCGTAGTGAGATAGTAAGAGAAGTACTTTTCCGGTACCAGATCCTTTTATCCTTGCAATTATATTGATGGCTTTGCTATAATTAGACCAGTCTCCGGTGGTATACCCTTCCTGGAGAGACGTTTCCAGGCCTATCCCTTCTAATTGTGATATGATATACTCCCTAACATCTTTATGTGCTGCAAATCCTACAGCATGTGGTTTTTGTGAAATTTGTTGCACATGTGCCAACGCATTCTCCATAGAAAATCCATACGCGGTAAGCGCAGTGTCATCAGTTTTCTGGGGCATTAAGCTCCAAAAACTCCAATAAATAGCCAATATAACAAGGAAAAGGGTTGCTAATAATGGGTATTTTTTCATTTGGAAAAATTATTCTTTAAAAGTAAAAAAATCTGCCGGTACTTGGTCATTTGTCGACTTATTAAAAAAAATTGGCGTAAAATACCTATATTTAAAGCTAATTTAATTAAAACGACGTCTTATGGGAATCAAAAGTTTTATGGGCAAAAGAGCCAAAGAGGTGTCCAAGAAAGAGTATGATGCTCCTATTTTGGTAGAAGATTATATGACCAAAAAGTTACTGACTTTTACTCCTGAGCAATCTATTCTTGAAGTAATGGAATCATTTGCAAAAAATCATATTTCCGGGGGACCTGTTATGGATAGCAATGGGTTTTTAGTAGGGATTATTTCGGAAGCAGATTGTATGAAAGAGATCTCTGAAAGTCGATATTTTAATCAACCCATATTAGATAAAAGCGTAGAGCGTTTTATGACGAAAAACGTTGAAACCATTCCTCATGACATGAGTATTTTTGATGCTGCCGGAGTCTTTCATAAAAATAACCGCAGACGTTTGCCTGTGCTAAAAG
>Ga0316204_10007101_pt1 | contig 16681 bp, 22 predicted proteins | sample 6monrhotite_MG_2_FD_205661 | JGI IMG/M metagenome (GOLD analysis project Ga0316204, IMG submission 205661) | Microbial mat bacterial communities from mineral coupon in-situ incubated in ocean water Damariscotta River, Maine, United States -... | ecosystem: Environmental > Aquatic > Marine >... | reverse complement strand
AGGGATTTCGCTTAATGCTACCGCTGTCGCTTTAAAATTATCATCGTAAGAATTATAGTGTTTTCTACGTGCCATCTGACACCTCCATTTGTTAAGTGAAGGTGTGTGCATTATCGGGTTAGGTTCCCAGTGACAAAATATGTCGGTCTCTATGCGTTTGTTAGGTTTTGATTCCACTTGCTACTGCATGAAGCATTGATAATGACTTTAGTGAACTCTCTAGATATTGCTCAAATTCTGCGGGGTTCTCACTTGATTCCTTAGCTAATACCCCAAGTAAGTTACAAACATCTTCAATAGGGAATTCAACTGCATAGTCATGCCGGGAGTCTGTAGAAAAATCCTTTACATTAGACTTACAAATTTTCAGGCCTTTTAAAGTGGTATTCCATGTTATTGTCGGATGATAAAGATTGATTTCAGATAGCCCGTAATACGCAGACGCCCCATGTCTTTTAATTTCCATAGGATTCATTCTTCAGTTTTACCCGAGTCTCAATCATGCTCAATGATCTCCCCATCTAATACTGTATAGCCGTTATATTCACAGCCTTGCCAAGTTCCATGAAAGAAACCACCATCAGACTCACAAAGCATCTTTTCTCTAAGCCTATCTTCTTTTTGTGCTTGATAATCAATAGGCCCAGCAGGAACAGTAACAGATGACCCTACACGGTTATCATTTCCATCAAAGTAATTAATAAAAATAATTAGCAATACGACAACGGCCACTATATCAAAAATATAAATATTATTTCTCATACCTTCTATTCGTCATCATTCATAACATTCATTTAGATTAAAGTAACACACACTTGTTGCCATAACTGATTGAGAATTTTTCACGAAAAACCTAACGTTGGCGGTAAGCCGCAGGATGGAGCTGTGCGAGGCTTGTGCCATTCGGCACAAATGAGCACTGCGGAATTCTGTCGGCTTGACAGCCCTTGTTAGAAGCAATGCACCACGACCCTAAATTTAAACTGCTCACCTAAATATTCCCAAAAACATTTGAAATACTATCTCTAGCGCTGTGTATTCCGCCACTTTTGTACTTGTTGACTTTTCTTGACTACGAAATACTTCTTCAAATTCATTCTTATCGAAGAACACACCGTTACATTCATTGCATATGTCGATTTCAACGCCTCTGACACTATGTGCCTTTAACTTTATGTCTCTGTGCTTTGAACAGAGCCTCTTAGTCTCGTACTCATCTCCACCTTCGCTTAGTACCGGAATAGCGTTCATTGAAGGAGGCATAGATTGCTCTCGAAGAATTCGTTTTATTTGACTCCCTGGAACCCATATCCCATTGCAATTATCACAAGAAAATACCGTATAAGTTTGGATTTCATTTTCAATCAAACTACTTTCGCAACTTGGGCAATTCACGGCTCTAAAATCCTCTTGCTTCTAACGTTTGAAGTAACCAGCGGCACACTGCAACCGCAGGAAACAAACCACGACAACGCCCGTCTGGTTGACTGATTTGTTATGTAGCACGACTAAGTTTACCCAGAGCTATACTTGTTATAAATATACTTCCAATAAACACCCAAAAACCAGCACCGCTTATTTGACCTGCAACGCCTGCTGCTCCTGCCCAATAGGCAGTATTTATTAAAACGAAAAAACTAACACCAACGACTAATATAAATATATTTTTTAATGAATATTTTTTGCTCAACATGGAGTTAACTATAGAGCCAATAACACCAAACATTGCTGAACACCCAAGCATTACAACCCAAGTTAAATGGGTTACTTCATTCTTTGGTAAAAATAGCTCATGCAATGGCGCATACACAATTCTAAACCCATATGCCCATGCAAATGCGGTACAAACGGCAATGATAAGAGTAATAACATATCTTCTCATGGTTTTTCATTTTGCTACATAACGTTTAGCCTGAGCTGCGTGTTTTGGAACGCCAGTGACAAAACATGTCTGCTCTAGGCGTTTGTTATATTTTTTTGTACTTTTCCATCCAAGTAATTGCCAATAATGTAATTAATACATAGCCAGCGAAAACCTTTGCACTGATAAATGTCAGCGCACCCAGCGATGCCAAGACACCTGAAGCATAGAATAGAGAGTTCTCATTTTTATGATATGCAATAAATGCCAAAACAGATGCAATTCCCAAAAGAATATAGGCAAGAATAACTGAATAATGCCTTTTCATTTCATCTGAAAGCGGCAAGAGACCAATAGAGGAAAAAGTTGGCTCACTCACCGGCTTACTCTCAACAAACAACATTGAAATATCCATAATAAACCCTGGCGTCTCTGTGACAGAGTCATTCATTTCTAATGAGCTTGTTGAATAAGCCATCAATAAGACGGCTAGTATTCCGAAAAGCGACGATGTAATGCCTAATGGGTTATTCATTTTCATAAATATAACGCTCAGGCTCAGGGGCATTACGCAGCGGAGCGAGGCTTGTGGCATTTAGCCACAAATGAGCACCGCGGAGTGATGTCCCTTGAAGCCAATTGTTATATTTATTTTGGGCACACGGTAGGTACTACTGCTTCGCCTCCCAACCACTTAACACAGTATTTACTCCATTCCGCCTCTTTTGTGGGATAGGCTATTACATTTTCAGTCATATTAACCACAAGAGGCATCCAATAGAAAATGGTTAAATTATCAATGGATGTACGTGAATTTATAGAGCCCAATGAATATACTGAACCTTCTTCAGAAGTAAATTCAATAGCCATATTTCCATTAGGTGATCGCTTGTTTCCTTGTGGATTTATCAATAACGTATTTTGGCCAGGCTTAGTATAAACAATAAAATCTCCACTCCATCCGCCATTGAATGATCCATTTGTATCATAATGTCTAGAAACACTACCTTTAGTTCCATCAACTTCAAGAAGAATCAAATACGGACTGAAGTTTATCTCTTCACTATTTGGAGATAAGATATTTTCACTTTCTATATAGCCACTAATTATACCTCGACACTTTTCACTACATTCTCCATTTATTTCTATGCTTTTTGAACCGACATCTCCTTTGTTTATATTCACATAATTAGGAGATACTGAGCATCCGGTTAAAATAGTAAGCGACACAAAAAAACAAAATAAAACTTCCTTATTCATAACACTCTCCGTCCTTGATTAAATAAATATAACGTTTGAGGTAACCAGCGGCACACTGAAACCTCAGGAAACAAACGCTGACAACGCCCGTCTGGTTGAACGACTTGTTATATGCCGCCTTCATATGAGTGATATTCATTGAGTTAGCGTTCGATTTCCAGATTGCCATTTTGCTTTTCGCTTTGATAGTAGAACTCAATATCACCAACTCCACCTTTACCTTCAAAGCTACTTCGGCAATGAAAGTGATCTTTATTTTCTTTTAGTTTTTTCAGCGCAAGAATTAATACATCAATTTCATCAGATTTAACACCCAGCTTTAAACCATACCAACCAGTTTTGAAGTCTTCTAAATCTGCTTGCATTTTCTTTCCTATTTACAGCATATAACGCTTAGGGTAAGCCGACCATTGTAGCGGTGCTAGGCTTGTGGCAATCGCCACAAACGAAGCACCGCGGAAATGGGTCGGCTTGACCCTTTTGTTAGGCGTTTTTTGTTGCGTGCACAAAAACTCTTTCTTTTCTTGCATCTGAAATACTTGAACGCAACGCCCAACCCAACGCTCTTATAGTTTTGAAATAAGTAAAACTGTGAGCAATAGCACCATCAGCGATGAAATTATAGTTACCCTGAACAATTAAGTTATATACTTCTTCCACCTCATCAGTTGTGGTAGATAACTCTACAATCCTTTCGATAGCGCCTTTTGAGCTATCAAAGGAAGATAACATATCGCCTGGCTTTATATTTGATGCCTTTTTCCATTTTCCTTCTATATTGAAAGAATGAACAGATGTTGTTTTAATATAACTCCCATCTTCAAATCTAATTGACCAGATATTATTATTTGCATGTGATTTTATTTTAAGGACCTTTCTAGGGTATGTTTCTCTCTTTACGGTATCCAGTGACAACACATAATCACCTTTCTTAATATTAGTGATGTCTTGCTTCCCCTTCGGCGTATCTATTTTTGTACCTCTAGGAAAACAACCACCACCGCCCCCTCCACTTGACGATCCACCAGGATCTTTCCCCATATTAAACCGCTGCTGTGCTAGATCCCTATTTGGATCATCTCCGACACCATATTCAGGAGGCTCCGGCCTGTTTCTGGGTGGGCCGTAACGATCATTATATTCGTTCATTTGTGCTCCTCTATTCCCAATTTCACATTAAGCAAAGTTTGGGATCTATGCCGTATCCGATCTGTCGTCATAAAATCTGGCGAGTAAATGTCAAGTGCCTTTCGAAATTTCTCCCTAAGCTCCTTGTGCATTTGAAATTTATTGTCAATATCAAACTCGGGATAAACTTTAAGCTCGTGGTGAAAAGTCTCGTAGTCTAGTCGTATACCAGACACTTCATTAGCTAGCTTAGAATAACTATTAATCCTTTCTGGTGTATTAAATGTAGTGTGAAGAATTGATAGAACGGAGGCAACACCTGCAGCAATCACCCACGCCACTTTAAATTGCTCATCATTCCATAAAACCCATCCGGCTACTGCCGATCCAGAAGCAGTTAATGCCACTAGCAAGCGAGTAATAAAATCAAAAAACTGCCAGCTTTTGGAAACTTCACCGAATAATATTTCGTAGTAAGAAGCATCATATAGAGATTCCCAAGATGCTTTCCATAACTCATCTCTATTACCCATAACTAACTAGTTTCCTAATATTCGCCTAACTATAAGTAGACTGCACATTGCAATCTAATACGCAGATTTTGTGTGTTTTACGGCGGTGCCTGAAGGGGCACACCCCCCCCTTTTAACTTAAGCAATGCCAGCGTGAACCAGGTTCGCGGTGGCCTTAACTTTTTTATTATGCCCGTTCACGGTTACCAGGCTGATAATGATGGCAAGCGCCCAGCAAAAAATAGGGCCGATAATTGTTGAGAATGACACAACGGCAATCACACATAATATTAATGCCGCAATCCAACTACTATAAAACAGCCCCAGCGGGCCGAGTATTAGCGTTAGCACACCGCCGATTATCTGGCTTTTTGAATGCGCGCCGATGTATTTTTCTTTTTCTTCGCTCATTTTCCGCTCCCTTAATTCCGCTCTGATAAGCCAGTGATGCAGCCCCCCAGCTGTATCAACAAGCATAAAATCAAACAGGTACTTGACTACGTGCCCCTACCCTCACCCCACACGTCGCTGCTATTGGTAATACCTTATAACCTAATTATCTAGGTTTTTAGGTATATCACAAAAGGTGAATAAATGGCTAACGGCGTGGAAGTGAACGGTAAGAAATTACTGATTTATTTTAAATTCGAGGGGGAGCATTGCCGCGAGCCGCTGAAATTGCCGGATACCCCGGCCAATGTGGCCTACGCTGAAAGTATGGTGCGGCAGATTAATGCGGATATCGACAATGAGCATTTTAATTATGCGCGCTGGCTCCCTGAATCCGCTAAAGGAACACCAGCTCGGAACCTGGCTGGCTACGTGGCTGGAGATTAAGCGGCCACAGGTGACTAAAAAGGCATTTGATAGCTATCAAGACAAGGCGAGGCACATTCCCGCGGCGTTTGGCGGGCGGTTAATGGATGACCTGGACCGGATGGAGGTGTCGACCTGGATTACGGCGACGCTTTCGCCGCTGGCGTCTAAAACCATCAAGGATGGTGATTTTGATTTTGCAGGCGGTATCCGAATGTGGCGAACCCTACCGATGGCATCATAGTTATGCTACCGGATAAAACAGACCCCGATCCTTTTGCGTGTGATGAGATTGCAACCATTCTGGCGACGCCGCCACGAATGGCGCGCGTGCAGGAACTTAACCTGGTTAAATTTATGTTGTGGGCTGACCCGAGAGTATCCGAGGCGATACCGTTTGCCAGGGAAGATGTAGTCGACCTTGACCGCGGGCTGGCGTTCTTTCGTAGGTCGTGCCTTGAGGGGCGCTACCCGGTTACGAAGACAAAGAGACAACCCGTGATCATGAGCTGGTACAGCCAGCCAGAGAGGCTGGTGCACAGCACGCATTAACCGAGCTCCGACGAGCGTTAGTGTGTTGCAGCAGGATAATCGATCTAGCAAGGGTTCGACACTTCGATTTGTGTTTTTGAATACGTTGACGGGCAAGCCGGTTGCGTCTGATAAGTCGGTGCGTGATCGTTTCTTTAAAGAGCACCTGAAACGCGCGGGGATTCGATATCGTGGCCCTGGGCAATGCCGCCACACGTGCATCAGCCAGATGTTAACTATCAATACGCCCTGTGGGTTAGCAAGCAGACCGGTACCAGTGCGGAGATGATCAGAGACTATTATTGACGACAACGCGCGGCATGTAATAGACCAGGCTAATTCCAGACTTGGATTTAACATAATTCAGCTCAACGATTCCTAAGAAGCTCCTAAGAAGCCCTTTTGGTGATTACCAGAATCGTTAACTTATTGTTATTAGATGGGGGATGATTATGGCGGAGAGAGAGGGATTCGAACCCTCGATGGAACTATAAATCCCATACTCCCTTAGCAGGGGAGCGCCTTCAGCCGCTCGGCCATCTCTCCAGTCATTTTCATCAGATAAACAGAACTTATCACTCTATCCAGCTGTTTTCCTCCCTTGTTTCAGGGAGCGCATAGAGTACCAAGTTTTTGCCTTCGTGCCAAAAAATAAATGAGCCAAATGTAACATTTGACTCATTATTTTCTATATTTAGCGAAATCGACGCTTACCAGCACGCCGCTAAGAAAGGTAGTGGTGACCGATACTAAATAAACCAGTACAAATGAAGTTAAGCACTCCCCTCATCCGTCTTCTCTTTTTGAATACGCTCGTAGATCTCTTCGCGATGAACGGTAACGTCTTTTGGTGCATTAACGCCGATTCTAACCTGATTGCCCCGTACTCCAAGTACAGTTACAGTCACTTCATCACCGATCATTAAGGTTTCACCGACACGCCTTGTCAAAATCAGCATTGTTGTCTCCTTACCAAAATACCCTTTAAATTTTTCTTATAAAACAATCAACTTGCCTGTAAATTCCTTATCGACCACCCAATCATTATCTATAGGGCTTTTCTCATATAGAGATATTTATAACTTTCAAGACGTTATAAAATGCTCAATAGAGAAACAAAAGTGACTACGCTGATTGATCCAACCCAAATGCCTCGTGCAGTGCTCTAACACTCAATTCCAGATACTTTTCGTCCACCACCACAGAAATCTTAATCTCCGATGTCGAAATCATACGAATGTTGACCCCTTCGTTGGCTAGCGTCTCAAACATGGTGCTCGCTATCCCCGCATGTGAGCGCATACCTACACCAACAATCGACACCTTAACAATCTTCGCATCACCCGTCACCTCACGCGCACCGAGCTTATTAGCCGTCGTTTGCATAATCGCGAGGCTTTTATCAAAGTCGTTACGATGTACCGTGAAGGTGAAATCAGTCGTCTCATCTTCGGCTACATTCTGAATAATCATATCAAGCTCGATATTATTATCTGCAATCGGCCCGAGAATTTTGTGCGCAATGCCTGGCTGGTCTGGAACACCCAAAATCGTTATTTTTGCTTCATCACGATTAAACGCAATCCCTGAAATTAACGCCTGCTCCATCTCTGATTCCTCAGCTGAAATTAATGTCCCCGTCACCTTATCTTCAAACGACGATAATACTCGCAATGGTACGCCATACTTGCTGGCAAATTCTACCGAACGTATCTGCAACACCTTAGCGCCCAGGCTCGCCATCTCCAGCATCTCTTCATACGTAATATGTTCGAGACGACGCGCTTCCGGTACGACTCTAGGATCGGTTGTATAAACGCCATCGACATCAGTGTAGATCTGACACTCATCGGCCTTTAGCGCCGCAGCCAGTGCCACTGCCGAGGTATCTGAACCACCACGCCCCAGCGTTGTGATATTGCCGTCATCATCCATTCCCTGAAAACCGGCCACCACCACTACGCGCCCTTTTTCCAGATCTTTACGAATACGTTTGTCATCGATATCAACGATGCGTGCTTTGTTGTGTACGCTATCGGTACGAATATGCACTTGATGCCCTGTGTATGAACGTGCGGCACAACCACGCTTTTCCAACGCCATGCTCAACAGCGCAATCGTCACCTGCTCACCGGTTGATAACAATACATCCAGCTCACGCGGTACCGGCTGTTCCTGTATCGCCTTAGCCATCTCCACCAGGCGATTGGTCTCGCCACTCATGGCCGAAACCACCACCACAACATCGTGGCCATTTTCACGCCAGCCCATCACTTTATTCGCGACGTTTTCAATACGCCCGACAGTGCCGACCGAGGTACCACCATATTTTTGTACGATTAAACTCATCTTGTTTCCGTCATCAAGCCGCGCTACGCGCTTCGCTCTTCAATCCAACCCTTCACCGATGCCAGTGCGCCATCAAGTGCAGCGGGCTCTGTACCACCGGCCTGCGCCATGTCGGGACGACCACCACCTTTACCACCCACCTGCTCGGCGACGTGCTTCACGAGGTCACCCGCCTTCACCTGCTTAATCAAATCAGGGGTGACACCAGCGGTCAGGGAGACTTTCTCACCCACTACTGCACCGAGTACAATCACCGCTGAACCGAGTTTATTTTTCAGCTGATCAACCGTATCGCGCAATGTCTTTGCATCTGCTCCGTCAAGCTTCGCTGCTAATAGTTTAATGCCATTGACCTCAATTGCCTGCTCTGCCAGCTCCGAACCCTGACTACTGGCAAGCTTGCCTTTAAGTTGCTCCAGTTCTTTTTCTAGCTTGCGACTCTTATCTGCCAACTGCTGAACCTTATCCAGCGTATCGTCACGACCACCTTTAACCAATGCAGATACAGATGAAAAGTTAGACTCCAGTTGCTCAAGCCATGTCACTGCATGCTCACCAGTTACCGCCTCAATACGTCGCACACCAGCGGCAGTTCCAGTCTCCAATATAATTTTAAACAGGCCGATATCACCTGCGCGCTCAGCGTGAATACCACCACACAGTTCGGTTGAAAATTCACCGATGCTCAATACGCGGACCTCTTCAGTGTATTTCTCACCAAACAGCGCCATCGCCCCTGCTTCAACCGCATCGTCATAATTCATCAAGCGTGTCTGTACTGCATTGTTAGCGCGTACTTCGACATTCACAATACGCTCTATCGCCTGCATCTGTTTTTTCGTCACCGGTTCAAAATGAGAAAAGTCAAAACGCAGGCGATCAGCTTCGACCAAAGACCCCTTCTGCGTCACATGCTCACCCAAGACCTGACGCAGTGCCGCATGCAACAGATGAGTTGCCGAGTGATTCAGGATAATCGACTGACGACGCACTTGATCGACATCCGCAACCAACGTCATGCCAACCTTTATTTCACCTGCGTTCACTTTGCCGACATGGCCATTCACGCCGCTCAGTTTCCGCGTATCAGCAACCGAGAACTCAACGCCGTTTGCAGACAGACAACCACGGTCACCCGCCTGACCACCCGATTCAGCGTAGAAAGGCGTTTTATCGAGAATCACCATGCCTTCCTGACCTGTACTCAGACTGTCGACCTGCGATTCACCACTGATCAGCGCCACCACGTTGGCCTGTCCATCAACGTGGTCATAACCGGTAAACTCAGAGTCCACATCAACGTCAACCGTCGCGGAATAATCAATGCCAAACTGACTTGCCGAACGGGCACGCTCGCGCTGTGCCTCCATCTCGCGTTCAAACCCAGCATGATCAACTATCAGGCCACGTTCGCGCGCAATGTCCGCAGTAAGATCAGCCGGGAAGCCGTAGGTGTCATAAAGTTTAAACACTGTCTCACCGGGGATCTCTTTACCATCTAAAACGGTAATCGCCGATTCAAGGATTTTCATTCCTTGATCGAGCGTCTCAGCAAAACGCTCTTCTTCTAATTTCAGTACCTTTTCAATCTGCGGCTGCGCCTTCGCAAGTTCTGGATAGGCCTCGCCCATCTCACTCACCAGCGGTGCTACCAGCTTGAAATAGAAGGTCTCACTCACACCCAGTTTGTAGGCATGACGAATCGCGCGACGAATCACACGACGCAACACATAACCGCGGCCTTCGTTTGATGGCATCACCCCGTCAACAATTAAAAATGAACAGGAACGGATGTGGTCCGCGATCACACGCAGCGAATTGTTTTCGAGGTCGGTAGTCTTCGTCACCTTAGCAATCGCTTTAATCAGGTTAGCAAACAGGTCAATCTCGTAATTGCTATGCACACCCTGCATCACGGCGGCTAGACGCTCTAATCCCATCCCCGTGTCGACAGATGGCTTTGGCAACTTCGCCATCTCACCATCCACACTGCGGTTGTACTGCATAAAGACCAGATTCCAGATCTCGATATAGCGATCACCATCTTCATCCGGACTACCCGGGGGGCCACCAGCGACATCGGCACCGTGATCATAAAAAATCTCGCTACAGGGCCCACAGGGGCCGGTGTCGCCCATTGACCAAAAATTATCGCTTTCGTAGCGCTTACCACCCGGCTTGTCGCCGATACGCACCAACTGTTCAGGTGCAACGCCAATCTCTTCAATCCATATTTTAGCGGCTTCATCATCTTCATCGTAGACTGTCACCCACAGACGCTCTTTAGGCAGGCCAAGCTCTTTGGTCAAAAACTGCCATGCAAAACGGATCGCGTCATGTTTGAAATAATCACCAAAACTGAAATTGCCCAGCATCTCAAAAAAGGTGTGGTGGCGCGCGGTGTAACCGACATTTTCAAGATCGTTGTGTTTGCCACCGGCACGCACACAGCGCTGCGAGCTAGTCGCACGCAGATAAGGACGAGTCTCCTGCCCTAAAAAGGTCTCTTTAAACTGCACCATACCGGCATTGGTAAACAGCAGTGTCGGGTCATTGCCAGGCACAAGTGAACTGCTCGCCACTATTTCATGCCCTTGCTGAGCAAAATAGTCGAGAAATGTTTGTCTTAAAGCTGCTGTTGAAGTCATCAGGATTCTTTACACGTTGAAAATATGGCTCACGAGTACCATCTTAATTCACTGGCCCGCCCCATTACCTAAGTTGAATTTATTGTTATTCCGTTGTTTTTATACTGTATTAATACTTTTTAGCACATTTCTGGTGTGAGTATAAGCTAATCTAAGTCTTTAAATATATGTTTCGTCTGTTCCGAGGTAAATCCGCGATATTGCAGAAACTGCAACTGCTTTGCACGTGCCTTCATATCTTCGGGAAATTCACCACCAAAGCGCTTTTGCCACGCGTTCCGGGCGGTCTCTATCCAACATCGATCCTGAAAATCGACCCACTCACTGACCAACTCACTCGCCACCCCGCGCTGACGCAACTCTTCTCGAATCCGCACTGGGCCAAAGCCTTTATTCATCCGAAAGCGCACATAACTCTCAGCATAGCGTGCATCACTCAGCAAGCCATCCTTGACCAATTGAGCAAGGGCCTCAGCAACAAAAACCTCATCGAAGCCCTTATCAATCAGCTTTCGATTCAATTCTGCCACGGCATGCTCACGCCGTGACAGCAGATCCATCGCACGCTTGCGGGCACCCAGAACGTTGTTATTCGCTACGTTCTGGGCCTTATTTTGGGCGCTATCTCGATAATCCCGCTTTTGAATTAGCCCTTCGCCCCGATCTCATCCGCCTCATCCGCACCCTCAACCGCCTCACCAGCAACCGGCAGAAGACGCGCGCGAATCGCACTTTCAATCTCTTCCGCCGTATCAGGATGTTCTTTCAGGTAGTTACGGACATTCTCTTTACCCTGCCCAACACGGTCACCGTTGTAGCTGTACCAGGCTCCCGCCTTATCAACCAGCCCTTCTTTAACGCCCAGTGAGATAATTTCACCTTCACGCGAGACACCTTCACCGTACAGGATTTCAAATTCAACCTGTTTAAATGGCGGTGCCACTTTATTTTTGACCACTTTGACACGAGTCTCGTTACCAACCACCTCATCGCCCTTCTTGATCGCACCGGTGCGACGGATATCCAGACGCACCGAGGCGTAGAACTTCAGCGCATTACCACCAGTGGTGGTCTCAGGATTACCAAACATCACGCCGATCTTCATCCGAATCTGATTAATAAAGATCACCAGAGTATTGGAACGCTTGATGTTACCGGTCAGCTTTCGCAGTGCCTGTGACATCAGACGCGCCTGCAGCCCCATATGAGAGTCGCCCATATCGCCCTCAATCTCAGCCTTCGGTGTCAGCGCCGCAACCGAGTCAATCACGATCACATCGACTGCACTTGAACGTACCAGCATATCAGTGATCTCTAGCGCCTGCTCACCGGTATCCGGCTGCGACACCAACAGATCATCAATATTGACGCCCAGTTTACCCGCGTAAAGCGGATCGAGTGCATGCTCGGCATCAACAAACGCAGCCGTGCCGCCTGCCTTTTGCGCCTCAGCAACCACTTGCAGTGCCAGTGTTGTCTTACCCGACGACTCAGGGCCATAGATCTCAACTACCCGTCCTTTTGGCAAGCCGCCAATGCCCAGCGCAATATCCAGCCCTAGTGAACCCGTAGAGATTGCCTCAATACCGGGCGCGACACCGTCGTCGCCCAAGCGCATCACAGAACCTTTACCAAACTGTCGCTCGATCTGGCTTAACGCCGCATCCAGTGCCTTTTGCTTATTTGCATCCATCATTGAGACCCTCTACTAAATTCTATCGATCAAAAATACTTAAATTCGTCACTTCACTGATCACCAACCAGACCATCAGCAAATATTGGCGCAAATTATCACATAGATATCAGCACCATCCTAGCGCTGTTTTTTGCCAATTGAATGCCATCCCGAACAAAACATAACACGCTAAATAAACGATCACCTCGGCGTAGAGTTGGTTGAAAATAGACGCAATATCCCCTGCAATCCAAATGCAACCGCTTGCTCACGAATTGAATTTCGATCGCCTTCAAAAACAATAAGTTCAGATGAGAAGCTAATATTTTTTAGAGCCCATGAGAAACAGACAGTACCGACTGGCTTATCCTCAGTTCCACCACCAGGGCCAGCAACCCCACTAATCGCTAGCGACACCTGCCCCTCGCTATGCTCCAGCGCACCGAGTGCCATCGCCTCCACCACCTTCAATGAAACCGCACCATTACAGGCAATTAAGTCACTATCAACACCCAGCATCTGCTCTTTTGAACGATTACTGTAGGTCACAAAGCCGCGCTCAAACCAGGCAGAACTCCCCGGTAACGCAGTTAAAGCGTACGCCACGCCACCGCCGGTACAGGATTCGACGACCACTAACATCAATTTCCGCGCCAACAGCTCTTCCGCAATCTGCGCAACATGCCCTGCTATTTCACCGTTCAACCAACCCCTCCCTACTATATAATAGTAAAACGCTTGCCTGTCGCTTTTGCCATCGCGTATCCTTACGCCCGACTTTCACACTCCGCCATTCATCCGTATTAAACCAAAAGAAGAATCATCGTGCGCTATTTAAATCACATTTCCATTCTGCTGCAATACATCCTTCCGCACCACTTCTTGACCTGGTGTGTACGCGGAATCACTCGTATTCGCTTTGTGCCCTTTAAAAACATGGCCATCAAGCTCTTTATTCGTGTATTTAAAGTCGATATGAGTATTGCACTGGAAGAAGATCCCTGCGTTTACCCTGATTTCAATAGTTTCTTTACACGCCGACTCAAAGCCGATGCACGCCCCATCACTAACAATCAAGGTGACATCGCTTGTCCGGTTGATGGTGCGATTAGCCAGCTTGGTGAGATCACAGATGACGGCCGCATCTTTCAGGCCAAAGGTCACGACTACTCTTTAGAGGAACTATTGGGCGGATCAAAAGAGATGGCAGCGCTGTTCAAAAATGGCTCATTTGCGACCATATACCTATCACCCAAGGACTACCACAGGATCCATATGCCACAGCAAGGCAAACTACAGGAGATGGTCTACATTCCCGGCCGCCTCTTTAGCGTTAGTAAATTTGCCAGCGAACAGGTGCCAAAGCTTTTTGCACGAAATGAACGACTGGTCAATTTATTTGAAACTGAAGCGGGCCCAATGGCAATGATTATGGTCGGCGCACTCAACGTCGCAGGCATCGAAACGGTCTGGGCGGGTAATATTCCAGACAAAGTAAACTGGGAAATCAAAAAGTGGAACTACCGAGACCAGGCTGCCGAGAAAGCAGTTGAACTCAGCCGCGGCGAAGAGATGGGACGCTTTAACATGGGCTCTACTGTTATTCTATTATATTCAAATAATCAAATTAACTGGAATGACTCCATCTCTGCTGAATGCCCCGTTAAAATGGGGCAGCAGCTTGCATCTATCCAATAGCAAACACTAGTGGGTGGGTTTTACTGGATCAGTCAACGCCTCACTAGCTGATCCGTGTCCGTGCCCCTGCACATAATGCAGCACCTCCTGAAGCGAACGAAAAGTTCCAGCATCGAAATCACAAAACATCATGCCAAGACCACCATCACAGGCACGCGCAACGGTGGCACGAATTCGGTGCTTTGTATCTAAGCCAGCCGTGGCTCTAATCTTAAATTTTAGTTCAACCACAGTGTCTCGAGGAAATGCTTTTTCAATTTCAATAAACAACCCACCCATACCAATATCTCTAACTTTACATCCAGAGACTATTTCCCCATGAAAGGAAAGATCGACATCTAAGTCGGCTCGCGTTCGCGGGCTCCATCTTTGCTCCATCCCATTCCTCCAGTTTTTAATTATTTGCGGCAAAACGCCGTGCACCCCAACAAATATTACATGCAAAGTTCAAGCCAATAAAACCGCTAAAAAACCACCCGCCTTTAATAACAATCGGTTAGCCAAACATTCTCTATAAAACATAACAACTTAATACTGCCAAACAAAGGTTGATTGTAAAAAAAATCGACAATCCAATCCTGCACATAGTTATAGGGCAGCCACCTATGCATTTGCAACTGTAAAAATCCCCACATCAGCGATTGAATCACACTCAGCCGCCACCATTAACAGTCGATCAAAACCAAGCGCAACACCGGCTGATTCAGGCATTCCAGCATCAAGCGCCGCCCTTAGCCGTCGATTAATATCCGGGACAAAACCGTCACTGGCTTTTCGATGAAGCGTATCGCATTCAAAACGTCGCTGAAATTCACAGCTATCACACAGCTCATGATAACCATTCGCTAGCTCAAGACCTGTGATGTAGAGCTCAAATCGCTCTGCTAACGGGGGAGCTCCCGCCCTTACTTTGGCCAATGCTGCTTGTGACGCCGGGTAGTCATAAATAAAAGTCGGAACAGTCTGCCCAAGGTTCGGCTCAATTAAATGGCTCATCAGCAGATCAAGCCAGCCATCACGATCAATTATCAACTCATCAAGGCCCGCAGAAATACCCGCATTGCTCGCACACGCCTTCAAAACATCAAGCGAAGCTCGATGCGGATCCAACCTCAGATAACGCTCAAAGACGGATTGATAGCTCAGCCGCTCAAATTCGCTATCCATCTCAAGCAGCGATTGAACCAACGCCTCGACCTCATTCATCAAAGCAATATGATCAAAGCCTACCCGATACCACTCCAACATAGTAAATTCCGGGTTGTGGCGCGCACCACTTTCACCATCTCGAAAGGCCTTGCAGATCTGATAGATAGAACCACTACCAGACGCCAAAAGCCGCTTCATTGCTGCCTCAGGCGAGGTTTGCAGGTAAAGCGGCGTATCCAGCGGCAAGCCAGGGCCACTGTAGCGAGTGGAAAAACTTTTCAGGTGCGGATCACTGACTGTCGCCGAAGAAAGCAGCGGCGTCTCAACTTCTAGCACGTCGCGCGCTGCAAAAAACTGCCGCGTTTTGGCCAGCAGTGCAGCGCGCAAACGGATATTTTCGATCGGGGCCGTTGGCCGCCAATCATCACACATCATTAATTTTTAACGCGAGAGACATACTCACCGGTACGCGTATCGACCTTCAACAGATCATCGATATTCACAAACAGGGGCACACGGACAACCGCGCCTGTTTCAAGTGTTGCTGGCTTTCCACCACCACCCGAGGTATCACCGCGCACACCCGGGTCAGTATCACTGACCGCCAGTTCAACAAAATTAGGCGCCGCCACGGAAAGCGGCGAACCGTTCCACAATGTCACCACACACTCTTCCTGCCCTTTCAGCCACTTGGCAGTATCAGCCATCGCTGTCTCACTCACGGCAAACTGCTCGAAGCTCACTGGCTCCATAAAGTGCCACTCCTCACCGTCAGAATAAAGAAACTGCATATCGGTATCCATCACATCAGCGGCTTCAACCGACTCACCTGATTTATAGGTACGCTCGTAAACCTTACCACTCTTAAGGTTACGCAATTTAACCCGGCAAAAGGCCTGCCCCTTACCCGGCTTAACAAATTCGTTTTCGATAATCGAACAGGGATCACCATCGATCATCAGTTTCAGGCCACCCCGGAACTCATTGGTACTATATGTCGCCATATTAAATCCAGTCTCTTAAATAAACATAAGCGCGCTATTGTATACAACAA
>Ga0316204_10007100_pt1 | contig 16682 bp, 13 predicted proteins | sample 6monrhotite_MG_2_FD_205661 | JGI IMG/M metagenome (GOLD analysis project Ga0316204, IMG submission 205661) | Microbial mat bacterial communities from mineral coupon in-situ incubated in ocean water Damariscotta River, Maine, United States -... | ecosystem: Environmental > Aquatic > Marine >... | reverse complement strand
CCATACCCGGCATATGCAAACTAAACCACTGAGTGGTAACAGCATGTCGATCTTTCATACCGGCATAACTGACCGCCATTGGTTTCAATCCCGCAAATTTAGCTAACTGCTGCGCAACCCAGTCGGTATTACTGCCAGCTTTTTCAATTTTAAGCCACAAATGCTCACCTTCACCGGTAGGCACTATCGACATCAACTCATCGACTTTAAAGTCGCTGTTTTGCGCTTTCAGGCAACCACTAGACAGCGGTTTATTATAAGCGTGAGCAAGATTGTGAAAATTATAATTCATGAAATTTCTATTTAAAACAAAAGGATAGATAGTTTAGCATGGATTTAATCATGAATAACTGGAAACAGGATCTTTATCAGACAAGTATCTAACTAACAAACTTATTGACAAAATTTGACGCAACGTCATATTATTGCGTCATGACAAAATCAACCACAACAGATAACCAGCAAACAATGACTCGTAAACAACGTGAGTTATTTGAGCGCGAGCAACTCATCCTCGACACCGCACAAATCATACTGGAACACGAAGGCCTGCAAAGCCTGACCATGGAACGGGTAGCCGCTGAAATAGAATACTCCAAAGGTACGGTATATAACCACTTTTGCAGCAAAGAAGAGATTATCAGCGGCATTAGCTGTCGCTGTGTTAGCAACCTGATTGAAATGTTTAGTCGTGCGCAACACTATTGCGGAAATCACCGGGAGCGGATAGCGGCCATTGGCATTGCACATAGTCTTTATGCCCAGCTCCACCCCGCTGAGATACAGAATATGCAAATCATCAAATCAGCCGCTGTCAGAGAAAAAATTGCCGAAGATAAACAATCAGAATTACTTCAACTCGAACAACAGATCACCGGCATTGTTCTGGAAATCGTTCGTGATGCAATAAATGATGGAGATATCCCATCTAATCAGGATTTTTTACCCGACAGTATTGTGTTTGGTATCTGGACCATGGGTTATGGCTCTAACCTTTTACACCTTTCCGGAATTCCATTTGAAAAACTGGGTATGCAGGCCCCCTTAGAGATGATGTGGATAAATAGCCACAAATTTCTTGACAGTTACCAGTGGCGACCTTTGAGCAATGAGTTTGATATTCACGCGTTACGCAAAAAACTCTGCAATGAATTATTTTCAGAAGAAATGCAACAGCTAGAAACACTCAAGCAGCTTAAACAATAAAAATTACAACGAATCGGAGATTCCCCCATGTTGATCAGATACACTGAATGGATTTTAAAGTGGCGTTACCTTGTGATAATTTTATCATTAGTAGCTGTTGGTGTTATTGGCAGTGGCGCACCGAACTTAATGCCCTTCTCTAACGATTATCGTGTGTTTTTTAGTAAAGATAATCCTCAGTTAAATGCATTTGAAGATCTGCAAAACACGTATACAAAAGATGATAATGTTTTATTTGTTATCTCACCTAAAAATGGCAATGTATTTACACCGCAAAACCTGGCCGTTGTACAGGAGATCACATTAGAGTCCTGGCAGATTCCACATTCTATTCGTGTTGATTCAATTACCAATTTTCAACACACCTATGCTGAAGAAGATGACCTGATTGTCGATGATCTGGTAACTGAACCTGAATCGATGACCAATGAAGATCTAGAGTACGCAAAACAGGTGGCTCTCAATGAGCCTATGTTAGCCAGACGACTCGTATCAGATAACACTGCACATACTGGGGTTAATATCACCATTCAATTACCGGGTAAAGATGTGATGAATGAAAACCCGCAAACAGTGGCCTATGCGCGCAAAATGCTCGCTGATGCAAAAGCAAAATATCCACAAATTGATTTCAGGTTGGCGGGAATGGCAATGATGAACAATGCCTTTCCTGAAGCAAGTCAGGCTGATGGACAAACATTAATACCCATTGCCTTTGCTGTGATTATTGTTGTATTACTTTTACTGCTTAAAGGCTTAAGTGGAACCGTTGCTACGCTTATACTTGTTATCTGCTCAATCATTATTGGTATGGGCGCTGGTGGGCATATTGGTATTAAGCTCACGCCACCTTCCGCATCTGCTCCCATAATCATTTTAACCATTGCTATTGCCGGTGCAGTTCATCTATTGGTAACTATGCTGCAGGAAATACACAAGGGCATGAACAAACACGATGCCATTGTAGAGAGTATGCGGGTTAACTTTATGCCCATTTTTCTCACCAGTATCACTACTGCTTTAGGTTTTCTGAGTTTGAACTCAAGTGATGCTCCACCGTTTGCTGATCTTGGAAACATGTCGACGTTTGGTGTGATTGGTGCTTTTATTTTAACCGTAACGTTTTTACCCGCGATTATGTTTATTTTGCCCATTAAAGCAAAACACTTTGTCGCAGGAACGGATTTAATGGATAAACTGGGCAATTTTGTTGTAGAAAAACGCAAAACCCTGCTTATATCATTTAGTCTGGCGGTGCTTTTTTTCATCGCAATGATTCCACAAAATGACCTGAATGATGTATTTGTTAATTATTTTGATGAATCAGTAGAGTTCAGGCTCGACACTGATTTCACAACAGAAAATCTCACCGGCACTTACACAATTGCTTACTCACTTAACAGTGGTGAAAAAGAAGGCGTGAGCCGCCCAGAATTTCTTGCTCAGGTAGAAAAGTTTGCTGAGTGGTATAAGCTTCAGGATGAAGCCTTACATGTCAGTACGATTACTGACACGTTCAAACGCCTTAATAAAAACATGCATGGTGATGATGAAAGTTTCTACAAACTACCTGATAACAAAGAGCTCGGGGCACAGTATCTTTTGCTCTACGAAATGTCACTACCCTATGGTCTGGACTTAAACAATCAGATTGATGTGGCAAAGCAATCAACCAAGCTTAATGTTATTTTAAAAACCGTTTCATCAAATGAACTACTGGCACTCGAGAAAAGAGCTAACAACTGGATGCAGGAAAACACACCGGAGTTAGTGACCGATGGGGCCAGCCCCTCAATTATGTTTGCTCATATTGGTAAACGAAATATTATTAGCATGTTAGGTGGTACAACCGTTGCACTCGTTCTAATTTCGCTTATTCTGATTGTTGCTCTAAGGTCTGTTAAATATGGTTTAATTAGCCTGATACCTAATCTTTTTCCGGCAGGTGTTGCTTTCGGGATATGGGGCTTAGTCGTAGGTGAAGTTGGCCTGGCCCTTTCTGTTGTGACAGCGATGACCCTGGGTATTGTTGTTGATGATACCGTTCACTTTATTAGCAAGTACATACGCGCCAGAAAAGAACGGGGGCTGGATAGCCAACAGGCTGTTCGTTATGCCTTTAGAAATGTTGGCGTAGCATTATGGGTAACATCGGCGGTGTTAATCGCAGGATTTATGATACTCGCCCAGTCATCATTTGAATTAAATTCGGGAATGGGTTTAATGACCAGTATAATTATTGCCATCGCACTTATACTTGATTTTCTATTATTACCAGCAATATTAATGGCAATAGACTCCAATAAAAACGCAAAAACGGCATAAGGAATATCTAATGAAAATAAAAAACACACTAAATCAATCAGTCGTTTCTCTATTACTAATGAGTAGCACCACTTTACTTTCTGGATTATCTAGCGTTAATGCCGCTGAGCCTGATGTAAAACGTGGCCTTGAAATTGCGATCGAGGCAGACAAACGAGAAAACGATTTTATTGATTCTACCGCAAGCATGGTAATGGAGCTTAAAAACAAACAGGGCCAGACTAATACTCGTGAGGTAAGAGTTAAAACACTTGAGGTAGCTGGAGATGGTGATAAAAGCCTGTCAATATTTGATACCCCTGCCGATATTAAAGGCACGGCTTCACTCACCTACTCTCATGCCCTGAAACCCGATGAGCAATGGTTGTACTTACCCGCACTAAAACGTGTAAAGCGTATAAGCTCTAAAAACAAGTCAGGGCCTTTTATGGGTAGCGAATTTGCCTATGAAGATATTTCGTCACAGGAAGTTGAAAAATATACTTACAGGTATATTAAAGACGAAGTTTTAAACGGAATAGACTGTTTTGTAGTTGAGCGTTATCCAGCTTATAAACACTCTGGTTACACCCGACAGGTTACCTGGATTAATAAAAAGGAATACCGCTCTGAAAAAATTGATTTTTATGATCGAAAAAATGTTTTATTAAAAACCCTAAACTTTTCAGGTTATCAGCAATATCTTAACAAGTTCTGGCGTGCAGACACCATGCATATGGTAAATTTTCAAACCGGCAAATCAACAATATTAAGCTGGAAAGACTACAAATTTAAAACAGGCTTAGAAGAAAAAGACTTTAATCGAAACAGCCTAAAACGCGCAAAATAACAAATAAATGTACAACATTTTACACAGAGGCAATGAGGCTATAAAAAAACACATCTCCTCTGTGTAAAACCATAAAGCAAACTACTATGAACTTATTACAACGATTTTTTCTTTTAGTAAATACTCCTCTAGCTGGCATTTCAATGTCGGGTATTTTACTGTTAAGTCTTTCGGTTAAGGCTCATGCTGACTGGTCAGGAAATGTAGCTGTACAGACCAGAACTTTTTTTAATGACCCACTAATCACAAACCCTCAACAGCATAACAATTACCTGTCTTTTTCTGCGGAACCTGAATATTACTCCGCCTGGAATAACAACGATCAAAGCTTAACCATCACACCTTTTATACGCATTGACCAGTACGATAAGGAACGCACACACGGTGATTTAAGAGAGTTTTCATATCAGCAGGTTTTTGATGACTGGGAATTACGTGTTGGTGTGAGTAAAGTTTACTGGGGAGTCACCGAATCACAACATCTGGTCGATGTCATTAATCAAACAGACAGTGTTGAAAACGTAGATGGTGAAGACAAGCTTGGCCAGCCAATGATTAAAGCGACTTTTGAAAAAGACTGGGGAACACTCGGCCTGTTTGTATTACCCTATTTTAGAGAGCGCACATTTCAGGATATCGAAGGTCGCCCGCGCACCTCACCTGTGGTTGATGATACTCAAACAAGTTATGAATCATCAGATAAAGAACAGCACATTGATTATGCGGCTCGATGGTTTAACTACTATGGTGAGCTTGAATTAGGCCTTGCCTATTTTAATGGCACTAGCCGCGATCCGCTTTTTTCTCCAGGATTAAAAAACGGTGCAGCTGTTTTAAAACCCTATTACCCGCTTATGCAACAGCTCAGCATAGATGCACAAATTACAACAGAAGAACTATTATTCAAACTCGAAGCCATTGCTCGTGATTGGCAAAACTTTGATTCTATTACTCTTCAATTAGTTGATGAGCGATATTTTGCACTTACCACAGGTATTGAATACACCTTCGTTGGCATAATTGAAACTGATGCTGATTTAGGGCTGGTAGTTGAATACCTTTACGATGACCGTGACCAACAGGCTAACACGTTTTTTCAGAACGACTTAATGATGGGTTTACGCCTGGCAATCAACGATGCGGATTCAACTGAAGCATTACTCGGCATTATTTATGATCTGGACAATCAGGAGCACTTGTTAAGTTTAGAAGCCAGCAGACGATTTGCAGGTAACTGGACTGCCACACTGGAAGTCAGGCTATTTAACAACATCTCAGACACTAGCCTGGTAAAAAGCATCGAAGAAGATGACTTTGTTCAATTAGATATTGCGTATTATTTTTAATTAAAATAAATATGGCCTACCATTGAAATTAACAATAAAAAACTGATGGTATGAGAGCAGCCTGGATATAACCTACAGTATCAAATAAATTATAATCTAGACAATATCAGTCGCACTTCAAACTCATGCCACAGAGACGCTGAGTGCGCAGAGTTGTTGATTGATAATTCAAGACTGGTACACAGGGGTATTATTTATAAAAAACAAGAACTTGAATGATGGATTATAGGTTTGAATAGTTTTTCTCTGCGAGCTTTGCGTCAGTGTTTTCATCTTTAATTATAAAAAACCATTACTAATAATTTATGCTCAGCAAATATTAGTTTAAATGGAAGTTATTATGCATACAATCAGATCAACTCCAAACCACTACAGGTTATCACTATAGGTAATTACTGCAGTGGCTACTAACTCAGACGTATTTTATCAACAATAGAGTCTCTACCGCTAAATACATTTAGCTTTTAATCTATTAAGAAAACTGTATTTCTTCGTAAGTCTTTTCGAGCTTAACTCTGTAAGCATTCATCTTTTCTCTTACATCGGCCTTTGCATTGGTATAGTCACCTTTAATCCCGGCTTTCTCCCAACGATCATATCTATGCAAAGTTGTATCACATTCATTTATCAGCGACGATAATGCAATAACTTCCAGGTGCAACTTGTTTGTCTTCAATGTTTTTTCAAGACTTTGCTGATTTTCTTTTGCATCCAGTGCCTGCACACAAACAACAAAGACAACACTGGTCAATGCTAAAACCGAGAAAAACGAGCTAACACCACTAAGATGATTAGCAGAAGTAACTTCATTATTTACTAAAGTCAGTTTGTCAGCCATTATCGGCACAGAAAAATACCACAGCACAGATACCGATATGATCACAAATACAAAAGCGATTAATCTTTTCATTCTTATTACCTTCATAATTACCCCTAATAGATTACAGTCAAAGGCTTTACACCACCACCAGACAATCTCTTAGGATACCAAGCACGTAATGATGGTCGGTTTGGCATTGTAAATATATTATGCCTGTGCAATAGTGTGAGCCTTCTCACATTAGCTATTTAACAAAATAGTCATTTAGTGAAGTAGCTCTCTCATATACCATTTGCCTGTTTGTTTTTTTGCATAATTAATTACAGTTAATTTCAACATTACATGAATTATAATTGTCGTATACATGATATTTAGAAATATTTATTCTATATTAACCAGGCACAATCACAAATCACACTTACAAATGGTATTAATTTAATGAAAAACCTGATTCTAGCACTCTCTCTTTCAAGCCTTACTGCATTAACCGGATGCACAACCTTTGACCCTTACACAGGTGAAGAAAAGACCACTAATACTGCTAAAGGAGCGACTATCGGTGCTAGTGCAACATTGATTGCATCCTATCTTAGAAACAAGGACAAAAAAGGTAGTGATCGCAATAAACGCTTACTGCGTGATGCGGGTATTGGCGCTATTATCGGCGGTGGAATTGGTTATTACATGGACACTCAGGAAGCTAAACTCAGAAAACAGTTACGTAGCACCGGTGTTAGTGTTGAGCGAGATGGCAACAATATTAACCTGATTATGCCTGGTAACATTACTTTTCCCAGCAATGGACGTAGCCTGAAAGCTGATTTCTATGATGTATTAGACTCAGTAGCCATTGTGCTTAACGAATTTGAGAAAACCCGGATTGTAGTGGCGGGTTATACCGACAGTAAAGGCTCTGATACCTACAACAACAAGCTTTCCGCTGATCGCGCAATTGCTGTTGCAGCTTATCTTAAATCGAGAAAGGTAAACGCGGCAAGATTTGAAACCGTTGGTTTTGGAGAGAAAAACCCCATTGCAGATAATAATACTGAACAGGGACGCAGCCAGAATCGTCGTGTTGAGCTAACCTTATTACCAATTACAGAATAGCTTAATTCAAGCACCGTGAGCCGGTGCTTAGCGTATTAGTTACGACTACTGCATCACTATGCACGCTATACAGCTGATTTAATCCGCTCTCGAACGGCGGATTGAATCAGCGTCTGAATATTCATAAATGCCGTCTCACGGTAACTGCCTTTACGATACAACAGGCCAATTTCTCTACCCGGTACAGGTGACTCGAAAGGTATATAACGAATATCGTCCTGTTTGCTCTGTTTTACTGGTACCGCTAATTCGGGGATTAATGTCATTCCCAGCCCTTCGCCTACCATATGCCGTAAGGTCTCTAAACTCGACGCATGAAAGCCCGAGCTTTCTGTAGCCCCGGCCATAAAACACACGTCAAGCGCCTGTCCACGAAGACAATGCCCCTCTTCCAGCAATAACATTTCCTGGTTAGCCAGATCTTCTAGCTTAATTGAACTTTGTTTAAATAGCGCCTTATCAGCAAGTTGTGCAGGTACGGCTAATTCAAACGCCTCCTCGAATAAGCTTAACTGACTAAATTCATCCGTATCCACGGGTAGCGCAAGAATAAGAAAATCCAGCTCTGCACGCTTTAGTTTCTCAAGTAACACGGATGTCTGATATTCATGTAACCACAGTTTCATACCCGGATATTGCGCTCTCATGGCCGGCATAATAAATGGCAACAGATAAGGTGCCACAGTGGGTATCAGACCAACATTAAGGTCTCCCACCATTGGGTCCTGAAATGTCGCTGCTATATCCCTGATATTATTAATCTCAAAGAGAACTTTTCTTGCAGACTCGGCAATTACGGCTCCTACCTCTGTCATCACCACATGACGTGTATTGCGCTCCACCAATACAACATTCAACTCCTGTTCAAGTTTTTTCAACTGACCACTTAATGTAGGCTGACTGACGAAACAACGCTCTGCAGCCTTGTTAAAGTGCAACTCTTCATCAATTGCAACCAGATACTGTAATTCACGCAAATTCATGTAATCACCAATAAACCCACCATTAATAGGTTTTAGCTATTAATATAAAAGATATAAACAATTTTACCTATTTATTAAATATTAACATAATAACAGCCATAGACTAATTCCAACTGGCCAAAACTCAGCTCATGCTGATAGAGGCATTTAATATTAACCATCGGGATATCCCATATGAAACTGAATCACGAAACAAAAAACGTACCAAATGTTACCTTTAAAACTCGTCATAATGATGAATTCGTTGACCTAAGCAGTGCAGATATCTTTAACAACAAAACCGTTGTTGTTTTTTCCCTGCCAGGAGCATTCACTCCTACCTGCTCTTCAACTCACCTGCCTCGTTTTAACGAACTGGCCAGTGTTTTTAAAGCCAATGGTGTAGATGAAATTATCTGTTTATCTGTTAATGACGCATTTGTAATGGATGCCTGGAAGAAAGATCAGGAGGCTGAAAATATTAGATTAATTCCCGATGGTAATGGTGAGTTCACCGCCGGTATGAATATGTTAGTTGATAAATCTGAGCTTGGCTTTGGCAAACGTTCATGGCGTTATTCAATGCTGGTTAAGAACGGTGTGGTTGAGAAAATGTTTATCGAACCTGAAGTTCCTGGCGATCCATTTGAAGTTTCAGATGCAGATACAATGCTCAACTACATCAACCCAAATGCAAAAAAACCAGCAGCTGTTAGCATTATTAGCAAACCAGGCTGTTCTTTCTGTAAAAAGGCAAAAGCCATGTTAACGGAAAATGGAATTTCATTTGACGAAATTAGCCTGGGACATGATGCAACTTTACGTTCGCTAAGAGCGATAACAGGTGCAGAAACAGTGCCTCAGATCTTTATCAACGGACAACATATTGGTGGCTCAGATGATCTAGAAAAATATTTATCAAAATAGCTAAGCTCACAGCGGGTCAGTTTTAATTGACCCGCAAATTTTATGCTTGAGTTATGACTCATCTTTATGGCTTTTCACAGGTACAACATTAGCGTTCATTATAATAATGCTAGAACATTGTATGATTCCATACTTTTATCTTAACAACGTCAATTACTGTAAATAACGCACATAGCCAACAAAAATCGCTATCTAAACAACTGCCGCTTATGTTACAAATAGTGGATACAAAAAATACGAGGAGATAAAATGAAAAAGAGCATATTGGTTTTTCTTTCTAGTTTAATATTTATAACAACAGCTCAGTCAAAAGTTATCACCAAAGCCGTAACTTACAAAGAAGCTGGTGAGCAATACACAAGTTTTATCAGTTATGACGACAGTATAAAAGGTAAACGCCCTGGTATATTAGTTGTACATGAGTGGTGGGGGCTGGACGATTACCCCAAAAAGCGTGCTGAAATGCTAGCTAAACTGGGTTATGTTGCCTTTGCAGTTGATATGTATGGAACAGGAAAGGTAACCGACAAACCTGACCAGGCAAAAGCCTGGATGACAGAAGCAACCACAGATGTTGAATGGTGGCGTGAGCGTGCCATTGCCGGTATTACCCGATTGAAAAAGCATGAATTAGTCGACCATAAAAAAATCGCCGCTATTGGTTACTGTTTTGGTGGCGGTACGGTAATACAACTTGCCTACGGTGGGCTCGATATAAATGGCATTGTGAGTTTTCATGGATCATTACCCATAGCTGAGCCATCTTCATTTGGTAAGATAAAAGCCAAAATGCTAATTGCCCATGGAAATGCTGACCCGTTTATTGCCCGTGAAATAGTCACAAAATTTCAGGACACACTGGATAAAGCGGGAGCTGAGTGGAATATGATCACCTACGGAAATGTTAAGCATAGTTTCACAAACCCCAGGTCAGACACTCGTGGAATGGACGCGCTTAAATATGATGAGCAGGCAGATAAACAATCGTGGAAAGCCATGTTAGCCTTTTTTAATGAGATATTCTGACCTGATACAGGCCATAACCGTTATTTCTAGTGGGCTTGTTACTTATGCCCACTAGTTCTTGAAATTCGTCTTAGAATTGATATTTCTCAACAATAGATTTGAAAAAACCTGCTGTTAATAGATCCTGACTCAAACCCTGCTATTTTAAACTACACTGTTAGTAATAAAAATTTTCTTTAGCAGCTTATTTAGAATGTTTTCTAGAGACTTTACCAAAGCATTTACATTAATCATTTCACCATTTGCCGTAGTTCTTACAGCTGGATCCCTGCTTTTTCTCGCAGTTCAGTATAATAACAGCGTCCAGATCATCAAAAAGAATGAGTACCTGCAACTCGATCTTGCGACTAAATCAATTGTTCGGGATTTACAGAACATCCTTCCTGATATGAAAATACTCGTCAATGAACGTTATCTGCATGACTATATAAACTCTCCAGACAAGGTAAACAGGCATAGAGCAGAACAGGCGTTAAAGAGATTCAGCCAAAGTAAGAGAATATATAAACAGATCCGCTTTTTAGATAATTCTGGTTTAGAAAAAATTCGTATCGATTATAACGGAACTAATGCTTCAATTATAAGCAGCAATACATTACAGGACAAAAGCGAACGATACTATTTTAAAGACAGTAAAAATTTAGCCCGTGGCGAGTTATATATGTCGCCCCTTGACCTTAATATTGAAAACAACATTATTGAAACGCCTTATACGCCAACAATTCGATTTTCGATGCCGGTATTTAATCATAAAAAAACTATGCATGGCATTATTGTCCTAAATTACAGAGCTAAGAAAATGCTGGATCACTTTGATGAAATGCTAGCAGGTTCATTTGGTCACATTGCGTTACTTAACAATGAAAGCTACTGGCTACAATCACACAAGAAAGACCGTGAATGGGCTTTTATGTTTAACAAAAACATTCATTTCAGCAAGAAACACCCTGAACAATGGGAAACAATGAAATCCAACGATAAAGGCCAAATACGATCAACTGACGGCCTGTTTACTTTTACTTCAATATATCCACTTAAAATTATTAGTGAATTCAATCCAGATCAAAAGCGGGGTGATCATTCTGCACACCAACATACTGATCCTCAATCCTATGTCTGGAAAATAGTATCTGATGTACCAGAAAATACGTTTAGAAAGCTATTAATCAATGAAATATTCGGTTTCACCGGTGCAATATGGCTAAGCGCCATGATAATTAGCTTTATAGCATCCTGGTTTTCAACTTTAAGTTATGTAGAACGAAAAAAACTTCAAAAGCAAAATGACTTACATGCAAAAATATACGCCTCAAGTACAGACGGCATCATCATTACAGATTCAAATGAAACCATCATCGATATTAACCAGGCTTTTGAAGACATTTGTGGTTACTCACGAGCTGAAATAATTGGCAACCATCCAGGTATGTTTTCCTCTGGCATACACAAAAAGTCTTTCTATCAAACACTGTGGAAAACTCTAGGGAAGAAAGGTTTCTGGGAAGGCGAAATTTCAAACCGACATAAAGATGGCAGCATTTACACTGAATGGATCAGAATAACAGCTATTAAAAACTCGGTTGGTAAAATTACAAACTATATTTCACTGGTTTCTGACATTACACACAAAAAGTTAAATGAAGAACAGCTTCTTAAACATGCTCACCATGATCCGCTCACCGGCGCACATAACCGGCTGTCGTTTGAAGAGCGTTATAAACATGATTTCCAGCTAGCCCAACGTAACAATTCGCAACTAGCAATTCTTTATCTTGACCTTGATAAATTCAAGCCCATCAACGACACGTATGGGCATCATACTGGGGATGTGATTTTACAAAATGTAACTAATAGAATTTTAAATCATATTCGAGCCACTGATACACTTGCACGACTCGGAGGTGATGAGTTTGTAGTTATTCTGACTCAAGTTGAAAATAGAAAAAGTTTAGAAAACATCGCTAACGCTCTTAAAGAAATTATTCGTGTGAAAAATAGAGTTGACGGTAAAGAGATTTATGTAGATGTCAGCATTGGTTATGCTTTATACCCCGAAGATGCTGATAATGAGAAAGAATTATTAGAAAAAGCTGACAAGGCAATGTTTAGAAACAAACGAGAGTCAAAATAATGGTGATATTTTAATTTAGGTGTAGCAGCTTAGATCTGATCTGGCAGAAAAAAATTATACAGCCATTTTTGAATCTTGTCACAGAGACGCAGAGAGCACAGAGTTATTAATTGATAATTGGCTGCCTATCTATCATAATAAAGAGGCATTAAATATAAAAACTTCAATAGCTTTTCTCTGTGAACTCTGCGTCTCTGTGGCAATTTTATAATGTCAAACAGCTACACATTATTACTTTTTCTTTTTAGGCATATAAATATCTGTGCAGGTGCCTTCTGCAACTTCAGTTGCAAAGTTAAGTGTTTCTGACAGGGTTGGATGCGGATGAATTGTCATGGCGACATCATCCATTTCAGCGCCCATTTCGATCGCCAGTGCTGCTTCTGCAATTAACTCACCTGCATTTTTACCCAGAATGCCTGCTCCAACCATACGATGTGTTTTCTTATCATAAAGCACCTTGGTCATACCATTGGTAGCGCCAACCGATAATGCACGACCACTGGCTGCCCATGGAAATGCACCTTTTTCATATTCAACACCGTCAGCTTTAAGCTGGTCTTCAGTTTGCCCAACCCAGGCAACTTCGGGATCAGTGTAAGCTACTGAAGGTATAACACGCGCATCAAAGAAACGTTTCTGGCCATCAATAACCTCTGCTGCCACTTTCGCTTCATGTGTTGCCTTATGAGCTAGCATTGGTTGCCCAACAACATCACCAATCGCAAAAATATTATTTACATTAGTTCGCATCTGGTTATCAACAGGAATAAAGCCATGGTCATTTACAACTACACCGGCTTTTTCTGCATCAATCAATTTACCATTTGGTGAACGACCAATCGCTACAAGTACATTATCGAATGTATCTTCTTCGGGTGCTTTAGCGCCTTCGAATTTACACACAATACCTTTTTTAGTTGGCGTTAGCTCAGTCACTTTTGTGCTAGTGTAAATGCTCTCATAACGGTTTTTCAGTAACTTCTCAAATGGGCGAATCAGATCACGATCAGCCCCTGGAATTAAGCCGGGGCTTAGTTCAACAACGGTTACGCTTGCGCCTAACGCAGAATAAACCGTAGCCATTTCAAGTCCTATAATTCCTCCGCCTACAACCAGTAATCGCTTAGGAATTTTATGCAGCTCCAGGGCATCTGTTGAGTCCCATACACGCTCATCTTCCCAGGGTATAAAGGGAAGTTTGGTTACCTGTGACCCTGCAGCGATTATGCAGTTTTCAAAACCAAGCGTTTTTTTGCTGCCATCAGAAGCTTCAACTTCAATCGTATTTGCAGAAGTAAATTTGCCATAACCGTGTAGCGTTGTAACTTTACGCTGTTTTGCCATACCTTTAAGGCCATTGGTTAATTTACCAATTACACCATCTTTATGAGCACGTAATTTATCAGTATCAATCTTTGGCTTATTGTATTTAATACCCAGCTCTTCAAATTCATCTGCTTCGCTAACTACTTCAGCAACATGCAATAATGCTTTTGAAGGAATACAACCAACGTTTAAACAAACACCACCGAGTACATCTTCTTTTTCAATCAGTACAACTTGCTTGCCAAGATCTGCTGCACGAAACGCAGCGGTATAACCACCAGGGCCAGAGCCGAGCACAACCACTTCAGCTTGCACATCTACATCACCGGCATAACTTGCTGCAGCTGGTGCTTCTTTCTGAGTTGATTCAGCTTTAGGTGCTGCAGCTTCTTTTGCTGGTTCTGCCGGTGCAGAAGTCGCATCTGCACTGGTTTCCATCATTAAAATCAGTGTGCCCTGTGCAATAGAGTCGCCAACAGCCACTTTTAAAGAGGTAACCGTACCACTCGCAGGTGAAGGAATTTCCATGGAGGCTTTATCAGACTCAACCGTAATTAACGAATCTTCTTCATTAACCTGATCGCCTACTGCCACCAGAACTTCAATTATTTCTACTGAATCGAAATCACCGATGTCAGGAACTTTTACTTCAATTGTGCTCATAACTAAGCCTTTATTAAATCAGTGCTATATAACACTCAATTCATTTCATCCGTCATTTCCGAATGCTTTTATCGGGAATCTAGTGACTATTACTTCAAATTTTAGTCACCGGATTCCCGCCTTCGCGGGAATGACACTTCGTAGTTAGACACTTCTAAAAAAATCTCTGTGCCACTGCGTCTCTGTGTCAATACAATCTACAGCAACAAGCGACGCGCATCTGCTAACAGGTGACTAACATAAGTAATAAATCGCGCACCATCCGCACCATCAATAACACGATGGTCATATGACAATGACAGTGGACACATTAATTTAGGCTCAAAATCTGAACCATTCCAGACCGGTTTCATCTCAGCTTTAGAAACACCCAGAATAGCAACCTCAGGTGCGTTTACTATGGGCGTAAATTTAGTTCCACCAATACCACCCAAACTGGAAATTGAAATACTTCCGCCCTGCATATCTGAGGGCTTGAGTTTTTTATCCCGTGCTTTGATTGAAATTTCACGTAACTCTTTTGAAATATCCACCAATGATTTTGTATCAACATCACGAATAACCGGAACAACTAATCCGTCTGGTGTATCAACCGCTACCCCAACATTAAAATAGTTTTTCAAAATCAGGTTTTCACCACTGGAATCCAGAGATGAATTGAACCGTGGATATTTTTTAAGGCCAGCTGCTACTGCTTTCATAATAAAAGACAGCATGGTGAATTTAACACCTTCTTTCTCGTAATCTTTATTTGATTGCTTTCTGAAAGCTTCTAATGAAGTTATATCGGCTTCATCAAACTGTGTAACATGTGGAATAGTCACCCAGTTACGATGCAGGAATTTACCGGTGAGTTTATTAATCTTACTTAATGGTTTAATTTCAACTTCACCAAACTGACTGAAGTCGATCTCTGGCATTGGCTCTACACCTAAAGCTGATCCACCAGCATTAACTGATGCACCACCAGATGACATCACCTGTTTAACAAAGCTTTGTACATCTTCTCTTACAATACGGGCACTTCTGCCAGAGCCACTGACTTTTCCCAGGTCAACACCCAGCTCACGAGCAAATTTTCTAACCGCAGGTGATGCATGTGCACTTTTAAAACTAACCGGATCTATATTCGCCGTTGGTGAAGGTTTTTCATTTATCGGTACAGGTGCAGGCTTAGCTGCAGGAGCCACAGGTTCTGCTACTTTTTCAGCAACCGGTGCGGCGGCTTCTTTTACGGGTTCTGCGGGTGCTGATGCAGCAGCAGAAGTTTCCAGTAAAACAACAACTCCACCTTCAGCGATAGTGTCACCGACATTAACTTTAACTTCTTTAACGGTACCGGCATGGCTGCTCGGTATTTCCATTGAAGCCTTATCAGACTCAACCGTAATTAACGAATCTTCTTCAGCAATCTGATCACCCGCTGAAACTAATACTTCAATGATTTCGACGGTATCAAAATCACCGATATCAGGAACTTTTACTTCGACCATTTCACTCATGGTTCACTCCAGTTAATAACTGTTTATTTATCTGTCGTACCCAATGCTTGAGCAAAAGCCAAAGCCACTGGGCCCCGGCTAAAAAGCATACCGGGATGATAATAAAAATTTTCGCTTCTTATTTGCGTATATTCGCGTTCATTAGCGGTAAATAGCTTTTGTTTTTTAAGCAGTAGCAGGATTTGGCTTCTCAGGATTAATGCCATATTTCTCAATCGCTTCCTGGACCTTACCTGCCGGAAACTGACCATCATCAGCCAGTGCCATTAGTGCTGCAACCGTCACATATTTTGCATTCACTTCAAAGTGTTTACGTAATTGCGCACGGGTATCTGAACGGCCAAAACCATCGGTACCTAATACAAAATAATCGTTAGGAACCCACTTGCGAATTTGCTCTGCATAAGTGCGAATGTAATCCGTTGCAACAACTACCGGGCCACGTTTGTCTTTTAAAGACTTCTCAACAAAACTCACACGCTTGTCTTCTAATGGATGTAACATAT
>Ga0316204_10007099_pt1 | contig 16684 bp, 13 predicted proteins | sample 6monrhotite_MG_2_FD_205661 | JGI IMG/M metagenome (GOLD analysis project Ga0316204, IMG submission 205661) | Microbial mat bacterial communities from mineral coupon in-situ incubated in ocean water Damariscotta River, Maine, United States -... | ecosystem: Environmental > Aquatic > Marine >... | reverse complement strand
ATGTCTTTGCCCAAGGCAGGAAGATCAGACAGGGTCGCTGGCTTCACCATCGCTTCCAGCTTATCCATCGGCAAATCTTTAGCAATCCGAGCCCACGCACGTACGCGATTGTCGTACGGCTGCATGACGCTGTCGATACCAAGCAAGTTCACACCGCGAAGCAAGAACGGGATCACAGTGGTCGGAAGGCCTGCACCACCCGCAAGACCAACGGCCGAAACCGACGCGCCGTATTTCATTTGTCCAAGAACCCGCGCCAACATATCACCGCCAACCGCGTCAACACAGCCAGACCATGTTTCGGCTTCAAGCGGACGCTTGGTGGTCTCGTTGATTTCGTCACGCGCAACAATCTGGGTCGCGCCCAAACCGCGCAGATAGTCTTCCGTCTCAGGGCGACCGGTGACTGCCGCAACTTCATAGCCAAGATTAGCAAGAATAGCCGTCGCGACCGATCCGACACCCCCCGCAGCGCCGGTGACAAGCACAGGGCCGTTACCCGGTTTCAAACCGTGATCCTCAAGCGCCATAACGGCCAGCATTGCGGTAAATCCGGCGGTGCCAACGGCCATGGCTTGACGCGCATCAACGCCCTCAGGCAATGGCACCAGCCAATCTGCCTTAACGTTGGCTTTCTGCGAATATCCACCCCAATGGGCTTCGCCAACGCGCCAGCCGGTCAAAACAACCTTGTCGCCGGCCTTGTAGCGATCATCGGACGATGCCTCGACGGTGCCTGAAAAATCAATGCCCGGAATATGAGGGTACTTGCGCACCAATCCACCGCCCGGTCCAATGCAAAGCCCGTCTTTGTAGTTTACCGTCGAATAATCCACGGCCACGGTGACCTCGCCATCGGGCAAATCCGCGATCGAGATCTGCTGAATGGCCGCCAATGTCTTGCCGGTTTCTGCGTCCTTGTTAACGACCATTGCGTTGAACATAATCCTTACTCCTTTTTGAGGGGCGTTTTGCCCCTCCCAATAGTTAATTCCAGAACGTGTTCCAAACCGTTGCGGCTTGAATGCCGTGCGATGTGACAACGTCAATTTCTGATCCTTCGTCCCAATGGGTCATACGCACCATTCCCAACGCCACGTTGGTGGCAAAATCAGGCGACCACGCCGCGCTCGTGACTTGCCCGACCTGACGACCATCCGCCACAAGCGGCCAAGGACGATCGCAGGCGGGCACTTTATTGCCGTGGATTTCAATGGCACGAATTTGCTGCACAGGCCCTTCCACTGCGACCCGCAATAGCGCGTCGCGACCGACACACCCAATCGCACTTTGTGTGTTGCAAAACTTGCCCAACCCACATTCATGTGGCGTGTTGTCGTCGGTCATATCATTGCCATAGGACAACAAACCGCTCTCAATACGCTCGATCCCATTTGGACATCCAGCATGAACATCCAAGGCCTTGCCGGCCTCCATCAGCGCGTTCCAAAGCGGCATCCCGATATCAGCGCCTTCGACATAAATCTCAAAGCCGCCTTGCTTGGAATACCCAGACCGCGCGACCGCCAGTTTACGCCCCTGAAACTCAAGCATTTTGAACCGAAAGAATCGGATATCGCGAACCGTGTCGCCAAATACGGCCGCCATCAGATCATCCGCCCTCGGCCCCTGCACACCAAGCGGTGACACGTCCGGTTCGTCGACCAGCACATCAAGGCGCCAGCCATGCGCCATGGCTTTCACCCAAAGCAACAAATCAGAATCCGCGATGGATATCCACCAACGATCATCGGCCAACTTGACTGCAACGGGATCATTCAGCATGCCCCCCGTCTCATCCACGATGGGGATATAGGAACACTGCCCCACCTGCATCTTGCGCAAGTCACGCGGCGTCAACATCTGCATCAATCGGGTCGCATCCGGCCCACGCAACTCAACCTGGCGCTCACACGAAACATCCCAGATCTGAACGGCTTCCTTCAAGTGGTGATAATCTTCTTCAACCGACCGAAATACGGTTGGCAGCAACATTCGGTTATAGACCGTATAGGCCTTCACACCTGACGCCTCGACCCCGTCAGAAAACGGGGTGCGGCGCAAACGACGAGATGGTGAAATCAACGCCATGGAAATCTCCAATCAAAATCCCTGCAGCTTTATCTTGCTTCAAATACCGCGGGGGTGAATGCCGAAGGCAGAGGGGGCTGGCCCCCTCATACCCGTTGTGCTTAACGCGGGCCCTTCCAGTCAATCTGACAAATTTCTGCCGAACGACCGTCAAAATCCCAAACCCGACCAAAGGCGCGTACACGACCCTGCGTTGCTGTGGCCACAGTGATGTCTGGCCCCATCCAGTACTTGGTATTGGTGACAACCTGATCACCACCGTCCGCACCTGGCACTGGTTCAACAGCGCCTTGGATAACTTTACCAACCATCAACCGACGGCTTTTACCCTCGGTTGTGAATTCAACAGGCGCGCGCTCCGCCCCCAAAAATTCGCTGACAAGCACTTTGAACAATCCCGTCGTTCCGCGCGCCTTACCGCTGAAAATCTGGATCAAGCCATGATACGCCGCATGAGACGCACGATCATCAATATAGGCCGCCGCTTTCCAGTTTCCACGCGCCATGAGACCGGGAATTTCCAAAACCAAACCAACGTTGAGACCGCTAAGATCTTCGTCACCATAAAAACCCTCATCGATACGAACACCGGCCCACGCCTGACAATAACCCTCGGTCGGCGCATGGTTGCCAAGCGACACAACGCAAGGGCAGAAAACCGTACAGTTACAGTTCAAGATCAACTCGCCCTTGATCGCCCAAGGCGTCAGTGCGTGATCTTTCTTCGCCCCCATTGGATGGCGATTGTCGATCCTTGATGGAACGTCGATTTTTTCATTGGCCATGTCAGCCTCCTTTACAAAAATGCGCTGGCAAGCATCAACACCGACGCCCCCAGCAATCCAAAACCCAACGGCGCCGAGATATATTTCCCGTAGTCAGGCATTTTTTCAATGACCATAATAATCGTGGCCAATCCCATAAATCCAAGACTCATAACACCGCCCACAAACCCCAACAGCATCAGCGCCCAGCAACAACCCAAACAAACCGCGCCAAGTCGAAACCCCATCTTCAGCGGCCCTTCGGCCCAATGCTCCATAAAGAACGTCAGCGGCATGCGGCACTTCGCCAGACACGCCTCTTTGATCGGTGAAAACTGATAGCCACCCGCGACCGCCAACAACACAGCGCTAAAGACAGCCGATTGGCTGGTGCCAAGCCCGTCCAACAACCCAAGCTGGAACAGTCCGATTTGCAGACCGGCTGCCACAGCGGCAAACCCCAGCCAAATTGACAGATAGCCAAGCGTCAACAGCAAAAAATTGGTTTCAGTCGACGCGCCAAGGTCTTCATACGTTGCCAAAGCAGGCAGGGCTGTCGGCAACATCATGGCCGCAGACATCAGCGACCACATCAAAAACATGTTGGTATACCCTGTCACGTCGGGCGTCGTCAGACACAGCGATATCCAAAAGTCGGCACCGTAAATCTGGCTAAGTTCGCGGATTTCCGGCGGGATCGCCATAAACCAAAGCGCGCCCCAGCCACCCAAAATCAAGCCAAACAGCACCAGCCAATGCGCCGCCCCCATCGCTCTGATCCGCGTTGCCAACATGATTTACTCCGACTCAGGTCTTGCAAATCAAATGTCAGACTTTTAAATGTCTGACAAATGAAAATTGATCCGAACGCTACGTCAGATTTATCCGCACAGATTGCCAAAGCCATCCGCGATGCGATCATCGAGGGCAGGTTGATCGTTGACGAACGCCTCCCATCAGAGGCCGAAATGGCCGAACAGTTCCAAGTCTCACGCGCAACGGTTCGCGAAGCTCTAAAGCGCCTCGCAGCCCAATCCCTGATCCGAACCCAACGCGGCGCATTCGGAGGCGCATTCGTCAACCGCCTCAGTTTTGAAGAGGCTTACGGCCAGCAGGTTACAACCTCGACCCTCCTAATCTCAATGAACGCCGTGCACTTCGAAACCGCTTGCGAAGCCCGATACACGCTTGAGCGCGCCTGCGCCCCCTTGGCGTCACAAAGACGCCAACCCGATCACTTGGCCTCAATGCGCGCTGAAATCGTGCGCCAAGGCCAACCCGGCCTCACGGACGAAAGCTTTTGCGCATCGGACGTCGCATTTCATCGCGCATTGGTCGACGCCGCCGGCAACCCGGTGCTCGCCTTCCAACTCGCCGGTGCCGTCGAAGGCATGCAGCCCTTGATGAACATGATTACTTTCACAGCGCGATCCCGCGAAACCATCATCGCATTCCACACCCGAATTGCAGACGCGATGGAAGCTCAAACAGCCCCCGAAATCGACGCCGCACTGCTTGAGCTTGCAGAGTACACTGTCGATCTCGCCAAAGGAGTCTTCAAAGCGCGCGCGCAAAAACAACCCTAACTTTATCTTGCCAAAAATACCTTGGGGGTGAATTGGCCAAGGGCCAAGAGGGGGCAAAGCCCCACTCCTAAGCGATGCACGAAGGTGCACGTAAAAGCATTCATCGATTGCCATTCCCAACCAGCGTACCTATATTCAATCTGTCCCCTCGGGGAACATGGACATAAACGCGCTCGTAATAAACGGATCGGACCCGGGGGCGGTACCCGGCGTCTCCACCAAACATCCCGTCATTTGAGGGACCATGGGGACGAAATAGGATCGACGGACGTCTAAAGGTGTTAGCTTTGTCTCGGCTGTCTGCCACCGTTATCGGCGAAAACTGTACAATTGCAAATGACAATCGTGCTCCAGCAATGGCTATCGCTGCTTAAGCAGTTCTAGTCGCTGAAACTTAAGCCCTATCGCCTAGCAGCGGTAGGCGGGGTTCGCAGGCACCTGGCAACAGAAGCCTGCACTTTCACATCCCCGTTCTAAACCCTCGCGGACATCCTGCCTCTATTTTCAGCCTGTCTATTGACGCTGCCAAGACACACAACAATCCAAACCATGATCATAATAATCGGCCTTGGCTAAGCAATTTCGTTTTTCTGATAGGAAAATGGAAACCGGTCTTTCGTTTCCCGTCATTTGGCATATGATTTAACGGATATAAAACGGGAGACCCGACTATGTGGGAAAAGATTGATTACGGTCACTTGATGCACGACGCTATGCGGTCCCTTATTCGCGGTGTGCTAACCGATGTCGCGAAACAAGGGCTTCCCGGCGATCATCACTTTTTCATCACTTTCGATACGCTGCACCCCGACGTCGAATTCGCCGACTGGTTGTCGGATCGCTACCCCACAGAAATGACAATCGTCATGCAGCACTGGTTCGATAATCTGGACGTCGGTGAAACCGGTTTCGCTGTCACTCTAAACTTCGGAGATTCGCCAGAACCGCTTTATGTCCCCTATGACGCGATCAAAACCTTCGTGGATCCGTCGGTAGAATTTGGACTGCGCTTTGAATCTCAGGAAGACGATGACGACGTGACAAGTGAGACCAGCAGCGAAGCCCCGATGAGCGAGGATGCGCAAGAAGTCCAAAAGGACGCCGACGTTGTCAGCCTCGACACGTTTAGAAAGTAGTCTCGGCCGGCAATTCACTGAAAAACTGACCAGTCTGACCGTGATTGCGCTAACTGCGCCCCATGTGCAATTGCTCTCCGCCGTTTGGACGAGTATTGTATACCAAAGTATTCAATCAGGAGTTCGCTATGACCGCGACACGCACAGAAACCGACAGCTTTGGCCCTCTTGAAGTTCCGGCGGACAAGTACTGGGGTGCCCAAACACAGCGCTCAATCATCAATTTTCCAATCGGTTGGGAAAAACAGCCGGTGGCAATTGTGCGGGCTTTGGGTGTGATCAAAATGGCCTGCGCGATGGCTAACAATAAGCTCGGCAACCTTGACGACGACCGCGCGGCGGCGATCATTCAAGCGGCTGGTGAAGTGCAAACCGGGAAATTTGACGACAACTTCCCCTTGGTTGTTTGGCAAACCGGGTCTGGCACGCAGTCCAACATGAACTCAAACGAAGTGATCGCGAACCGCGCTATTGAAATTATGGGCGGCGTCATCGGGTCCAAAGATCCGGTTCACCCCAACGACCACTGCAATATGGGACAGTCGTCAAACGATACGTTCCCGACCGCGATGCATATCGCCACGGCGATGATGGCACACGACGTGTTGTTGCCAGGTTTGGAAAAACTCCACGCGGCTATGCAGGCCAAGGTCGAAGACTTCGAAGGCATCATCAAAATCGGCCGCACCCATACGCAGGATGCAACACCGTTGACGCTGTCTCAGGAATTTTCGGGCTACACGCACCAGATCGCCATGGGAATTCGCCGAGTAAAAGACGGCCTTGGTCGAATTTACGAATTGGCACAGGGCGGAACCGCCGTTGGGACCGGCCTCAATACCCAGCAAGGATGGGACAAAATGGTGGCAGCCAACATGGCTGAAATCACCGGCCTGCCCTTTGTAACGGCCCCCAATAAATTTGAGGCCCTGGCGGCACACGACGCAATGGTTGAAATCTCGGGTGCACTGAAAACCGTCGCGGTTTCCCTGTTCAAAATCGCAAACGACATTCGTTTGTTGGGGTCAGGACCACGTTGCGGATTGGGCGAACTCATCCTGCCCGAAAACGAACCAGGGTCATCGATCATGCCCGGCAAGGTCAATCCAACGCAATGTGAAGCAATGACACAAGTTTGCGCACATGTTTTGGGCAACGACGCAGCCGTCGGCTTTGCCGGATCACAGGGCCATTTTGAATTGAACGTGTACAAACCCATGATGGCTTATAACGTTTTGCAATCGATGCAATTACTGGGCGACGCGTCATCTGTGTTCACCGACAATCTCGTCGTTGGTCTTGAGGCGGATAAAGATCGCATCGAAAAACTTATGCGCGAATCGCTCATGCTCGTCACTGCTTTGGCACCGCAAATCGGCTATGATAACGCAACAAAGGTTGCAAAGACGGCGCACAAAAACAAAACCACTTTGAAAGAAGAGGCCGTGCGGCTTGGTTTTGTTGACGAGGAAACGTTTGAACGTGTGGTTCGACCTGAGAATATGGTCGGTCCAAAACCTTAAGGACCGGTATTGAAGACAAAGGCCGCGGTGAAAAACCTCACCGCGGCCTTTTGCGTTTTTAAGTTTGGTCGATATAGTGTGATTGAGAAAAACAGGGTGCGCCGATGCCAAAAAAGATCGTTAACCTTAACACAGCTCGCAAAGCCAAAACGATGCAAAACAAAAAAGCGACCGCTGACGCAAACGCCGTGATGTTTGGCAAAAGTAAACAGTCCAAAATGAACGAGGGTAAGGCCGCCGCACAGGCCATCTCAAAACTTGATGGTCACAAACGTGAGGACTGATTTGAGACCTGCAAAGCATTCGGTCACCCTTCGTAGTCATCGCACAAGTATCAGTTTAGAACCTGAATTCTGGGAAGCCTTTCAGAAAATAGCCGCTCAAAAATCCATACCCATCAATGCGTTGACCGCCGAAATTGACGAAGCCCGAGGTTTGGATCGCGGCCTTGCATCTGCCATTCGCGTCTTTGTACTTCAGTGGTACCAAAATCATCAGTGAAGGCGCGCGACCGTCGATGTCAGTTGATTGAGAGAGAATGGTTTGGGCAAGAATATCGAATTCGGGATGCTTTCACCTAACTCATCACATCGGTTCTCTGCATAACCAGACACGAACACGACTTTCGTCTTGGGACGTTTTTTCAAGGCCTCATTGACCCATGATGGCCCATCAATGCCTGGCATGACCACATCGGTTACAAATATGTCGATTTCCAGTGTTTCATCTTCCAGTATTTCGAGAGCTTCTTCTGCACTTTCCGCCTCAAGAACCGTAAATCCCTTTATTTTCAGGGCTCTAGATGCAAACGCCCGAACTGGGGCTTCATCCTCGACAAGTAGAACAACGCCCTCTGCGCGCACCGAGATTGAATCGCTTTCAGTAGATCGTTCGGTGATTTTTGGCGCAATCGGAGTTCCCTTAAACACAGGGAACAACAATTCAAAAGTCGTGCCAACGCCCCGTACACTATCGACAAAAATGAACCCACCGGTCTGTTTCACAATGCCGTAAACCGTCGACAGACCAAGCCCGGTTCCTTCACCCGTTTTCTTGGACGTATAAAAGGGTTCAAAAATTCGTTGCATTTTGTCAGCCGGAATGCCGCATCCCTGATCGGTGACCTTTATTGCGCAGTAGTCACCCGCCGGAATAAACGCGCGATCCCGCCTTTCCGGCTTTGTAAACGTGCGCATTGACGTAGTTAGATCAATGATCCCTTTCCCGTCCATGGCATCGCGTGCATTGACGACAAGATTCATAATAACTTGTTCAAACTGCCGTTTGTCTGCACTGATTTTCTTTAGCCCTCGCCCATGATGAAGAAAAAGTTTGGTTTTTTCCCCAACCAAACGGTTCAAAAGATGGGTGTGGTCAGACAGGGTTTGTTCAAGATCAAGCGCTTGCGGTTGAAGCGTTTGTTTGCGCGAAAACGCCAACAGTTGCCCGACCAGTGCGGCTGCCCTGTTCGCATTTTGACGTATCTGATCCATATCGGCAAAATCTGGGTCACTTTCGTTGCGCCGTAAAAGTAAAAGATCACAATGGCCCGAAATCGCTGTTAGCAAGTTGTTAAAATCATGGGCAACGCCGCCCGCCAATTGGCCGATGGCTTGCATTTTTTGGCTTTGGACGAACTGGGCCTCTAACGTTTTTAGTTCAGTCGCATCGCTGAGAACCGCCATCATGGACGAGTCGCCTGTATTCTCAGTTTTACATAAGTTTATCTGAATAAATTTCTCGCCCGCTTTTGTGTCGATACGCGCGAACTGCGATGCATTGCCCTCATTGCTGTCGAGGACCTCAGAAACCCAACCATCCAAAGGACGGCCCACGCCTTCGAACAAGTCATGAAAGGGTATTCCGGCAACGTCTTTTGCGGATAAAAGGTCAGAAGCACTTGAATTGATCGACAGGATTCCACCAAATGCGTCCAATCGAAGAATTGGGATCGGAAGTGCATCGAAAGGATTACTGATTTGAGGATGATCTGACCCCGATTCGAAAAACGTGATCTCTTTGCGACCAATCGAAATTTCACGGCATGCAAAAAAGTATGCTTTGGTTTGGTCCTTCGTTTTAATCCGGCATGGCCCCGAAATCTGTTCCGTTGAACCATCCAAGAAGTCGCGCAAGTTTTTTGGTTTCTGACCAAGGAGTTCAATTAATTGATCGCTAACAGACAAGACAGCGCCTTTACGACCAACTGAAATTGCCAGGCCGGCGTTGTTCGAACTTGCCGACCGCATGGGGGTTTCAACCTCATCTATCCGCCAATATGTCGAACCTCGTGCAAGGTTTCGTGCGCTTATGGTAACTTGATGTGTTCGTGTTTTCAGATGGATGGATGCCCATTCTTGTGCCTCAAGTTGTCGCTTTATCCTGAAAACCACAGTTTTGGGATCAGCAACGACTAGGACAAGACAGTCTTCAATCGATTGGCTTTGCAAAATATTTGGGTTCAACCGCTCAGCAGACTTGTTGCGCCGTGTGATCATTCCTGACGCATCAGAAATCAAACAGGGCGTTTTGCTCAATGACTCAAACGCGATGTGAGACGCCATTTTCTTATCATTTCGACGACTTGCGCTGACCAAATACCAAAAGAGGACCCCGGTCAGGGCAAGCGCAAAAACGCCAATTCCCAAATTTACAAAACTATTTTCCATTCCACCCAACGCCTTAGATCACGTATCGCCATTCTGTGGGCGAAACGTTAACCAGTCATAAAGGCGAGTGTAGAGATTTTTCTACCTAAACGCGAGTCATTCGTGCGACGTAGAATCCATCTCCGCCTTGCGCGGGGCCAAATCGGCGTTCTGAAATCAACGACCATTCTGGATTTTTGGACAAGAAATCCTTGACCAATGCGCTGTTTTCACAGTCAAATAGGGAACAGGTTGCATAGGCCAGTTCGCCGTTCTCTTGAACCAGTACAGACGCGGATTGCAAGATTTCCAATTGTACGCCGGTTAGGTCGTCCAACCCAGTTTTCGTTAGGTTCCATTTGCCGTCAGGCGACCTTCTCCAGCTGCCGCTGCCTGAACATGGGACGTCGCAAAACACGAGGTCAAATTTCGAGTTATCAGGGATATTTTCCAATATTTCCAATTGGATAGACGCCCTTTCGGCACGCTCAGGAAGGTCTGAAAGCCGGTGTGAATTAGCGTCATATGCGTAAATTGTAGCATCGGTTTTTGCAGCCATTGCCAAAGATTTACCGCCCCCGCCTGCGCAATAATCTAATACACTTCCGCTTTTTGGCACTGCCAAGAAATCACAAACCGCTTGAGACGCGGCATCCTGCAATTCTACGAAACCAGACTTATATGGGCTGGACAAAGCGACCCGTCGAGGGTTCTTCGTAACTTCTAGGGCTGCCTCGGAAAGGGGATGGGGTTTTGCCTCAATTCCCTCTCCTTTAAGGAGATTAATCGCCCCGTTTCGATCACATTTCTTTAAATTGACGCGTAAAAATACTGGGGCTCTTCGACGAAGAATTTCAGCCGTCTCTTGTGCTGCATTGCCCAAGTCTTCTTGAAACTTTTCCCAAATCCAATCTGGTAGATCTACCGATTCTAACTGGGGCAGGTCTTCAGTCGATTTCACAGCCAAATGTTCAGCTTCTGTTAATACGGATGGTCCATAACCGACGCCGTTGAAGACGTCAGAAAGGTCAGCGTTTTCGGCAACTATGGATCCAATCATAAGACTGCGACCGCTGAACCCTCCACCAAGAAAGGCAAAACTATTGCGACAGCGAATTGTTGAAAACACCAGATCTCGGATTGCGGCACGATCTTTTGATCCCGCAAATCGGTGCGCGCGGGCCCATCTTGTCAAAGCCTGTTCCGTTGCCATGCCTGACAATATCGTATCGAGGATCTCAATCGATGATTGAATCCGTGCAGCTGGTGTCATGTCTGGTTAACCCATTCGATAGTTAGGAGATTCTCGTGTAATTTGAACGTCATGGACATGGCTTTCTTTCAGGCCAGCGCCCGTTATTCTTACGAAACGGCAGTTGTTACGCATTTTTTCAACAGTCGCACAGCCAGTATACCCCATCGCTGCGCGCAAACCGCCAACCAATTGGTGAATGACCGCGTTTGCAGTGCCTTTATAGGGCACTTGGCCCTCGATCCCTTCGGGTACAAGCTTGTCGCTTGCCGCATCTTTCTGGAAATACCGGTCGGCTGAACCGCGTGCCATGGCGCCTAAGCTGCCCATTCCGCGGTAGGATTTGAAGGTCCGTCCTTGATAAAGGATGACTTCGCCCGGGCTTTCATCTGTGCCAGCGATCATGCTGCCAACCATTGCGCACGACGCGCCTGCGGCAATCGCTTTGGCGAAGTCGCCTGAGAATTTGATGCCACCGTCCGCGATAACCGGCGTGCTGGTCTCGCGCGCTGCATTCGCGCAGTCCAAAATGGCCGTCAACTGAGGGACGCCGACACCCGCGACCATGCGCGTTGTACAGATCGACCCTGGTCCGATGCCGGTTTTGATTGCATCCGCTCCGGCGTCAATGAGCGCTTTGGTCGCTTCCGCAGTTGCAACATTGCCGGCAATGATTTGCACATCACCAGACACTTTTTTGGCACGTCGAACGGCTTCGATAACACCCGCAGAATGTCCGTGCGCGGTATCGATAACGACAATGTCGACGCCCGCATCGATCAAGGCTTCGGTGCGTTCAAATCCGGAATCGCCAACAGAACTGGCCGCCGCGACCCGCAAACGGCCGAGATCGTCTTTACAGGCGGTCGGGTTAAGAACAGCTTTTTCAGTGTCCTTAAGGGTCAAAAGACCAGTGAGCTTGCCATTGCCATCATGGACCAACAGTTTTTCGATGCGGCGCGCCCTCATCAGGCTTTTTGCTTGCTCAAGATCGGCAGGCTCGGCCAGCATTGCCAAATTGTCGCTCGTCATCATGACGTGCACGGGTGTATCGTCTGATGGCGCAAATCGCATATCACGATTGGTCAAAATGCCGACAACGCGGCCGGTTGCGTCGGTGACCGGAAAGCCTGTAAAATTGTATCGTTCGACCAAGGCCTTAGCATCAGCCAGCGTATCATTGATCTTAAGTGTAATCGGATTATAGACAATTCCGCTTTCAAACCGCTTCACGCGTCGCACTTCGCGCGACTGAAGTTCGACATTCAGGTTCTTGTGGATAACGCCCATTCCACCTGCTTGAGCGATCGCAATTGCCATCCGGCTTTCGGTCACTGTGTCCATCGCAGAGCTTAAAAGTGGAATGTTGAGTGAAATAGATTTTGTTACCTGCGTGCGTGTATCAGCCGTTGAGGGCAACACTGCTGACGCAGCGGGAACAAGTAAAACATCATCGAAAGTCAGCGCCTCGCGAATCTCCATTGCATATCTCCTTGCAGGTGTTCGTTTGGCGCTTCCCTATTTCATGGAAATGCCCAAGGGGAAAGCCAAATTAGAAAATTTCAAACCAAATGCCAGGCAATTATCCACACAGTCCCTGTTGCCGCCAATGAACACGCTCATTAATTTTGCTGCCACGAAAACATGCCGCCAAAATGCAATTTTATGACGGTTGCGGCCTTCCTATCGGGTTTCATCTGCCTATGATCACACCAAAATAGTCAGGCAGAGAACCCACATGAGCAATGATCATCTTGTCGTCTTCACCCCTTCTGGGAAACGCGGGCATTTTCCAACCGGAACGCCTGTCCTTACTGCCGCGCGGCAATTGGGCGTCGATTTGGATTCTGTCTGTGGTGGCCGTGGCATCTGTTCGAAATGCCAGATCACGCCAAGCTACGGCGAGTTTTCCAAGCATGGTGTCAGTGTTGAAAGTGACGCTCTGTCGGACTGGAACAAAGTTGAGCAGCGTTACAAGGACAAACGCGGCCTGAAAGAAGATCGGCGTTTGGGATGTCAGGCCACGGTTCAGGGTGACGTCGTCATCGACGTGCCACCGGAAAGTCAGGTCCATAAACAGGTTGTGCGAAAAGAAGCCACGGCCCGCACGATCATTATGGACCCTGCGACCCAGCTTTATTTTGTTCAGGTCGAAGAACCGGACATGCATTCCCCGACCGGCGATCTTGAGCGTCTTCAACGCGCCTTGAAAACCCAATGGGATATCGACAATGTTACAGCTAACGTAAAAATGCTACGCAAGTTGCAACCCGTTCTTCGCAAAGGCAAATGGCAGATCACCGTCGCGATCCACCACGGGCACAATGACACGCAATCACGCATAATTGACGTCTGGCCCGGCTTGCACGAAGGCGGCATCTACGGGCTGGCCATTGATCTCGGATCGACCACAATTGCGGCCCACCTTTGCGATTTGACTGACGGGTCGATCAAAGCGTCGTCAGGCATTATGAACCCTCAGATCCGTTTCGGCGAAGATTTAATGAGCCGCGTTAGCTATTCGATGATGAACCCCGGTGGGGATCGCGAGATGACGTTGGCGGTGCGTGAAGCGATGAACGATCTGACGACGGTCATCGCAGACGAGGCGCAAATTGATCCGTCGCTGATTGTCGAAGCCGTGTTTGTTTGTAATCCTGTCATGCACCATTTGTTGCTTGGGATCGATCCGCTTGAATTGGGACAAGCGCCGTTCGCGCTGACGACCTCGGAATCGTTGTCGCTTGAGACGGCCGATTTGGATCTTTCGACCATGAACGCCAATGGCCGGATTTATATCTTGCCTTGCATCGCGGGTCACGTTGGCGCTGATGCCGCTGCGGTCGCTTTGTCGGAAGAACCCAACAAGTCCGAGGACCTGGTGCTGGTTGTCGATGTCGGTACAAACGCTGAAATTCTGTTGGGCAACAAGGAACGGGTGCTGGCTTGTTCGTCTCCGACCGGCCCCGCTTTTGAAGGCGCTCAGATCAGTTCAGGTCAGCGCGCTGCACCCGGCGCAATTGAGCGAATTGAAATTAACCCCGAGACCAAAGACCCTCGTTTCCGCGTTATTGGCAGCGATCTGTGGTCCGATGAAGATGGCTTTGACGAAGCGACTGCCGTTTCTGGCATCACTGGTATCTGCGGGTCAGGCATTATTGAAGCTGTCGCCGAAATGCGGATTGCGGGACTGGTCGATCCTTCGGGGCTGATTGGGTCTGCTGAACAAACCGGCACAAGCCGATGCGTCCCCGAAGGGCGCACCCACGCCTATTTGATTTATGACGCGTCCGAAAACGGGGGGCCGCGCATAACCGTTACACAGGGTGATATTCGGGCGATCCAACTGGCGAAATCCGCGCTCTATGCGGGGGCGCGTTTGTTGATGGATGAAATGGGCGTTGAAACTGTGGATCGTATTGTTTTGGCGGGCGCGTTTGGCGCGCATATCTCGACCCTCCATGCGATGGTATTGGGGATGATCCCCGACGCGCCTTTGGACAAGGTTTCAAGTGCTGGCAACGCAGCTGGCACTGGCGCGCGGATTGCGCTTTGCAACAAGGGATCTCGGGCGGAAATCGAACGCACGGTACAAGAAATCACCAAGGTCGAAACAGCGATAGAACCAAGGTTTCAAGAACATTTCGTGGCCGCCAGCGCCATCCCGCACGCGACTGCAACCTTTCCCGAATTGTCCAAAGTTGTCACCCTACCCGAGGTATCGTTTAACACAGGCGGCGGCGACAATGCCAACCGCCGACGTCGCCGGCGCGGATGAAACGCCAGCCTCCCGTTTGGACAGTCAGTTACAACAAGCCGCGTTCCTCAAGCACGCGGCGGGCGACACGGAAGCATTCAAGGGACTGGGGGACGCCGCAATAGATTCCGAGCACATGGATAATGGCGCGAATTTCTTCTTTGGAAACACCGTTGTTGATCGCGCCGTTTAGGTGGATTTCCCATTCGGTCATCTTGCCCAATGCACCGATCATCGACAGGTTCATCATTGAGCGTGTTTTGACATCGATGACGTCGTCGCCCCAGCCAAACCCCCAACACCACGCTGTCATCGCCTCTTGAAAGGGGCGGGTGAAATCATCGGCAGCGGCCAAATTTTTCTCAACGTATTCTGACCCGAGGGTTGCTTTTCGCTGCTCAAGACCTTTCGCGAAAAGGTCTTCATCAAAGAGGCTCATATCGTGTTTCCTTTTTGCCAATTGGCGAGGTTGGACTGGTTGACAGCTGTCAACCATCCCTCACCGGACGGTCCAAACAATTATAGTTCGCTTTGAGTCATATCCGAACGATTCAGACATCAAAAGCCGCTAAGGATTTGTCCGCAACGACTGTCTTTGTCGCTTTTCACCAAACATTCCAAAAGATTTAGGCGTTTTCTAAGTCCAACACATAGAAAAGGTGCGCCGTTTTCGCCGTCATGGTCCCAACACCTAGGCCCAAATTGACCGAAGTTGACTGCACGCAGATAAATTGACCCACAAGGACCACCCGATGCGCACCCTACCCAAATCGATGAAAGCAATGGTGACGATGGATCACGGTGCCGTGGACCAGATGGTGTTGCACCACGATTGGCCGCGCCCCGATCCGGCTTATGGTGAAGTTCTGTTGCAGGTTAAGCCGTATGGTTTGAACTCCACCGATGTAAAAACCCGCTCGGGCTGGTATTCCAAGGCCGTGACCGAGGCCTCGACAGGTGGCGCGTTTGATGCGGTCGACGAAAAAGACCCGACCTGGGGTGCTGCGCCGATCACATTTCCATGTATTCAGGACGCTGATGTTTGCGCGGTTTTCAAGGCTGACCGGGACGGCGCTGACCCTTCCCCTATCGGTGAGGATGTGATTTCGGACAATTGGCTTCACGACCTGCAGGACCCTGATTACATGGGAATAACTGGGTACTGCGGCACTGAAAGGGACGGCGGATTTGCGCAGTTCACGACAATTCCAGAACCCAATGCCGTCACCGCTAAGTCTTCCTTAACAGAAGCAGAAATGGCGACGTTTAGCTGTTCGTATTCGATCGCCGAAGGCGTGTTCACCCGCGCTAAAGTCACTGAGCGCGACACAGTTTTGGTGACAGGCGCATCAGGCGGAGTCGGCGCGATCAAACCCGCATTTGCAACGACCTACCCATTTGAAGACACGCGCGAGGCGCAGACAGTTTTCATTGCCAAGAAACACACAGGCGACGTCACGGTTGTACCATGACACACGCAAAGGGTTCGGATACAATTGACCTGTTATTGACGGCGATCAAAACAACGTATGAAGGCAATTATGACCTAGCTGGGTTTGCCCCTTGGCCGACTGAAACGATGGCGCAACCCAAAACGCCCGTTGCCATCCCTGCGACTAAATTGGTCAGGACGTTTGACCTTCAAGGCACGATCGAGACCCAACCCGTGGTGGATGCGATCAGGGCCGTTAGCGACGATGTGCATTGGACGCAAACCTATTCAGAAGCTGAAGTTGGGCGGGATTTTCTAAACCGTTACGGGTATTTCGAAGTTCTCGGACCGACGGGGCATTTCCACTCTGATAGTTTGCGCTGTTTCGTGGCCTATTGGGGGGCGCGGCTTGACTACGGTTGGCACAATCACGCGGCCGAGGAGCTTTACTTCAGTCTTGCGGGCGAAGGTCTTTTTCATGCGAATGGCGAAGAT
>Ga0316204_10007098_pt1 | contig 16685 bp, 17 predicted proteins | sample 6monrhotite_MG_2_FD_205661 | JGI IMG/M metagenome (GOLD analysis project Ga0316204, IMG submission 205661) | Microbial mat bacterial communities from mineral coupon in-situ incubated in ocean water Damariscotta River, Maine, United States -... | ecosystem: Environmental > Aquatic > Marine >... | reverse complement strand
TTAGACAAGGACGGATTTTTCCACCGGTTCCTTTGGTTTTGATTGGAGTTGAGCCATGATCAAATCTTCTGGTCTGGAAATCCTGGCTGAAGCCGGATGGGAAATTCAGGCGATCAACTTTGCTGATGTGATTGTTCGAGAAGAGTTTTCGACTGAACTTAGTGAGCTGGCTGAAGTTCTCACCGCATCGAAGTTTTCGATTGAGGATAGTATTATTAAGAGGGGTGGAGGCCTCGCCGATCAGACCCAAGAGCTGACAACAAGTTTGAACGAAAAGGGGTGGTGGAAAAATAACATCACTGTCAGCAACACAATTGAGTTTCAGAAAGAATTCGACCCTATTGTTTCCAGCTCGACGTCGCATGAAATCGACCACCTGAAGAGGAACGCTTCCAACCAGACAATTGCCCTTGAGATTGAATGGAACAACAAGGATGAGTTTTTCGATAGGGATTTTCAATCGATCCGTCGTCTTTATGAACTAAGCGTTATCGATCTCGGGATTATTGTCACGCGAGGGCAAAGATTAGAGGATGGTCTGCTGAAAATGATTACTGACTTCTTTGAGCAATGGGAGATCAGTAGCTTGGCAGACTTTGAGAAGCTCCACGCGCATTTTACTGACGATAAAGGGCGTGACAAATTCTCGTTTCCAACCAAACCACAGGCTCGTGATATTGAAAAAGCTCTTAAACGGCAGGGCAAATCTTTTGCGCAGGCAGCTGCTGAAATCTTCAAGGCGAACAAGTTTGGTGGAACGACAACAAATTGGCGACAGCTTCAAAAGAGGATCGATAGAAGAGATGCAGGCCGATCGCCAATCCTTTGCTTAGGCATGCCGCTCCATTTTTTCGAATAATTTAGTTCTTCGAGATCGTGGCTCGCGAGTATCGGAAAGTTTTCCGTTTAGAAATGCCGCCACAATTGCCCCAATGGCGATTTCTACCAGAAACTTGGATATTTTCTGTTCCGCAATGCGTTCCGATTTCGGTGTAGGGAACAACAAATTTAGCACAAATTCCCTAAGTGCAACGCTGTCTGCTTCCTGCCAGCTTCCAGAGGCCAGTGTGCGTTCCACAATATCGCCGAGGTTGTCAGTCAGATCGAAAGGGTGAAGCCCTTTTCCTCTATGACTCCACACATCTTGTAAGGAATCCAACCCCTCAAGATTGGTATCAGTTTCGAGTTCCAGATATGTAGATGCTATCAGATTACGAAGCTCAGCAGCGCTCTGGGATGTTGCTGTTTCAATGGCTTCGACGGTGAAATCACGACGATGGATACGCTTTGAATCCCCGAAATAGAAACCAACGCCCCAGGCGTCAGGGCCGTCAATATTTGAAAGCTCAAATCGAGTGCCACTTTTGAAGCGCAAATTTGGGATGCTGAAACGAAATCTCCGAGAGGCGGGGTAAGTGCGTCCCGAGTTGTCAGGCTTTGTCTTGATGCCAGAAGCCTCAGTAAGCACTGTTGCAGCGTTAATTGTAGCTGGTAGGGAAAGCTGGTCTTTTAGTGTTCCTTTTATGGCTTCGCCAACCAAATAGGTAAAGGCAGGTGGAATAGCATTTCCGATCATCTTTAGCTTTTCTGCATGGCTCTTTCCGAGGAATTGGAAATTCACTGGGAAACTCTGCAAAGATGCTCTTTCCCGTACAGACAGCCTTCGATACCTATTATTTGACGGGTCTAAAATAACCAAGCTTTCACGCGAAACCCGCGTGCAAGTTGCTGTAACGGTGCGACTTGAACGGTCTAAGGGGTCTGGAAATGGCATCCCGTTATATACTGGATGCGCAACTTTCATGTCGCGATTGAATCGCTCTTCCTCCCAATTTAAGGGTTCTTCTGGTTCATTGTCCAAAATATCTTGTTGTACAGACGCCATGTAAATGGGGTCTCGGCCCTCCGCCAATCCGTCTACAACATCACCGAGAGTGGGTTTGGAAGATATGGTTGAATAGGATTTGAGAAGTTCAAAATCAAAATTCCCAGCAATGCAGCGTTTTCGCCGTTGAGGCACCCCGAACTCAGCCATATCGAATATTTCGATATTGGCGTCGCCGAACAGGTGCGCATATTTCTCAAGTGAGCCGCCGGGCAAAAGTTCATGCTCAAGGACGCGTTTAACTCTAGGTACATTTTCGAACGCCCAAGCTTTAGGCTTCAAGTACTCCACTACTGCGAGGAAACGCTCCAGATCGATTAGGCCGTCTGTTACATCACCCGATCCGCCGCGATTGGAATAAGAAAACTGCGTGCATGGTGGGCTACCAATGACGATGTCGATGTTCTGAGGTAGGGAGTTCAAGTCAAGCGTTCGAATGTCGGCAACTGTCACTTCAGATGAACTATTGGCTCGGTGTGTACTGGCGGCAGGTTGCCACCATTCGTAGGACTGGGCGATTTCAAACCCTGCTAGCTTGAACCCCACCGCCCAACCACCAACGCCTGCATATAGATCGATTACTCGCACAGCTGCTCCATTCGCCATTTTTGTATTGGATATCACGTTGCGCAATGGAGATCCACCCCAAAATGGCGACTGACTGGGCGGTGCCCTAAGTTGGATGCGGCAAGAGTATAGGATGTGAAGTCACCTGATCCAATTCGGAAAGTGACTTGAAAACAAGGTATTGGTACTTTTGACGGAACATCAGGCCCAAAATGAGCCCAATACCGGTGCAGATATAAGGAAGTTTGGATTGAGGATGGCCTATCAACCATCCACCAGTTTCTTGTGCACCTCGGCTACATCCATTGAGGTGATGCCACCTCGTTCCAATTCTTGTGCGTCGTCGCGAGCCTGCATGAGTGCTTTGCCCATGTCTGTTTCAAGTGCCCGAATATAGGCTTTCTCGAAGGTCTCACCGTCCCGCTGGACAGATTTTGCCAGCTTGTCGAGTTCAGCTTCTGCTTTCCGTCGATTGTCGCCAGCAGCTTTCTTAATGTTGTTTGGGTTGGTCATGGTCTTCTCCATATTTGCGGCCGCACGAGCGGTTTCCACTTCGTTTTCGAGTTGCTGGACCTCTTGTGCCAATTCAACAACTTCCCGGGCTTCGGCTTCATCACGGGCCAACCGCATCAGAGCGTCTTCCAAGTCTTTTCTGTGCTGCTCTAGTTTGGCCAATTCAGCAGCATGGCGTTGTCCTTCGGTACTCATAGGTTTGTCTCCATTTGATCCAGTTCAGCTTTGGCCTCACGGGCAATGTTGGGTTGGGGGGATGATGCTTTTATGCGGAGCAATTCGACCCGCAGGCTTTCAGCCACCCGTTCTTCGGCGTCGGTCAAAGCTACAGCATGACGTTCGCGGATCGGTGTATCCATGCCAAGTGAACGGGCAAGTTTGACGCCGCCCGCAGCAATCAATGCTTTGATCAATGGTTCAGCAGCGCGGTTGTTGGTCAGGGCGCGTTCAACGGCAGTTAAGTCGCCGCCTGCACCTGAAACCTGACCGACATCTTTACGCAGGACATCTGCATATACGTTCCAGTTGGAAGCTAGAGCAATGAGTGCCTCATCGACGGACGCCGCCAGTTTGGCACGTTTGGACGTTGCATCTAGTGCGGCTTCTGCACGTCGCCGTCGATTGTTTCGTTCTGTGCTTTCAGCAATGCTGCGCGTTCGGTCTTCAAGCTCAGAGATTGCATCATCTACAATAGCAATCCGTTCTGCCAGAGCAGCAGCTGTTCCTGCGGGTTTCTGGCCAGCAATCAGGGCGTCACGTGCCTCGATGCGGGCGTTTTCGAGTTCGCCCATCAAACGTTCCCGCTCAAGCTGAAGCTCTGTCAGCCGGGTTCCAATGTCATTCTTGTCTTTCATCAACATATCCTCGGTTTAGTCGGGGGACGGATGGCTGAGGGCGAAACCGCCGGAGCGCCTCAGCCATCCGTTTGTCGAGATTAGAAAAGGAGATAAACAACCTCGGCATGACCGCAGATTGTCGTGTCGGTGAGACGTGGGGGACCAGCGTTTGACATTTGAGCGTGAAGTGCTGGCTTAGGTGCAGCCCAAAAGGTCCAATTCCATCTGTCTGATGAGATCGACAGGGGCTCCAGTCGTCGTCAGAAATTGGCCTGGGTTGTCTTGAATGTCAGAACGATAAGAGCGCCATACCCTCGCGTTGGGGCTATCCAACCCCAGATCGAGGAATGCATGCATTGCAGGCGTCACCCATCCCCGTGGAAATTTGGTGGAGCCGTGACAATACCACATTGAGACTAATAATCTGACTGCATTTGCCCGCATTGTAAGGCCTGCTTTCGGGGTATACTCACCCAGAGCTTCGTATACCAAAGCCTCTGCTTTGGCCTGAGTTTCCTTGTAACGAATAGCCGGGAGCAGGGGCTGTGGGCGAGGTGACAATGCAGCCATTTCGGAACCTCTCGCCTTTGCAACACACGTAAGAACAATGCCGTGCTGTCGTTGTTGCGTAAGCCAACGAGCCGATTGGGCCTGTGTTCGGGCCCAGAGTAGAGTGCATCCCAAGGATTTGATTAGGAAGGGTTATTTGGGCCCAATGAGAGCCTTTGGATTGGCAATCACTCATACCAAGGCGTTTGACGGATGTGGGCCAGCAATTTAGCCCGCATTTCTTCGCCAAGGTCATTTCTAGCTTCAATTGCCGTAATGGCCTCATCACGTGTTTCCGCATTCCGCCAAGGTACGGGTTCAGCAGTGGATTGCATTTCCTCGACTATTCCAGTGTCAGGTGCATTGATGTGGCCCAGCGTTACACGACAGGTAATCGCGCCACCCTCAAATGGAAGCGTCGCCACGCCACTTGGCAGGACATAGCAGGTTTGGACTTCAGGCCAATCAGACATTTATTGTGTCCTCGTCAATTTCGGGTACGAGTTCAGCATCGACCACATCGAACGTCATCGAAGGCCTGACAAGCTTTGGCATGGGCTTGGGTGTAGCATGAACATGCGTATCGTTTTGCACCGTTATTGATGTCTTGGCTGCCCCGTCCGCAGAGGGCAGGGCCTTGTCCAAAAGCTTGATCAGAACGCGAGCATCAACGTGTGAGACATCATACTGCAAGACTTTCTCGAAATCGTCATTCAGAACGGGCTGGCCGTCCTCATCAAGCAATTCAACCCATCGCCCCAAGCCCATGGTACGGGCAGTTTCAACAACTTCTTCCCGCAGGCCATCCATACTGACCCTTAATGCCAGGTCCCATGCTGAGGCGACTTCTGGATCTGTCAGCCGCCAATGGTAGGCAGCACTTCGGCTCACGCCCGCGCGCTTGCAGGAAAGTTTGACATTGCCCGTTTGAGCCAGTGCTGCCAGAAATTCCCGCTTGGTTTCGACAGTGGTGGGCTCGACACGTTGAGTGCCAATTTTCTTGGGGCCGCTGAGTTGTCGTCCGTAAATGTCGTTTCTCTCAATGGCCGTTTGAAGCCTGGTAGCTGATTGCTTGATTGATGATATTGATTGTGGTGCCAGAATGCCGTGGAATTGAACTGTGGGAAACCAGCGTTGAGTGCAGCTGCTTTGGGCACGTGCACAGTGGGCTTTATCCAGATACCCCCTGCCTGCTGCCCAAAAGCTCACCGAAATATGGACTTTAAGGGGTCAGGCCGGTCGGGGTTATTTCACATACATTATGTATATACGGCTTTTTGTTTTTAATTCTTATAGCGATAACTGAGAAATAGCCCTGACCACCTTAATAAATGGATCAAAAAAAGGCTCTTAAACAAGCACTTAGGCGGTCAGGGTTAGAGCCGTCCACCCCTGACCGACCCCTGACCGGCTGGCATTCATGCCTGACCGCTTTGGGTTTTCGGAGACCATTTCGGCAAGTAACCCTGACCGCTTTGAACACGTGTACAGTGGGCGTTTGGCTAGCAGAGGCCTCAATCGAGGAAATCGTCTGCAGGGTCAAATGGAAAAGCGTCTTCATCAAGCTGGACACGCAAGCCTTTTATGGTCTGCACGCGTCGGCCATCGGCCCTGCCACGCTTTTCCATGTCGTTCCGAAACTTTCCAGATGAGCGCAAATCCCTCCAAAATATGCTACTGTCTGCACTGAGGCGACCATGCCCCTGGCAATAGCGTTCAAAGGCTTCATAAATGTCCTGCTTGGGTGTTTCAGCAGCAGGGTCTTCAATCAAGCATTCAGATGCAAAGGCAGTGACTGTTGAGGCTTCACGCAGTATCTCTGCTTGCCGTCCTTTGATGGAGGATGGAATAAGGAATTTTCCACGTTTTGATAGGCATCTGGCGGCTTCAAGGCATTTGTTCAAAACACCTGCTGCTTCTGGCAAAAGGTCACGTTCAAAGAGCGCAGTTTCCTCACGTCCCAGAAATGAACGCCTTGTTTCCATCAGCACCATTCTTGTGGCAATTGTCCCCGTCAGGTCATGCATGAGTATGGGCTCATTGGACATCAGCATCCACTGCACGGGTAAATAGCCAACGAAATCCTCCTTGAACTTTCGAGCGACGGTTTGGAGATCACCGCCAGATGTGGATAGCAATAGTTCGGTCAAGGCAGACGTTTTACGCCCACGTTCAAGCCGAGCATCCCCCACAATGGCTGCCTTTCTACCAATCAAAGACTGCAAGCCAAAGCCGCCTTCTGCGATTTGTTTGATGCGCGGTGACGCCACAGAACCTTTCCCCAAGAGCCTTGTGAGCATCAGGTTGATTGTGCCTTTACCCGATCTGGGTGGGCCAAAGAGCTGGAATATCTTCTGAAACTTGTTCTGCCCCGTAAGAATGCAACCCATGACTTCATGCAGCAGATTGATTTGTTCCAGATCGCCATCAAAAATCTCATCCAGAAACATATCCCACATGAACGTTTCAGCATTGGGATCATAGGCAACATCAGAGCAATCGGTCGTAACGAACCGTGGTGTCGCCTCAATCAGTTCACCAGAACGCCAATCCAGCAGCCCATTTGATAGCGGCAAAAGGTTGCGTGGGTCAGGATCATCAACGCGCTTGTCACGCCAAAAAGGCAGTTCTTCGACACCTTTTTGCAAGGTCAGGTGGATCATTGCTTCACGAATATCAGCCGACATTTTTGCATTCAGGTGGAGCGGCTTTTCCTCAGGGCCGTCTTTCCCCTTATGAATATAGGTTTGACCATCGAGCGCAGACCAAATCATTTCTTTCAGTTCATCATTTTCAAGTTCCCGGTAGCGGTTTTCCTCAGGTACATATTCCAGCCACAGACCTAAGGCTTTAACTAACGCTGAACCTGAAATGGCCTCCGCGACGAGATGGCTGGGGGCAATGCTTTGCAAGATGTTGCGTGTGTCCAAGCTCATTGTGCTGCCTCCAGATTTGAAAGGTCATCTGGGAAATCATAGTGAGGGCGACGATCTATCAGATGCGCAGCCCCAGCTTCACGCATGAACATATAAAGTGTGCCAAGGCCGATGCCGTGGCGGCGTAAACTATCCCACCGATATGCAACCTCAGGCCCATCATTTGAATAGAGCGGATCGGCAGTGCACCATTCCACAAATTCCTCCTTGGCATCCCCAGCGCTTGCATAATGGCAGGCCATCATCAGTTGCAGCCATTTGTCATGATCACGAAAGTCTTCTGGGTCCAGTTTGGTCAAGATTGCTGCAATTTCTTCTGGTGGATGTTCCCCAATGCCTTGCCCAGACAAGGCAACAGGTCGTTTAGCTCTGCGTATGAGCCGCAGAAGTTTTTCGGGTGCCTTGGGTGCGCCTAGCCACAAGTCATCTGGCACCGAAGACCATGAATATGGCTTGCCAGACGGATGCACTGAACCTGGTGCAACGACTTGCCGACCAAAGGTTTTGAATTCGATCCCTGGGAAATCAGGCAATCCATCAACAATGGAAAGATGAGATGGCTTGGTCATATAGAGGTGCAAGCCACCCCCACCAGTCAGCACGGTTGGGAAGCAGTCTGGGTTGAGGCCAATGGCTTTCAGTGCATGCAACATTCCTTTTTGCCCACCTTCAATGTTCCTTGGGTCAACATCCACGACAAGATCACTTGCCGTGAGGCGCACGCCAACATTGCCGCCGTTTGCAGCGTGTTCCAGTACGTCAGCATTACGATACGGGCGTGTTGTCCAATCATTGTGGATTGGTGATATCCCTCGAATGCGCAGTTTGCCAGTGCGCGGGCACTTAGTTTTAGCATCCCATGGATAAAGAGCGATCAGGGTGTATTCAGCACTAGAAAGCACGGCCATTTGGCCCGGGTTTACTTGGTCATCCATATTAACCTCTCCCCGCTATATAGGCTTGGACGGCCGTTCTGGCGTAGAAGACGGCGGTGCCATGCTTGATGAAATCAGGCCCGGCATTTGATGATTGGCCCGTATTGCGGCGGCTTCGATAGACAGCCAGAACGGTTGCTGGATGGCCCGTCAAACGGGCTGTTTGGGCTGGGGTGAGTAGATCACACAACGATGGTGTGGTTGGGCAGGCTAGAAACTTGAGCCGGGGTGAGCAGGTTGCTTAACGATGGTGTGGTTGGGCTGGGCGGTGCGTTATCTTCATTACAGGACATGCCAAATCTCCTTGTGTTCCTGATTAAGCGGGTCGTCATGATGGCGATCATGCGATCCGCTTGTTACTTTCAAACAGTGCCGCAATATGGTTGCGCCGTATGCCAGCGTGGCGCGTAGGTTCGTCCAACGCTGGTAAAAGGGCGGCCTGCGATCACTTGTTGCTCTAGATATCAGGGGGGAATAGCGCGGGGATATAAACGAATTGAGCGCGTGCGCTGGGTTAACCATTTGTTATGGGCACGCCGACTGAACTCACCAGCCCTGATAGGGGCGTAAGCCTGGACGCCGGCCGGTCGGTCGAACAGGATAATCAGGGGCATCTGAGCGTTTTAGGGCGAGACAGACCAAGTCACGATCGTTCCAGAATAGATCGAGTGTTGACTGTTCTAATGCGACCGATGGGGACGCAAAGTGAATGAGGCCATCGGAACGGCGCACCTCTAGCGGCATTTCGCACATTGGAAATATGTTGGCGTAAAGCGCCACTGCCCAAAGGGTCAGTGGGTGGTCATGCGGCCAGCCGACCAGGGCACAACCAGCAACCAAGTCACGTTGGAAAATTTCAAAATGGCAGCTTGCAATCGCACCAAGTACAGCGATTTCAATCAGAGCCGCGTCTTCATCGGACAGGGTCTTCCCCGACCAGTTTGCAAGATCATATTCACGGTTCAAATCACGCATAGGGCCAATCCGTCGAGATTGTTAAAACAGCCAGTAATCATGGCAACGGCTCATGACGTTTTTCAGCCATGAAGGCGCGAAGATCGACGACTGCATATAGGACGCGGGTGCCGACACGGTGTACGGCTGGACCCTCAGCGTTCATGCGCCAGAGGTCCAGAGTTTGACGGCTGACACCGATGAATTCGGCCGCTTGCTTGATGTTCAGGTATTCTTTGGGAGGAGCGATGACAGCCGCCTCGATGCGCTCTAGACGCTGAATGATATCTTGTTGCATGCCCAGCTAACTCCTTGGGTTGATTGACATGCTTTGATTTTGACCTTGTTGCAGCCTGATGTAACCCGTTGTTACATGTTGCCTCCTATTGAAAATTCAGCAGCATTGCGAGATGTCTGAATTTGTCACTGGTCGACCGCCCTACATCCCGCTAGGGCTGTGCCTGACACCCCAATATTTTCAACGAAGCATTTCGGGCCAGTACTTTAATGAAGATCACAAAGCTCTCAGTTGAGAAATTCCGTGCCGTAAGACTCTCAGAAATTGAATTGAGCCAAGAAACTGCGCTTGTGGGGCAAAACAGTGCGGGAAAATCATCGCTATTGAGAGCATTAAACGCGTTTTTCAATTTTCCAGAAGAAAAAAGGGCCTTCTTAGAAGGCCGGCACGCTTTTCAAAAAACGACAACGGCAATCATCACTATCGACTTTTCAAACGTCCCTGCTGGCTGTGATCTTCAACGGCTTGCCATCGGTGGGGATGAAATTCGAGCTCGATTGAAGTACCGAAAATCGGATACTTGGCAGATTTGTGATAATGGAAATTGGGTGACCGCGCCCAATGACATGCACCAAAAGCTTTCAGAGCATATAAGATATGTTTACGTGCCGATGAGGCGGGATCATGAAGTCTCAGGTTGGAGCGACACGGGACTCCTTAAATCGGTCGTCGAAGCGTGGCTTGAGAAACACACGAAGAAACGAGACACAATTAGCCCAAAAGTGACTGAACTGAGCGCTGCAATTCAGCGGCAAGCTTTCAAAGGCCTCAGTAAACAAATTCGAAATGTCACACCTCTGAATGGCAAGTTTTCCTTTGCATTGGAATATGATCCGGCCCCGAATTATTCATTACTTCTGCGAGATTTGGTGCTGCGCGTGACTGAGGGCGATACCACAGTTGATCTGGAAGACTGTGGAAGCGGCACCCAAAGTATGACCGCCTTTGGTTTGTATTCGTACCTTGCCGAGTTGCAGGGCAGCACATATGTCTTGGGAATTGAAGAACCTGAGCAGAATTTGCATCCTCACGCTCAGCGAGAACTTCTACAAAACCTAAGAAAACTGCCTTTGCAGGTGTTGTTTACGACCCATTCAACGGTGATGGTCGATGAACTGGATCATGAGGAAGTTGTCTTGTGCCGACGCACATCCTCCTCAACCAGGGGAGTCGAGGTCACGACAACTCAGATAAAAAGTGCGTTTTGGGCAGGCCAAGGTTTTGATCGGGAAAGATACTATCTTTTTCATAGGCAACGAAACTCAGACTTCTTCTTTGCCAGCCATGTTGTTCTGGTAGAAAGTCCAATTGATGGAGAGGTGATCAAGTACATCCTTTCGCAGGAAAACATCGACCAGTCAGCATTCGCGGTCTCGATCTACAGCGTTGGGGGCGTCAAATCTCTGCCGTATGCCTACAAGTTGCTTCGGGAATTGGGCATGAGTTTTTCTGTCATCGTGGATAAAGACTATTTCATGCCGTATCTAAATGATGAGAGAAAAACGAGTTTGGATCCACGCGGATTTCCCAAGTACCGGAAAGAACTAAAGGCCGATTCATTGCTGAACGTGATGCTGCCCGATCCCATTGACCAAGCGGATTTGCTGGACAAGTTTCATTCCAATCACTCACGGGCTATGGAAATATTGGACGCGGTTGGTGTGTATTGTTTCCGTTGGGCGATGGAAGTTGATTTGGTTGCATCCAACACGGCGGAAAGTCTCATATATACTCAATTGAATGTTCCTCCTGCAGATCAGAATACACTTGAGCTTTTGTCCAAAAGAGGAAAATCACTGAAGCGGCTTGAGACGGTGTTGTCCGTGCTTAGGCAACTACCCAAAAGAAACTACCCACACTCATACGCGCGTATTCGGAAGAGCCTTCCAAAAGTAATAATGCAAGCGATTTAGGCGTAGGACGGGCAGGATATGGCACTATCACAAACTCAAGTAATCCAGTCACTTGCGGAGGCATTGGCGTGGTTTGAAAAGGAACTAGGGTGGGGCGTTGCGCCCGCTGAACTAAACCACCTGACAGGTCGGATCGGCGAGTTGTACGCAGCGATGATCACACGGGGCCAAATGGCGTTGGAGACCAACCAGCGAGGTTACGATGTGATCAGTGCTGACAACGAACGCATATCAGTTAAAACGGTCACTTCCAGTGTGCATGTATCTTTCAACCCAAAAACTTTCGACCAAGTTGATCGGGTTATGGTTCTCAGGGTTAACGTGGATGACGAGGACGGTGTTTCGGTCGAAACGCTGCTTGACTGCTCTGCATTTGAATTCCTCGAAAATTACGGAAAAGACAGTGGCAAGCACGTTTTCGGGACTTCTACAGGGTCGAGGCCGAAGCAGTCTTTGGAAAATCTGCAAGTCTCAGATGAAGCCATTTGGGGTGACCATCTCGTTCGGCAGTTTGAAAATGGAACAATCCAGGTTTTGATATCCGGAAACTTACAGCAAATGGCGAAGCCACATTTAAGAGAAATTGCTGCCGACATTGGGGTGGATTTGTTAAACAGCAACTCACGCCCCAAGAATACCCGCCAGCTTGGCGCAGACATCATCAAAGTTTTGCAAGTCAAAGCTGAAAAGAGATCATCTATCTGAAGGATGTGAGCCTTGAGCAAACCTCTTCCTGAGCCTCTCGCATGTGCCCCAACAGATGTGCCCGCGTGACATAGTTGAACGATACATGCGGATTGGCGTGGTTCAGCAGCAAAGTCACCGTTTGGAAATCCACCCCAGCCTCCATTGCAAGTGTTCGGTAAGTGTGACGCATCTGTTGCGGGGCATAGGGGAAACCTTTGGTTCGGCACATCTGCTCTATATGTCCGCTTTTTGATGTCGATGATGGAAACACAAAAAGGCTTTCCAGTGGTCTTGTCAGATCACGCACTTCCCCCAACTCCTGAACCAAGAATCTGGGCAAAGGCAGTTTGAACGCTTTGGCCTCTCCACCTTTTGGCGAGGGCACGGACAGAACCCCGTCTTGATCCAGATGTTCCCATTTCATCGTTTGAGCGTCACCTCGACGCAAGCCAGTCAGTAGCATCACAAGCCAACATCCACGACGAACCCTATCTTCCAAATCATCCAGTTGTTGCCACAACAAAGGCATATCATCTGGGCCAATTGCCCAATCTCTAGGCCTCTCTTGGTTCATCCGAACGCCACGTGTAACGGGGTTGGGTGGCAAGTCATGCGTTCTTGCGGCGTCGTTGATCAGAAGCTTCAGAACCCGCATCGCCCCGTTAGCACCGCATGGCCCTGCTTTGCGGGTTAGTTTCTCATGCAATGCACGTACGGTAGCTCGGTCAATCCTATCCACTGGGATTTTCTTCAGCGTTGAAAGTGACCCATCCACCTTTGCTTTATACCACGCCAAGGTTCGCGTGCTCAGTTCCTGACCGCGTGTCGCAAAGTAAGCGTCTGCGACTTGTTTCAGGTTCGGTATCGTGGCCTTGGGAGCTCTCGGGTCTTCGCCACGGCGCAATATCTTGCGTAGCTCGTGAGCGCGTTCTCGGGCTGATTTCAGCGACACCTCGTCGGTGCGACCAATGAGGATAGAAATATAGCGATCAGTCCCGTCATTGATCCTGCCCACCAATTTGTAGCTGGCGCTGTTCTTACCAACGACAATGCGAAGGCCGCTGACAGCGGCATCATAAATCTGTTTTCCCGGTTTCTGGTCATGGCGGATTTTGTCCACCACGCCTTGCGTGAGTTTGGTTGCCATGGGTAGCTTCTCCTATGCAATCTAACGGTTAGCCCGAACTCGGGCCCGTTTTGGATTAGGTTGCCTCAGGCCGTGCTGAGGCGCATAAGAGTTTTATGTCGTGTTTATATAGACTTGCGGACCGCTATAAGGCGCAAAAGGCCGTAAAAAGCGCGCTGAATCAAAACTTAAAATCTCCAGGCCGTATAGGCCGTGCCGGTTCGAGTCCGGCCGCCCGTACCATCCTACTTGGCCGCGTAAGTTACTTTCACTTGTTCAAGCTTTTTGGGCAATGCGACGTCATCCATCAAATCGTCAATGAATAGGCTGAAAAGCTGGGGCCGGCCTGTGACGCCAGATTTGCGATAGATCGCGTTTGTCTGCGCTTTGACTGTGCCCTCGGACGTTTGACGCAGGACGGCGATTTCATGTGTCGACATTCCCTTGAGAAGAAACAAAGCCACGTCCTTTTCAGCGGCCGTAAGGCGCCATTCGACAAACTTTTCGGCAACGACGTCCATAAAGGCGGCGGACACGAGTCTTAGTTTTTCTTCGCTTTTTCGTGACTTGTTTAGGGTGTTGGACAGGATTATCCCGCCTACAACCACGCCGAGGATCAGACCGACGGATGCGCCGATTTCAAGCAATTCGCGGATATGCCACGGGATCGGCGTGGCGCGAATGTTGAGGGCGGTTAACAAAATGTCCGACACGAAGAAAAGCGCGCATAAGAACTGGATTAAAACAATGACGGCGAAAAATATGGTTTGGCGCATCAGACGGTCCTCAGGTCAACAGGGCTAAGCATCAATCGTCGTCCCCATCATCATTATCGTCGCCTTCGTCATCGTCTTTATCATCTTTGTCGTCGTCGTCATCATCGTCTTTATCATCTTTGTCGTCGTCGTCATCATCGTCTTTGTCGTCTTTGTCGGCATCTTTTTCGGAATGATCGACATCTTTTTCGGAATGATCGACATCAACCGGCTTGCTTTGATTATCATGTGAACCCGATGAACTATCCGTTACTATCGGACCCGAGGTGCTGTGGTCATCATCATGGTCCGAGCCTTCTTCGTGGTCCGAGTCACTTCCGCTTGCACCTTCGGCCACTTGTGTCGGCACAACCCCGCGTGCGTTTCCGATTTCTGATGGGGCGGGCAGCATGCTCACGCTTGCGTTGTCTCTGTGTTCGGATTCAACATACCAAAAGTCGCGCAAGATTTCGCCTGTGCGCCCGTTGATTATGATTTCGCGTTCAACACCTTTTGCGTAAGCCTCGATCTTAACGCGCCCTAGCCAAGTGCGTTTGACCTCGAATTTTGTATAGCCGTGCTGTTCAAGCCAACTGATAACCCGCTCGGAATAATTCTGAGCAAGCGCTGGCGACGCCGCAAAACTTGCGACAAGGGCCAAAGCTAATATGGAATTTCGTTTGGTCATGTTGTCTTTCTGGGCACAATTTGCTGCCCCGATTTCTCGGGGCAGCTCAACATACTAAAATGCTACTCGATAAGTTTCTGGGAGGGAACTTCGCATTTAGTCGTCGTCGTCGTCGTCGTCACGGTCGTTGTGATCATCATCGTCGTCGTCATAGCGATCGTTGTGATCATCATCGCCGTCGTCATAGCGATCGTTGTGATCGTTGTCGTCGTGATCGCTGTAGCTGCTATTGTTGTTTCTGTTGCTGCTGCGACGGCCACGATCATCGTCATCATCATCGTCGTCGTCGTCGTCGCCAAAGTTGTTGGCGCCGTATGCATTCTGGGCTGCATCTGCATCAAGAAGGTTGCCGTTGTCGTCATAAACGCCGCCGACCAAACCACCACCAAACAGGTTGGCTGCAGGGTCGGTAACAGGTGCGGCTTGAAGAATTGTTTCGCGGCGATCGACTTCGTTAAACGTGGTGTTGTTGTAAACGACTTCGATTTGGCGGCCGTCCATGACGACTGTGACTGTCGTGCGGAAAAGGCCGCGCTTGATATCAACACTTTGAGCATTCGAATACTGTGCTACTATAGTGTTTGTATCCAGATTGGTCAGCGCAAAAGCAGCTGAGCTGGAAAGCATCACGATGGCGGTTGTTGATAGAATAAGATTTTTCATTTGGTACCTCAGTGTTTCGTTCTGTTCGTTTCGATGACCTTTTCTAAAACGAATCAATAAACACAATCTATTCAGCGAAGGTTTATTTTCGGGTTCATAAACCAATGTAAAACACCCATAAACTATAGTTTATCGCGAAAATCCGACGCCCTATGCCCCGCGCCTCGACTTGCCCCCCACATAAACTTTTCGAAATAGCCAGTAAATTAAGGAGAAAATGCCCGCCCGAGGGATCTCGGACAGGCAAACAAAATTCGATGGCAATTTAAATCAGTCTGTTGGACGACCTTCGGTGTCGCTCATGTCGAAGCCAAGAAAACGTGCGACGGTCTGCACATCTTTGTCGCCTCTACCACAAAGGTTCATGACCAAGACGTGATCTTTGGGCAATGTGGGGGCGATTTTCATCACGTGTGCCAAGGCGTGACTCGGTTCTAGGGCTGGGATGATTCCCTCTTGTGCGCAGCAGAACTGGAATGCCTCAAGCGCTTCGGCGTCCGTGATCGAGACATACTTCGCCCGCCCTGTCTCGTGAAGCCAGCTGTGCTCGGGCCCGATACCCGGATAGTCGAGACCCGCGGAAATCGAATAGCCCTCAAGGATTTGGCCATCGCCGTCCTGCAGCAGATATGTCCGGTTCCCGTGAAGAACCCCCGGGCGCCCACCTGTTAGCGACGCGCAATGTTCCATGTCGTCGTTGACGCCTTTGCCACCGGCTTCGACGCCGATGATATTGACCGACGGGTCGTCAAGGAAAGGGTGGAACAGCCCCATAGCATTCGATCCGCCACCAATTGCGGCGATCAGGGTATCGGGCAACGCGCCTTCGCCTTCGTAGACGGGCAATTGCGTGCGGACTTCTTTGCCGATGATGGATTGGAAATCGCGCACCATCGCTGGATAGGGGTGCGGGCCAGCCACCGTACCGATGCAGTAAAACGTATCGCGCACGTTGGTCACCCAATCGCGCAGCGCATCGTTCATCGCGTCCTTAAGCGTGCCCCGACCTGATGTTACAGGAACCACTTCAGCCCCAAGTAGGCGCATACGGAACACGTTCGGCGCCTGACGCTGAACATCATGTGCACCCATGTAGACCACGCATTTCAGGCCGAACTTGGCGCAGACTGTCGCCGTTGCGACACCGTGCTGACCAGCGCCGGTTTCTGCGATAATCCGCGTTTTTCCCATGCGCCGGGCCAGAATGATCTGACCCAACACGTTGTTGATCTTATGCGCGCCGGTGTGGTTCAGTTCGTCCCGCTTAAGGTAGACTTTGGCCCCGCCCAGCGTTTCGGTCATACGCTCGGCAAAATAGAGAGGCGACGGGCGGCCAACATAGTTCGTCCAGAGATCATTCATCTCGGCCCAAAAGCTATC
>Ga0316204_10007096_pt1 | contig 16691 bp, 12 predicted proteins | sample 6monrhotite_MG_2_FD_205661 | JGI IMG/M metagenome (GOLD analysis project Ga0316204, IMG submission 205661) | Microbial mat bacterial communities from mineral coupon in-situ incubated in ocean water Damariscotta River, Maine, United States -... | ecosystem: Environmental > Aquatic > Marine >... | reverse complement strand
GCAAAAAACCGACTCATAGATTCTTTAGATGAGCTTCAATTAGACTTAGAAGAGTCCCTACGCCAAACACTAATGCGTGCAATGGTTACACTTGAGAAAGATTTAAAAGAAAGAATTAGAAGCAAAGTAAAAGAAATAAAAGCTGAAATTGACAAATAACATCTCATTTTAAACCGCTTTAAGAATACCTTAAGTTTTTATGACTATACTTACGTTTATAACAAGAAAAATGGGGTAGTAAGTGCAATCAAATGAAACTATTAGGGTATGGGATATTTTTATTCGTTTTTTTCATTGGAGTTTAGTTTTAACATTTCTTATCGCCTACCTCACCGAAGATGATTTTATGACCCTGCATACTGTTGCAGGATATTCTATTATTGCGCTAATCTGTTTACGACTCGTATGGGGGTTTATCGGAACTGAACACGCTCGTTTTAAGAACTTTGTTTATCCTTTATCCGTTGTTAAAAAATTCATTACAAATACTTTATCAGCCAATGCCAAACGTTACCTTGGTCATAACCCTGCTGGTGGGTTAATGATTCTAACAATGTTAGTTTCTCTCTTCCTAACAAGTATTACTGGTGTAATTGTCGAAGGCATGGAAAATTCCGGACCATTCGCTGAACAGCTACATAATTCGGGTGAGATGTTAGAAGATGTATTTGAAGAAATACATGAGTTTTTTGCAAATTTCAGCTTACTATTAATATTTATTCATATAGCTGGCGTTATAGTTGAAAGCATTATCCATAAAGAAAATTTAATTAAATCCATGGTTACGGGCTTAAAAAGAAAATGAATTTTCTTAAATTAAAATAAGCTCTTACTCCACTGGGCTAATCCAAAAACACATCGACATTAATATCCATTACTATTACTTTTTGTACATGTCGTGCATATAACACTGACCTGTTGGTAACCATTCAGGGATACTATAATATCGCTCCAAAGTGTTTTGGATAATTGACTCACGATATTTCAAATAGTTAAAACCACGACCTAAAGCATAATAAAAAGTTGCTTTCTCAATTTCTAATGGTTTTATTTCAACTGATTCAAAAAACTCGTTTAAATAATCAAGGTTTTTTGTGTAAGAGATCAAAATAATATTTTTATCTTGTAATAATTTAAAGTCGGTGCGTTTATCATCTTCTCGCGCATGATATGAACCATGCCCTAGTACTATCACATGTTTACGTGATGTATACGAGAGTAACGCAGACTCGATATAACTATCGGTTGCAAAAACATAGTCATCGCGATAAGCCGATAATTTGTCCAGAATTACATCATTTTGAATACCATACAAAATGTCTTTATATGTATTTTCATTCTTTTCAAATAAACCAGGTGCTGATATTAATATAAAAGCAAGTACCGCTAAATGTAGCAAAGAAAATGGAATTACAAACTTAAGCGAATTTATTAATTGCTTATGGCTAAACATAGAGCCAATACTAATGAATAAAAATGGATAAAAGCTCAGCAACCAATGCAAACCAATTTTCTTCACAAAAGCTAACATTAAGAACAAAAACATGGGCAGAATAAATAAACCGAGAAAGACACCTAAAGGCGCTTTTAATAGTTTTAAATATTTACCTAAAGGTTGCTTAAAACTATACCAAAGAATCGGTGGAGTAATAAGATACGCCAACAACCCAAAATATATACCTAATGTAGAGAAAGAAAAATGTGCATCGGTTGTTCTATTTAAAAGGTTAAATAAATAATTATTCCAACAATTATTATAGTTCCATACTAAATTTAAAACGATAAAAGGGCTAGCACCCAATAAAATAACAGCAATACCAATATAGGGTTTAATACCGCGCTGTAAACGAATAAAAAGAGCAATATAGAAGAAATACGCTAAGCCAAGCAATCCCGCGAAAAATTTAGAATAAAATGCAAGCCCAAGAAAAAGACCAACGAGTAAGTATTTTTTTAAACTGTCATCTCGTTGCGCTTTATAAAAATAAAATGCAGAAATAAACGACCACAGAATTAATGGTGTATCCGTTGTAATAAGCACTGAGAGTAAGTTAATAGGCGCTAGTAGAAATAAAATAGCCGCATAAGCTGCTTTATCTTCATCAACATCCTTTAATATTTGATATATAACCATTCCCATAAAGGTAAACATCAATATTCCGGGCAAGCGTAACCACACTACAGCATCACTTATCGCTAACATTAAACTTAAGAACCAACCCACCATCGCAGGATGGTCGTAATAACCGTAATCTGGATTTTTTCCCCAAGTAATAAAATAAGCTTCATCACCAGTGAGTGGTAACCAATAAGCCACAGCAAGTCGTATAAACAAACTGCCAATAATGGCTATTTTTAACCATTGAAGGGGCTCGATTTTCAGTAGATTTATTCGTATAAATGTCATAGATGAATATTAACACGATCTATAGGACTCTCTATAGTCTATCCATAGTGTGCAAACCTAACGAGTCGGGTATAATTATGGCCTTCTCAGTAACCATTTTATTAAGTAGTCATAATCGTATGGAAAAGACCTATAACCCACATACCATCGAACAAAGCTGGTATGAAACATGGGAAAAAGAACAGCATTTTGCCCCCCAAGATCCCTCTAAATCTGATGCTAAACCTTATTGCATAATGATTCCGCCACCCAATGTTACGGGTAGCTTGCACATGGGACACGGTTTTAACAATACCGTTATGGATACTTTAACGCGTTACCACCGAATGAAAGGCCATAATACGTTGTGGCAACCTGGAACAGACCATGCGGGAATCGCTACCCAGATGGTCGTTGAACGCCAGTTAAAAGCTGAAGATAAAACACGTCACGATCTTGGTCGTGATAAATTTATAGAAAGAATCTGGGATTGGAAAGAACATTCCGGTGGCGCGATTACTAAACAACTCCGCCGTATGGGCTCATCTGTTGATTGGAATCGTGAACGCTTCACGATGGATGAAGGCTTAAGTGATGCTGTACGCGAGGTTTTTGTTAAGTTATTTGAAGATGACTTAATTTATCGAGGCAAACGCCTTGTTAATTGGGACCCAGTGCTTCACACCGCCGTTTCTGATTTAGAAGTTATATCCGAAGAAGAAAATGGCCATCTATGGCATATGCGTTATCCACTAACGGATGGTTCTGGTCACTTGGTAGTTGCTACAACTCGTCCTGAAACCATGCTCGGTGATTCAGCTGTAGCAGTTCACCCCGACGATGAACGTTATGCTGCTCTTATTGGTAAAACCATCACCCTTCCCTTTGTTGGTCGTGAAATCCCTATTATTGCAGACGACTATGTTGATCCTGAATTCGGTACCGGTTGTGTAAAAATTACACCAGCACATGATTTTAACGATTATGAAATGGGTAAACGACATGACTTACCGCTATATAATATTTTAACCATTAATGCTGAAATTAATGATGAAGCACCCGAAAAATATCAAGACATGGATCGTTTCGTTGCACGTAAACAAATCGTAGCTGATTTAAAAGAATTAGATTTACTCGAAAAAATTGACGACCACAAACTTATGATACCTCGTGGTGACCGTTCTGGTTCGGTTGTTGAACCCTTCTTAACCGACCAATGGTATGTAAAAATTGCACCTTTAGCTGAGCCAGCAATTAAGGCCGTACAAGATGGTGATATTAAGTTTGTACCCGATAACTGGAAAAACACCTACTACGATTGGATGAACAACATTCAAGACTGGTGCATTAGCCGACAAATCTGGTGGGGACACCGAATTCCGGCTTGGTATGATGAACAAGGCAAAGTCTATGTTGCCCGTGATGAAGTCGAGGTTCGCGAAAAATACAAACTTGATGACAGCATTAAATTGACTCAAGATGAAGATGTTCTCGACACATGGTTTTCATCTGCACTATGGCCATTTTCTACATTAGGCTGGCCGGCAAAGGATGCTGATACCCAAGCAATGCTTGATACTTTTTACCCTACTAATGTTTTAGTGACAGGCTTCGATATTATTTTCTTTTGGGTTGCCCGAATGATCATGATGGGCCTAAAGTTCACTGGCAAAGTTCCTTTCAAAGAAGTGTATATACATGGCTTGGTGCGCGATAGTCACGGCCAAAAAATGTCGAAATCAAAAGGTAACGTACTTGATCCTATCGACCTGATTGATGGCATTGATCTTGAGAGCTTGGTAGAAAAACGATCTACAGGCTTAATGCAGCCAGAAATGGCTCCTAAGATCATTAAGCAAACTCGTAAAGATTTTCCAGATGGCATACAAGCCTATGGTACAGATGCTTTACGTTTTACCTTTGCAGCAATGGCATCAACTGGCCGAGACATTAACTTTGACCTCGCAAGAACAGAAGGTTACAGAAACTTCTGCAATAAAATTTGGAATGCAGCGCGTTACGTTCTCATGAATACCGAAGAACATGATTGTGGTATAGACGTTCCTGATGATAACGGGGCCGAAATAGAACTCAGCATTGCCGACAAATGGATTATTGCCAAACTACAACATGTTGAAGCAGAAATTGAAAAAGCAGTTACAAATTACCGTTTAGATATTATGGCAGCCACTATCTATGAATTCACATGGAGTGAGTATTGTGGCTGGTATTTAGAACTCTCTAAATCAGTACTAATGGGTGATAGCAGTGAAGCAGCAAAACGTGGAACACGCAGAACGTTAGTTCGTGTACTTGAAACCATTCTACGTTTAACGCATCCAATCATGCCTTATATCACTGAAGAAATTTGGCAACGTGTTGCGCCACTTGCAGGCATTGACACGAAAGAACACAAAACCATTATGCGCCAAGCCTATCCTGAGGTTGACAATAGCAAGATTGATAACGCTGCTGTTGAAGAACTCGAATGGGTGAAAACATTTATTTTAGGCGTCAGACAAATACGTAGTGGTAATGATATAAAACCTAGTAAAGCCTTACCTGTATTTATTCAGAACGGTTCTAAGCAAGATAAACAGCGTTTAGAAAGTAATAAATTTTATTTAGAAGACTTAGCTAAAATTGAATCCATTACTTGGCTAAATGAAGGTGATGATGCACCAAACCCGGCAACAGCTCTTGTTGGAGATATGAAAATACTCATACCTCTTGATGGACTCATTGATGTGGATGCTGAGAAAAAACGCTTACAAAAAGAAATGGATAAACTAGCGGGTGAAATCAAACGCACTGAAGGAAAGCTTTCGAACCCTAAATTTGTAGACAAAGCGCCTGAAGACGTTGTGAATAAAGAAAAAGAAAAGCTAAATGGCTTTAAATCAACGGTTGAAAGTTTAGCAGAACAATTGAAAAAAATTGAAGCTATCTAAGAAAGTATAAATCGTCAAATTATTAGGGCTGTTTCACCCGAAATAGTCTTAATATTTTCACTAAAATATCCTTAGATTGGAATTCAATAATTTTGTGCTTCAAACATTTTATCTCTGAATTCAACGCTTGCTTTCTTAAAGGTTAAATTCAATGCTTTTACCATGGTTGGAAAATATTTTTTCCCTAATGGAGAGCTCGTGAATTCTAAATATTTATTAACTTCCTCTTTAGAAAGATAACTATACGAAAATAGCATAATGACGCTCATCTCTCCTTCAACCTTTTTCTTTAATGCATTTTTATTCCGTTCTGATTTTCTTGATATATTCTCAAACATATCTGCCGTGAAGTTTGGCCGTAACGAAGCCATAGCCGCATTCACTAATATCTGGTTAATCAAAGCTATATCTACAGCGGCTTCGATTACCTTCATGTTGCTAGTGAGTTTTTTAATTGTGCGTTTGTAATCTTCTGTAGGTGGGTTTTTAGTTAGATTTTTCTCATAATTATACATCGCCAGATATCCTGCTCGGGTTGATATATGGTCTTCATACCATCCCACTTTCTTACCAACAGCAGAGTCAAACCAGCTTAGTAAGCTTTTAATCTCAGCTTTTGATAACTCTTGTGACAATATTTCTAATGATTTTTTATTTAGATCGGAGGCGCCAAAAATAGTTTTAATTGTTTTGGCTAATTCTCTAATGTCTTTATCTTTGTAGTTATTTTTTTCAGGATCATTTTTAATTTCAGCATCAATTTGAGCGAGAAGTATTGACGAAAATGAATCAATTTGAGTTTTTAGGCCCGATTTAACATAAAGCTCCTTAACATAATGCTCTGGGCTTTCGTTAGATATGCCATCAGCTGATAAAACAATACTCGGAAAGAAAAACAAAATGGAGGCTAATAGGATAATCTGTTTCATAGACTGTTCACGGATATTACATTGAGTTCCAATAAGCCGAATCTTTTATTTGTGATCATGGACAAGCACGTCAAACTCTCGATTGACCAAGTCAACGTCGCCAAGATTAGATTCAACCAGCTTACGAAGATGAGCCATGCTATCACTGTCGATAGAATCACAATGAATACCCACACGGTTTTCTATTTTGTGAGCAACTGTGCCCGCCATTTTAATTTGAACTTCATTTGACTCATCGAGACTAATTGTGAGCTTACAAGGTGTACCTGCTTGAGGCGTTGCGCCTGAGCATGCAGCAATTAGCGCACCTTGAAGTGATATATCAACAAGTACACATACATATTTACACTCGCTAGTTTCAAATTCAACTAGACAGTCAAAATATATTCTGTGGTAGCGCCTATGTTCAGTCATATTAAATAATCCATTTTGATTAATACTAGCATAGCCGGCTTAAAACGATAGTAATTCGGCTAGTTAAATTCCTCTACTGTACTGGGTGCTAATTGAAGGATAAATACTTTTCTGGAGTTGATTTATTGATTCGGCATCCCCGTTAATAGATTCTTCAAATAGCTTTATAATTTCTAATTTATTCTTTCCTAATTGGGTATTTGTTTTGATATCTCTTAAATCAATAAAGAAATTGGAAAATAAATCCTGAATATCCGAAACAATATCGGTATTTAAAAAGTTAGTCTCATTATAAACCGTATGATAGCCACCCTTTTCTTTATCAATATAATACGAGATATCTTTTAAATTGGTGATTGAAGAGGATTTTTCACAACGCTGGATACATTTATCATCAACAATGTTTTTCTTACAGCCCGAAACCTGATGAAACATACAGGCAATGGTTGTCATCAATACAATTGGATGTGAGATACTGTAGGTCAGTTCAAAATCATCCGGTTTGTTGATTTTCTTAATTTGGCCTTTGCTTATTTCGTTTGAAATAAATGCACCCGCACAATTAAATTCTTCTTTTAAGCATAACAAACTATAGGAGTTCACTAAATTCATATAGGGGCCGGCAGTCCATGAAATATTTCGTTCATAGGCCGCAAAAGCGACCCCGCTATTATTAGTAACGATACGCTCGGGTTGTAATTGTTCTAAAAGCTCAACCGCTGCTCGGTAGTTTTCACCGATTAATACTGCAGGAAACCATGGAATTAACTTTTTATTATTTTTAAACAGTTTAACTAACGCCGGTAACTTATTTTTAAAATGGTTAGGGATCTGGAAATAGATATCCGCATCAGTTGACTCACACAGTTGCAAATCATTTTCGGATGAAATCAATACCGCTAAAGAAGGTGTAATGTCCTCATCACTTTTCTTATTCCGTTTAGATACATCGACATCTCTAGAGAAATCAACGTGACCAACAACCTCTTTACCACCATTTAATTCAAATAATATTTTATTCCTTATAACATTGAGTTCTTTAAAAGGAATAAATAAATCGTTTTGGAAATTATCTAAATCTAAGCTCTCGATAAAATATTCTGTCTCATTTAAAGCTTTAAAGCGTTTTAATAACACGGCTTCATCAATACTGGCAGAATCTTCTTTGCTGCTATCGACTATTACCAATTTTGAATTTGAAGAAACAACAAACGAGGTTTCAGGTGTTTTAACTAAAACACTTAAAGGCTCACCCGCTACGCCTGACAAGCCAAGAGTTAACGGTGCTTTTTCAATGCTAAGCTTTGTAATACCTTCTTGAACGTTAGTAACAATGTCTTCTTTTAAATCACTCAGTTCTTTTTTTACTATTTCTAACTTATCATTATCTTTGGCATTAACTTTAGTATCGAAATTAATACCTTCACCAAATTTTACTTTGGCTCGATAGATCGCCGAGTTATCACGTGGATTATCAATAAATACATCACGACTAATATCACCTTTCAAAAACGAGTTTGAAAAATCCCGGTTAAACACATTACGCAGGTTGTTGTTATCCCCACCTAATGTTTCTTGAGCATAAAAACTATCAAGTTGTTTGCGCCATGTATCCACCACGGTGTGAACGTAGTGGTATTTTTTAATCCGCCCTTCAATCTTCACCGAATCTACGCCTGCATTTGCCAGTGAGCTGATATCTGAAAAGGCGGAGTTATCTTTAATGTTAAGTGGAAAGTTTTTACCTTCCGGCGTCGTTAAATATTCATCCCGACAAGGTTGGCTACACTGGCCACGATTACCCGAATTACCGCCGGTAACCGAACTCATATAACACAGCCCCGAAAACGAGATGCAATTCGAACCATGTACAAATACTTCGGTTAATACATTATTGTCATGCGCAGCACCTGTTAACGCCGTTATTTCAGTTAACGTTAACTCACGCGACAAATTAACCCGAGTTGCATTGAGTTTGCTTAAGAACTTTATTTGCCCTTCATTATGTGTGGTCATCTGCGTAGAAGCATGGATTTTAAGCGAAGGGAAATATTTAGAGATTAAATAAAACACTCCTAAATCTTGAATAATAATGCCATCGAGTGTGGTATTAGCTAATTTATTCAGCAAACCGATAAGAGCGGGAATTTCCCGCTCAACAATAATAATATTAAGGGTTAAAAACACCTCGCAATCATGCTTGTGCGCAAGCCTTAAAATGCCGGGAAGATCTTCAAGACCTATATTTTTTGCCTGACTACGAGCATTGAATTTATCCAGCCCACAATACACCGCATTCGCACCTGCCAGGATTGCAGCCTTGATCGAGTCAATATCCCCACCAGGAGCCAGTAATTCAATTTCTTGTTTCATGGAGCGGATTATACTGAATTATGTCTATTTATATTAGGCTAACTAGGGGAAGAAAACCGTTATTGCTAATAAAAGTTTATATTACATACAGCCTTTTAACATCAATCTTTTTCTGCCCATTCGCGAATTTTACGTTTTAATTTTTTCTCAACCTTTTCGCCAATTTCGTCCCATTCTTCACCATCATCAGTACCCTTTTCATCTTCTGCCCAATCTTTCAGTTTCCGCATTACTTTTACTTCAACTTTACTACCAATTTCATCCCATTCTTTATCACGTTTTTTAGCAGCAGCAGATTTACAACTCATATGAGAACCACCACTCCACACAAAAATGACTCCTAGCAAGAATCCAAAATCATACCAACCGCCTGTATTATTTTTTTCATATATCAACACACTATCATTAAAAATATGAATAATCAGACTTATAACTGAAATGATGCCATGCCACAGGCCATACCAGAAACCCGCCGGGCTCGGTGTTGTAAACTGCTCGCTACCGGCTGTACAAGCGTTTAACAAAAACAAAAAAGGAATTATAAAAAGTAGTTTAGAAGATAATGTAGTTTGCAATTTCATATTCGACTCCTTCAAATATGTAACGGGTTAATGACCTATAGCAAAGCTTTCTCTAATACTAGCAAAAAGTGTGTTCTGATCCCACTAATTTTCTTTAATTATAGTACTAAGGATGCACTATTATCACAGCATTCTTTTATTTTGTTCCAAACCAAAAATCTATGTTTTTATCAAGAAACTCATCAAATCGCATATAGTGCGAACCATCACATGAAAAATTCAGGCTAACCATACCGTTAATAACATTTAACGAACCCGCTCTTAAGTAAACATTTTCATCTGCGAAGCGTAATTTTTGGAAAACTTCAAATACCGGAATAATTTTGTCAGCAGGAACGATAGCTCGTTCATGATAATCGCGTCTTGGGTAGGCAAGACAAATATCCGGGTCGATGATTTCATCAAAACTTAATATTCTATAACTAAAAGGATCATCAACCATCCATAGGGTAACAAGGCCACTCGAGAAATGAAGGTTCGCATGAAAAACGCCATGCTCACTAATTAACTCACTGATAATCGGAATAACTTCTTCCAGATGTTTATCCATCTTGCTGTCAATGCGTTGTTGATTGAATACCGCACTACGTATAACCGGATCGCCTTTTACCTGTCGCCAGGCATCAGGCTCTTGATAGATTTCTTTAATATCTGGTAATTCTCGTAAGTCGAAATCGGCACCTAGAAACCCAACACGTTTACCGTTTTCATTTCGTATAACTTGAATAGCGGTAAATGACGGTCTCTTTTTATTTCTGCTGATATAAGCGTCGGATAATCTGAAATCAGTAATCCCTATTATTCCTTCCATATAGGGCCGGTCCATTCGATTACGCCCAAAATGTTCCGACTCTTTAGCTGATTGAGTGATGTTATCTGTTATCTGTACACCATCTGAATTTAAAACATAGAGATGCTTACAGTATGGTAATCGGGGAAAAGCACTAGATAATAGCGAATTGAGTGCTTCATGGTTATCGAGCAGGGTCACGCACTCCAAAGCCAGATCATGCATCTCTTCACCAAGCATTGCCGTTAGCTTTTCACGCTGCGCGCGTATCGTTTCTTTTAAATTATTGCTCATACGCCATTATCTTATTGAGGTGAGAATAGAATTTATAGAGGATTATTAAAGGTGCCTGTTCCTTTAATCAGAAAATCATTATAGTTTTACAGTCCAGCAGAGCTCATCACCAATTTAACAACCGTAACTAAAATTCCAATAAAAACACCAACCGCAATTAACCCCACAATGACATACTGCCAAGGTTTACCATATTGAAAATCTCGTTCGTAATTTTTACTTTTTTGAACGCCTAGCATTGCAGCTAAAACACTTTTGGTTACATCCCATAATGTGGGTGCTTTGTTATTATTATCTTGTTCTGTTTGATCATTCATTTTAACTACTCGTTATATGAAAACTGCTGATATACAGTACTGGATTCCTCGGTAATTGCTCCTGCATTACCCTACCTTCGCGGGAATGACGTTAGCTTTATTGTTGCATAAAGCGCGCTTAGTCTTCCAGCTCTTTGGCCATGTGAATGCCTTTTTGCTCATCGACAAAATACAATAACACACCTCCAGCTACAAATAGGACGGCAATCGACAATATCGAAACTCTAGGGTCACCTGTAATAACACCTACCGCACCCATTAGTATTGGACCAAGGACGGCTGCAAATTTACCCAACATATTATAAAAACCAAAAAATTCTGCGGATTTTGTATGCGGAATAATGCGCGCATAAAACGAACGACTTAAAGACTGCACTCCACCTTGAACAAGGCCGATAGATATTGCTAGTGCATAAAATTCTTCAACTGACTTCATTGTTGATGCCATAACGGTAATAACAAGGTATACACTTATTGCGACCAGTATTGACGGCTTTGCTCCCCATTTTTGGCCGAAATAGCCAAATAACAATGCAGCAGGGAAACCAACAAACTGGGTGATTAATATTGCGACAATTAAATTCGATGAATCCAAGCCTATCGACATACCGTATGGAATGGCCATGCGTACAATAGTATCGACACCATCAATATATAACCAGTAAGCGATTAAAAACAAAAACACCACTTTTAACGAACGAATCTCTGCGACCGTTTGTTTAAGTTGTTTGATGCCAGCCATAATATTCAAATTATCAGCATTGTTGTCAACGCTAGGCTCATGTACAAATAACATAATAGGGAGTGTAAAAACAAACCACCAAAGTGACACAGCAATAAAAGAAAACTGGATTGCTTCACGTTGCGTTGCAAAACCAAAAGACTCTGGCGATTGACTCATAATAACGGTTATTAAAAATAATAAACCGCCTCCTAAATAACCAAACGCAAAACCTATTGCCGAAACGCCATCGTATTTATCTTTTTGTGTGACACTAACAATTAACGAGTCGTAAAAAACATTTGCACCCATAAAACCAATGGAAGCAAGAACAAAACAGATACTTGCATATAACCATTGGCCTTCACCGATAAAAAATAAACAACCGGTCATAACGATGCCGATAATAGCAAAGCTTATTAAAAAACGTTTCTTTGCCTGATTAGCATCCGCGATTGCACCGAGAATGGGTGCGAGTAAAACAATAACGATACTTGATATGGAATTGGCAGCACCGATGCGCGCAGTTGTTACCGTTGGATCAACACCGGCACTCCAAAAAGATGCAAACAATACGGGATAAAAAGCAGTTAACACCACGACAGCAAAGGCAGAGTTTGCCCAGTCGTAGAAAGCCCATGATACTACTGGTTTTGTTAGGTATTGTATGATTTTATTCATCCTATTTTCTTATAAGTTGGTACATTTGCACTATACACAAAATTTAAAAATTAGTTCCCTCCCCTTCTAGGGGAGGGTGTAGGGTGGGGTATTTTATACTTACCCCCTCCCCCTAGCCCCCTCCCCCTAGCCCCCTCCCGAAATGGGAGGGGGAATATAATTTTGTACTTAAGTAGCACCATTGCCGCAACTACTTAATGGCACTACTTAAGAGAAAAAAATCTATAAGTTAGTTCCCTCCCCTTCAAGGGGAGGGCTAGGGTGGGGTGGGGTTGTTTATACTTCCCCCTCCCCCTACGCCCCCTCCCGAAATGGGAGGGGGAATATAATTTTGCACTTAACTGAACGGCATTACGCAATGACAAATATTCAGCGATGATAGCCTTTTTATAATTCATCTATAATAATTTTATTTATTGCGGTAAAGTCTGGCTTACCCGAACCGAGTAACGGTAATTTTTTAATATAATGAACTGTACGTGGAATCGATAATTCACTGACACCATAAATTTTTGCTTGCTCGGCTATCATTTTTCGAGTGAGATCTTTTTCTTCTGATAATAAAACTAATTGCTCACCTTTACGTTCATCTGGAATTGCGACTAATGCATGATGTTTAGTTGGCCATGCTTTTGATAGAAACTCTTCAACGGCAGCAAGAGAAATCATTTCACCCGCAATTTTCGCAAAACGTTTTGCACGACCTAAAATTTTTACAAAACCTTCATCGTCTATACTAACTATATCGCCAGTATCGTACCAACCGATACCTTGTGATGTTTCTGGTGGTACGATTGTATTGGTTCCATTTTTATTATTTTCATGTAGTAAATAACCGAGCATGATATTCGGCCCTTTTACAGATAAGCGCTTACCTTCGTCTACACCTGCTACATCATCTAAGTGGTATTCGATACCCGGTAATAAGCGCCCGACTGACCCTTTGCGATTATCCATTGCGGTATTCGTGCTGAGTGCTGGACTCGTTTCCGTTGTGCCATAACCTTCAAACACACGTAAACCAAATTTTTCACTCCACAATTGCCGCGTTGCATCTTGTAATTTCTCTGCCCCTGCGAATACATAACGTAGACTATAAAAATCATACGGATGTGCAAAGTGACCATATTTAGCAAGGAAGGTATTTGTGCCAAACATAATGGTTGCACCAATATCATAGGCAACTTCGGGGATAATTCTAAAATGTAATGGACTAGGATATAAAAATACTTTCATACCCGATATTAATGGAATTAACGTACCGGCAGTTAAACCAAATGAATGAAACAATGGTAACGCGTTTAATATTTTATCTTGCGCACTAAAATCAACTCGGGTGCTCATTTGAATACCATTTGCGAGTAAATTACTGTGCGACAGCACTACACCTTTAGGTGTACCTTCCGAACCGGAAGTAAACAATACAACCGCTGGTGAGTTTGGGTCTTGATTTTGTAAGCGATTATTGTAAGCCGCTGTAGGAAATTTAGTGGTTATTAAACTTAATATTTTTTTAGTAAGCGGGATATCTTTAACGACGTCTTCTAAATAACACACTTGAACCTGTGTGCTTAACTTATCTATTACGCCTTCTAGTTTTGCGTAAGTAACAAAGCGTTTAGAAGTATAAACAACTTTAATATTGGCAGTAGCGCAAGAATTTATCATTGCTGTTGCACCGGCAGAAAAATTCAACATAGCAGGAATACGGCCATGAACTTGTAAGGCAAAAAACGCTATAACGGTATTAACCATGTTGGGTAATAAAATACCGACATAATCGCCTTGTTGCGTATTTAGCTCTAACGCATCACCCAGTAATATAGAACGCTGAATTAACTTTTCGTAGGAGATGGGCTTTCTTTCAATATCATCTGCAATGATATGTTTTCTGCCATGAAGATTTTTAGCATCTAATAAAGCCTGAAATAATGTGCGTTTATAGTTACTGGTAGAGAACATTAATTCATTCATTATGTCCGTTAATAACTGGCCGGCATAAATTCGACGGTTTCTGCCGCGAATTTCTTCAGGCGCTTTAATTTTGCGTGGGGGTAATATTGTAACGGTAATTTTAGGAAACCAACGTAGGCGTACAATACCGCGCAAACGCGAAAAAGGAGTGTACTGTGCGCCATCAATACGAACAGGCAAAACATCCGCATCGGATCTATCTGCAACAAGCCCTGAGCCGTTGTAGATTTTCATTAATGCACCCGTTGTTGTTATTCGCCCTTCCGGAAAGATAACAACCCGATTATCTTCTTTAAGATACTTAATGAGCGATTTTAGTGAGAATGGATTTAATGGATCCATTACGAAGAGTTTCATTAATGGCCGAAAAGGTGCCATAAACTTTTTATTCATAATGCGAGTGTGGATGGCAAAGCTGACTTCTTCAGGGAGAAAGCAAAAAAGTATAGCGGCATCGAGAAATGAAGTGTGATTAGCGACTATCATCGTTCGCTTACTGGTGAGATAGAAGTTATCTATCCCTTTTACTTCAATTCGATAACAGAATTTTAAAATACGCCGTATAATTATGGTTATCACTCATTCACTCCTGAATGCTTATTCCTTATATATTATCAGTATTTTAATTAGTTTGTTACACCGCAATTGTCCAGTTTTAATATATAGTCTTTTTTTAAATATAGAGCCTTTTTTAAATATAGACTCTTTTATTAATGTTCGCGTGTTGCAAAAAAGTTCACATCTGGATATCGCTCAATATTTAATTCAAGATTGACGCGAGTCGGTGCTAAATAGGTATAACTTTCTGAAGCATCTAGAGCTAAATTATCCGCTGCTTTCTTTTTGAATTCTTCGAATTTTTTAGCATCATCCGATTCAACCCAGCGCGCTACTGATACATTAACGGCTTCAAATTGACAATCAACACTATACTCCGTTTTTAAGCGTGCTGCGACCACTTCAAATTGTAATACGCCTACTGCACCAACAATAACATCGTTATTATTTAACGGACGAAATACTTGAGTTGCACCTTCTTCACTAAGTTGGTCTAAACCTTTTTGTAGTTGTTTTAATTTAAGCGGATCTTTTAAACGTACTCGTCGAAAGAGTTCTGGTGCGAAGTTAGGTATACCGGTAAATTTTAAATCTTCACCTTGGGTAAAGGTATCACCAATTTGAATGGAGCCATGATTGTGTAAACCAATAATATCTCCTGGAAAGGCTTCTTCAACATGAGAACGATCACTTGCCATAAAGGTAATCGCATTGCCTACTTTGACATCTTTTTTAATTCGAACATGTCGCATCTTCATACCTTTTTCGTAGGTACCAGAACATACTCTTAAAAAAGCGACTCGATCTCGATGAGAGGGATCCATATTGGCTTGGATTTTAAAAACAAAGCCTGTGAATTTTTGCTCATTGGGTTCGACCTTACGATCTTTTGTTTCACGTGCTAGCGGTGCAGGTGCTTCATCCGAAAAATATTCTAATAGTTCGTCGATACCGAAATTGTTAATAGCCGACCCAAAAAATACAGGTGTTTGTTTGCCTGATAATAATGCTTCTTTATCAAAAGTATGACTCGCGCCTTGTACCAATTCAATTTCTTCACGTAATTCTGTTGCCATATCACCTAAGACTTCATCAAGGCGAGGGTTGTTTAACCCATCAATGACTTCACCGACATTTATCTTGCCGCCATGGGTTGCACTAAACAAATGGACGCTATCTTTATATAAATGATAAACACCTTTAAAACGTTTGCCCATCCCAATTGGCCACGTAATCGGAGCGCATTCAATTTGGAGTACACTTTCAACTTCATCGAGTAGATCGATTGGATCTCTACCTTCTCTATCAAGCTTATTTATAAAGGTTAGAATAGGTGTATCACGTAAACGACAAACTTCCATTAATTTAACGGTTCTATCTTCAACACCTTTTGCCACGTCAATAACCATTAAGGCAGAATCGACTGCAGTCAGTACTCGATAGGTATCTTCCGAGAAATCTTCATGGCCGGGGGTGTCTAACAAATTAATAATTTTATCGCGATATGGAAATTGCATTACAGCAGACGAAACTGAGATTCCCCGTTCTTTTTCCATTTCCATCCAATCGGATGTAGCATGTTTATCAGCTTTTCGACCTTTAACCGTTCCAGCAGACTGAATTGCCCCACCGAACAAAAGTAGCTTCTCAGTAAGTGTTGTTTTACCTGCATCGGGATGCGAAATAATGGCAAAGGTACGACGACGGAGTGTTTCTTTAATA
>Ga0316204_10007095_pt1 | contig 16691 bp, 15 predicted proteins | sample 6monrhotite_MG_2_FD_205661 | JGI IMG/M metagenome (GOLD analysis project Ga0316204, IMG submission 205661) | Microbial mat bacterial communities from mineral coupon in-situ incubated in ocean water Damariscotta River, Maine, United States -... | ecosystem: Environmental > Aquatic > Marine >... | reverse complement strand
CGTCAGATGCCTCGCCGCAAGGCGACATCAGGAGGCAAGACCTTGCGAACACGTGGACGGTTTTCGACGGAGCCCAGCTGTTGCTGTCCTGCAAACCCACTCTGTAAAACCGGCCAGGTTTCGCAATGGATGCAAACCCAGGTGGGCATGCCACACGACTCGAGAGTCAGAGCACAGGGGGGGAATTTCGACGACGAGGAACGAGGAGACTTGAAATGGGGGGGAAGCGCAGGTTCCCCACAGCAAGCAACGCTGGTTGGCAGCCGCGAATCCGTCAAAGTGGCTGAAAACCCGCACTAACCGTCACGATCCAAGCGGCAGCCGCGCTCTCAGTGACCTCCACGATCCATGCGGCAGCCCAACTCCCACTGACCGTCACAATCCATGCGGCAGCCGAGCCCATGTTGAGCCCCACGATCCATGCGGCAGCCCACCCCCGCCCGACCCAATCCCCACCGGTCCCATGCCCACCGGCCCCATGCTCACCGGCCCATGCTCACCGAGCCCAGGTCCGTTGGACCGAACGCTCGGGGCTACGGAACCGATGATGTCTGAGGGCCTGGGGGGGGCACGGGTTGGGCTGTCGCATGGATCGTGTCGGTCAGCGTGAGGCCGGCTGCCGCATGGATTGTGGATGTTGGTGCCGGGCCGGCTGCCGCATGGCTTGTGGAACTCAGCGGGGGTCTTCAGCCACTTTGACGGATTCGCCGCTGCCAACCAGCGTTGTCTCTGGAAGGGCCCTGCGGCCCCCTCCCGGGCAAGTCTCCTCCTTCGTCGTCGTCGCCCTCCTACCCCGTGCTCTGACTCTCGAGTCGTGTGGCATGCCCACCTGGGTTTGCATCCATTGCGAAACCTGGCCGGTTTTACTGGATTTATCCGGATGAACAACAGCTTGGCTCCGTCGAAAACCGTCCACGTGTTCGCAAGGTCTTGCCTCCTGATGTCGCCTTGCGGCGAGGCATCTGACGTCGCAACACCCTCTCCCGTGTGACGCTGGGACGTCACGTTCCTCAGAGGTACGTACTCGATGTTGGCGCGCGCCTGACGGCACGTTCTGTCGGAAGGTGGGGACTCAGCGAGAGGGTGGGGATGCGGCGCGTGCTGACGAAGGGTGAGGAGTCAGCGAGAGGGTGGGGGGGCGGCGCGTGCTGGCGAAGGGTGGGGGCGCAGCGGTGCAGCGGTGCGAGCTCGGTCGCCGAATCCTGTGAGGCGGTTTGGGGAGTGTGCGGGCTCGACTCACCGGGCATCGATTCCGCGACCTGCCGGGTGCTCACGCTCGCAGGCTCGTTCACCCCGGTGGGAGCCGCTGGAGTCGCTGTGAAGCAGCCGCTGGAGTCGCTGTGAAGCAGCCGCTCCGGAGGAGGAGGAGGAGGAGGAGGAGGAGGGGCACCGCGCTGATGATCGGAGCTGTTGTGTTTCGCGCTCAGAGCGCTCTGCGTTCGCGACAGCGGGGGACGGGGAGCGCGGACCCGCCTGGAGCGCCTGAACGATCGCTGCGAGTCCGCCCTGGCCCAGGGCAGAACCGACCTCCTCCTCGAACCTCAGGCGCTCAAGGGACCGAGCGCGCTCCCCGACGACGATCCGCGCCAGGCCGCCTTTGTCGAGAGCAGCAAGCGCTGCGCCGCGGGTGACCTCAGCGGCGCCGTGGAGGCGATGAAGGCGGCGATCTGAAATGGCGGGGGGGCTGACCTTCAAGTAGATTGGCTACGCTGGTATTGACATGTCGACTCCCTCCTCCATCCTCCCCCGCCTCGTCGCGACCGGCATCGTCGGCATGCTGGGGCTGACCCTCGCGCAGACGGTCAAGGCGAGGCTGCTGCCCGAGCCGGCCCCCGAGCCGCTGGCGGCGGCGCCGGAGGTGATCGCCGAGCCGGAGCCGGAGCCCCTCTCCAGCGCCACCGTGGCCCACATGATCCGAAAGGGTGAGACCCTCGGCAAGGTGCTGGAGCGCTACGGGGTGAAGAACGTCCAGGCCATCCGGCAGTCGGCTCTGCGCCACAAGGATCTCTCGAAGATCCGCGCCGGCGACACCCTGACCCTCGGCTTCGAGCGCGGCCGCACCGGCGCCGTCTCGCTCACCCTCCCCTTCGATGACGACCGCGAGCTGGTGGTGGACCTGAGCCGCGTGGACCCCGCCGCCGAGCTGGTGGATATCCCCTACGTGTCCCGGGTGGGCCACCGGGCGATCACCATCGAGGGCACCCTCTGGAAGGCGGCCATCGACGCGGGGCTTCGGCCCAAGGACATCCTGCGGCTCGCCACCATCTTCGAGTACGACGTCGACTTCAACACCGAGCTCCGGGCCGGCGACACCTTCACCCTGGTGATGGATGAGCTCTGGCTCGACGGCGAGTACGCCCGCCCCGGCGCCATCCACGCCGTCCGCATGGAGAACCGCGGCGACGAGGTGCTGGCCGTCGCCTTCGAGGATCCGACGTCCGGCGAGCTCGGCTGGTACGCCGCCGACGGCACCACCCGCCGCAAGCCCTTCCTGCGCTCCCCCCTCGCCTTCTCCCAGGTGACCAGCGGCTACAACCTGCGGCGCATGGACCCCATCGCCAACCGCACCATCGCCCACGTCGGTACGGACTTCGGCGCCCCCACCGGCACCGCCGTCCGCGCCGTGGGGGACGGCGTCGTCGCCTACGCGGGTTGGTACGGCGGCTACGGTCAGTACATCAAGCTGGATCACCAGGGGCCCTATGACACCGCCTACGCGCACCTCTCCCAGGTCTCCGTGGCCCCGGGCCAGCGGGTGAAGCAGGGCGACATCATCGGCAAGGTCGGCACCACCGGCTACTCCACCGGGCCGCACCTGCACTTCGAGATGCACATCGACGGCGCGCCGGTCGACGCCCTGAAGGCGAAGCTGCCGTCCACCGGGCGGGAGCTGGACGCGGAGACCATGCCCCTCTTCGTGGCCGTGCGGGATCAGTGGGTGCCGCTCCTGGACGATCCCGAGCCCCTGCTGGCGGACTCCCGGTGATCCCGCTCGCCGGCGCGCTGCTGCTTGCGCTGGGGACCGCCGCGGCCTCCCCCGGCGACGACATCGCGGACAGCGCCGCCCGGTACCTCGCCCAGAAGCCGGGGCTGCGCGACCGGACCTGCACCGGGCTGACGACGGCCATCCTGGTGGACGCCGGCTACGAGCTCCGGGGCACCGTGCGGGACTTCCACGCCAGCACCCGGTCCGAGGGCTGGAACCACTACCGCAAGACGCCCCGCCCGGGGGATCTGGTCTACTTCGACTACACCTACGACGTCGATCGGGACGGCCGCGCGGACGATCGGCTCTCCCACATCGCCGTGGTGATCGCGGTGCGCGATGACGGCACGGTGGAGATGGTGCACCACGGCGGCGGCGGCATCTCCGCGCTGCGGCTGAACCTGAAGCACCCGGGGGAGCACACCGACGACTCGGGCGAGGTGATCAACAGCTACCTCGCGGCGCCGGGCTACGGCCCCAAGAACCGCCGACTGGCGGGCCAGCTCTGGACCGGGTTCGCCACGGTGAAGGGCGGCTCCGCGGCGGTGGCGGACGCCGGCGAGACCAGCGCCGCCTCCCCTGGCGCCTGGACCAGCGGCAGGTGGGGCGGCGGCGGCGCCGAGCCGGCCTCGGTGCTCTCCTCCGTGGGGGCGCCCACGGACGCGCCCTGGGCGGTGGCGGCGCTGCCGAGCCGGCGGGGCAAGCCCCGGTGGTCCAGGCGCACGGACGACGGGGCCTCCTGGATGTACCAGGGGCGCGCCCAGCTGCCGCCGCGCCGCAGCCTCGAAGGTCGGGCCCTGCGCGGGCGCTTCCTGCCGAACGGCATGCTCTGGGGTTCGAGCTGCGAGGAGCTCTGGTACCTGCGGAACGCGGTCTACGCCCGGCACGGCTACAGCTTCGTCACCGGCGAAGCCCGCTCGGTCTTCGGGGCCGAGCCCTGGTACACCGCCGACCCCGAGGTGCGTGAGGACACCGTCGCGGCGGTCCTGAGCGCCCGGGATCAGCGCAACGTCCAGCGCCTGGTGGAGGCGGAGCAGGCCGCTGGCTGCCTGCAGTAGCGCCCGCGCTCTTCAGCGCCCCCGGGCGGCCGCCATGCCGTAGACGAAGGCGCCGACGACGAGCGCGAAGGCGCCGACGATCAAGAGCCCCGCGTGCCCCAGCAGCATGTGCATCGGATCGGCGCCCGGGCAGCGGAGCTGCTGCGCCACAAAGCCCACGCAGCCGCCGGCGACCCCGGCGAGGGCGAGCCGCAGCCGCGGGGTCTGGGTCCAGCGGGTCATGAACAGCACCACGGCGCCGCTGATCACCGCGATGGGGGAGCCCAGCGCCACGCACTTCAGGATGGCCATCACCGCCATCTCCCGGGGGACGGTCATGCCCTCCCAGAAGCCCGGGATCACCACGCTCACGAAGGGGATGGCCAGCGCGATCACCGCGGCCACGCGCCCCGCCGGCCCCAGCGGCGCCTTGTGCGCGCCGCGCAGCGCCAGCGCCGCGGCGACGCCGCCCACCGCCAGCACGATGAGGCTCCCGGCGGCCAGCCGAGGCAGCTCCAGCGACGCGAAGTCACCGCGCAGGCCGAGCGCGGCCAGCGACGCGCCGCCGAAGAACAGCCCCGCGGCGGCGCCGAGGCCGAGGCGCGCCCGGGTCGGCATGGAGCGCACCCGGCCGCGGAGGGTGGGCTCTTCGATCTCGAGATCCTCGCTGAGCTGAGCGAACATCTCCTCGAACGCCATGGGCGGCAGCGTGCCCGCCGAGGGGGCGTCCACGTCTTCGTCCAGGAGCTGGCGGAGCTCATCCATGTCAGGTTGTATGCCGTTGGAGCCCACTGGTTACTTTCCTTCGCCGAGGATGTCGCGGAGCCGCCCGTAGGCCCGGTGGGCGCGCACCTTGGCCGCGGACACGCTGATCCCGAGCACAGCCGCGATCTCGGTGAAGCTCAGCCCCTCGTAGTAGTGCAGGGTCACGACCTCTCGCTGGTTGTCCGGCAGCGCCTCGAGCGAGCGCCGCACCAGCCGCTGCCGAGGCGTCGAGACGCCGGGGGCCACGGCGGGCTCTCCGTGACGCTCAACGTCCCAGGCTGCCTCGGGCTTTCGGGAGCGTGTACGGAAATGTTGCCGCTTCAGGTTGGCGGCGATGGTGTAGAGCCACGGGCGCAGCGGTGAGCCCTGGCGAAAGTCCGCGCGGGCGCGGTGTAGATGCAGGAAGGTCTGCTGCACCAGATCCCGGGCGTGCTCCTCGGCGCCGACGCTGCGCAGGAAGTAGCCGTGCAGCCGCCCCGCGTAGCGGTTGAAGAGGGCCTCGAAGGCGCGCCGCTCTCCGCCGCACCACGAGGCCATCAGGGCCTCGTCCGAGGGCTCGTCGGCCCCGGGCTGCTCCCTCACGCTCCCGGCATCATCCACCGCCGGCCCTCAAGTACGCCGCAGGAAGACGGCGTTGACGCGGTGGTCGCGGCCCTTCTCCAGGATCAGATCCGCGCGCCCCCGGGTGGGCTCGATGTTCTCGACGAGGTTCACCTCGTTGATGGTCCCCCAGATCTCCAGCGCGCGGGCGTTGGCGGCGGCGTCGCCCTCCTCGGCGTAGCGCCGGAAGTAGGAGTGCGGGTTCCGGAAGGCCGTGTCGCGGAGCTTCAGGAAGCGCGACACATACCAGTCCCGGAGGTCCGTGAGGGAGGCGTGGAGGTAGATGGAGAAGTCGAAGTAGTCGGAGACGCAGGCCCGTGAGCCGGTCTGCAGGACGTTCAACCCCTCGACGATGACCACGTCCGGCTGGCGCAGCACCCGCTCCCGATCCGGCATCACGTCGTAGATGAGGTGGGAGTACTCCCGGCAGCGCACCTCGGGCTCGCCGGCCTTGAGCGCCGACACGAAGCGGCGCAGAGCCCCCCGGTCGTAGCTCTCGGGGAAGCCCTTTCGGGCCAGCAGCCCGAGCGCCTCGAGCTCGGCGTTCGACATCAGGAAGCCGTCGGTGGTGACGAGCTCGACGCTCGGCCGATCCGGCCAGCCGGCGATCAGCGCCTCCAGCACCCGCGCTGTGGTGGACTTGCCTACAGCCACCGATCCGGCCAGCCCGATGATGAACGGCGCGGCGGGCAGCTCGTGGCCCAGGAAGGCGCCGGTGCTCTCGCGGAGCTGCCGGCGGGCCTCTCGGCGGATCGCCAGCAGTCGGGAGATGGGCAGGTAGATCTGGACCACGTCCTCGATGTTCATCACCGAGCCGATACCGCGCAGCTGCTCCAGCTCGCGCTCATCGAGCGTCAGCGGAGCGTCGCCCTTCAGGCCACTCCAGGCGTCGCGCTCGAAGCGCAGGAAACCGTTCGGGGATCGGGGTGCTGAAACCATGACGCGCCCATCATACTCTGCGCGTCAGGGGGCGTTGCCCGAGATGGTGATTGTGCTGCCGATGTTCTCCTCGCCGATGGCGTCGAGCAGCGCATAGACCGCGTCGGTCGAGAGCTCACGATTGTCGGTGACCGTGAAGTTCACCCCCACCGAGCGCACGGCGTGCAAGGCGCTGATGTCGACCAGCGCGGGGTTGCGGCGCAGGGAGAGATCCTCGCCGATGTCACCGAGCCCCTCCAGCCCCGCCAGCGAGGTGAGCCGCTGGTTCTCATCCAGCCGCAGCGAGCCCTCGCTCACCGCCGTGAGGCTCTCCAGACCGGTCAGCGACGTGAGCGCGCTGGTCTCCACGCGCAGCGGCCCCGCGAGCCCCGTCAGGCTCTCCAGGCCGGCGAGCGAGCCGAGCTGGTTGTTGCCGCGGACAAAGAGCGCGCCGTCGATGTCGACCAGGCCGGCGAAGCCGCTCAGGGTGCTCAGGCTGTTGTTGTCCACGATCAGGAGGCCGCCCGTCCGCGCCAGGGACTCCAGCCCGGCGACCCGCAGGAGCAGGCCGTTCCGCTCCAGGTGCAGCGCGCCCTCGATCGCCGTCAGGTTCGAGAGGGCGGAGAGATCCTGCAGGAGCAGGTTGCCCAGCAGCAGCAGATCCCCGCCCACCGAGGTCAGGCCGTCCAGCCCGCTCAGCGCGGTGAGCCGGGTGTTGCCGATGAACACGACGTCCCCGTTCACCCGACAGAGGCAGGCGAGCCCGCTGAGGTCATCCGCGTCGCTCCAGACGAGCAGATCGCCGTCCAGCGTGATCGGCGCGTCGCCGCAGATCGACTGGCCCTCACCGGACCAGTCCAGGTTCCCCTCGATGAGCTCACTGTCGGCGCAGGCGGCGGGGGCGGCGGTGTCGGCGGTCTCCAGGGGAGCGCCGCTGTCATCGCCGTCGGGCGGCTGCGGCACGAGCACCCAGTAGCCCCCGATGCAGGAGGAGAGCAGACAGAGCCCCAGGAACAGAACGCCCATGCCCCTCCCCTATCAGATTCCGTTGGCCATGAAGAGATAGACCGCGCCCGCCTCGTCTGCCCGCGTGCTCTCGTTGCTGGCGCCGATCGCCAGATCGTCGTGGCCGTCTCCGTTGATGTCTCCCAGCCCCGCGATGTAGGAGCCGCCCCAGTCCCCCCGGCGCTCCTCCCGGAAGATGCCGATCCCCGGCGCCTCATCGAGCCACCACGTCCCCTCCGCCACCGGGCCCATGACCACAAAGGCCCGGCTGTCGGTGATGTCGTTGGTCGCGGGGTTCACGAGCCCGCCGCCCAGCACGAAGTCGTCGAAGCCGTCGGCGTCGATGTCCCCCGCCGGGCCCACGGGCCGGCCGGCCCACAGCTCGGTCTGGTAGCCCAGGAGCTTGGCGTCGGCGGCGTCCAGCGACACCTCACGCTCCAGCTGGTCCAGGGGGCCATAGACGAGGTAGACCGCCCCCGCGTCCTCGTAGATCTCCCCGCCGTCCTGGGTCTCCTGCTCCCAGGAGCCGACGAGCAGATCCGGGTGTCCGTCGCCGTTGACGTCGCCCGCGCCGCTCACGGACCGCCCCACCTCGGCGAGGGAGAACTCCCCGAAGAGCGTGTGGTCCGCGGCCTCACCGAGGGCGTACTCCCCCGGCGGCAGGCCGCCGCGCACCAGATAGACCGCGCCGCCGTTCTCGTAGACCACGTCGGACCTGGGCGCGCCCACGACGAGGTCGTCGCGACCGTCGAAGTCGTAGTCACCCAGCGCCCCGACGGCGTACTGGATGGCGGCGCTGGTGTCCTCGCCGAGGAGCTTCCAGTCCGCCTCATCCAGCGTCCCGCTCTCGAGCCCGTCCCCCTTGAAGAGGTAGGCCGCGCCGTCCTGGACGCCGCCCTCGGACACCCGCCACACCCCGAGCACGACCTCGGCGAGGCCGTCCCCGTCAAAGTCCACGGGGCCCGCGGCGTTGGCGCCCACGAAGTCCCCGGCTGTGGCGTCGTTGTCGAGGATGACGGCGCCCTCCTCCACCCCCCGGCGGCCCTCCAGCCCGCCGCCGAACACCACATAGGCCGGCCCGACGTCCGCGCCGCCGTCGGCCTGGACGCTGCCCTCGGAGCGGGCCTTTGAGCCCAGCACGATGTCGTTGTAGCCGTCGCCGTTGACGTCCCCCGCCCCGGCGATGAGCCCCGAGAGGTTCTGGCCGGCGTACCGCCCCTCGATGTGGGCGTCGGCCTCCGCGATGGAGCGGTGGCCTCGGGGCGCGCCGTAGACGAGGTAGGCCGACCCGGTGCTGTCGCCGGGCTCACCGCTCCAGGTGGGCGCGCCGATGAGCACATCCGGCAGCCCGTCGCCGTCCACATCCCCCACCCAGGCGCCGCTGCCGCCGATGCCGTGGCCCTCGTCTTCTCCCAGCAGCTTGGCGTCGCCGTCGCTCAGATCGATGATGCCCACGGGCTGGCAGTCGGCGCCGCCGCCGTCGCAGTCGTTGTCCCGCCCGTCTCCGCAGATCTCCTCGGCCTCGGGGTTCACCTCCGGGTCATTGTCCTGGCAGTCCTCCCCGAACAGGAAGCCGTCGCCGTCCAGGTCGTCATCGAGCGTGTCCGGGTCGCAGTCATCATCCAGGCCGTTGTAGACGATCTCGTCCCGGCCGGGGCGCACGCTGGCGAGGCTGTCATCGCAGTCCCCGTCGTTCCGCGCCCACCCGCCGTCCCCGCCGTCGGGCGGCGCGCAGAAGTACTCGGGCTCGCCGGCGCCGAGGCCGTCGCTGTCACCGTCGGCGTACCAGAGGGACGGCACCTCACAGCCGGTGTCGCCGACGACGGCGGTGTCAGCGGGGAAGCTGACCGTGTAGCTGCAGCCGGCGCCGAGGAGGAGCCAGAGCAGGGCTCCGGTCAGCCGATGGCCCTCCATCAGCCCTCGTCTGCACAGAGAGGGCTCTCCAGCAGCCGGGCCAGCTCACCGGACCGCAGGTCGCCCTCCCGCTCGGGGTAGGCCCTCGCGGCCTCGCAGGCGCCGGGGGCGTCGCCCGCCTGGAGGAGCGCCTGGATGCGCAGCGCCTGCAGCTCCCGCCAGTCGAAGTCCCCGACGTCGGCGGCGGCCTGTCCGAGGGCGACGCTCTCCAGCACGGTCTCCCCAGCGGCGCCGTCCCCCGTCAGACGGAGGGCGCGGCCCAGCAGGCCGGAGGCCGTGACGGGCAGGCAGCTCGCGGTCTCCTCCAGGCTCAGCTCACTGGACACGCCGCTGGCGCAGTCCACGGCGACCCGGCCGCGCTCCACGCGCACCCGGGTGCCGAGCGCGTCGCGGTCCACGGTGAAGACCGTGCCCAGGACCCGCACCCGCCCCTCCTCCGTGCGGACCTCCAGCGCGATGCCCTGCGTCGGGTCCACCTCGACCCGGACGTGCCCTCGGGAGAGGTGGAGGATGGGGGCCTCGGCGGTGCCGGCGATCGCGGCCGTCCCGGTGTAGGCGAGGCGCACGCCCTCGATGTCGTCGTAGGTGTCGGCGCTCTGAGCATCGAGCTGCACAGCCAGCTCGACAGGCTCGACTGGCTCGACCATCTCAATGACCGCGATGCCCTCAGTGCTCTCAGTGCTCTCAGTGCTCTCAGTGCTCTCAGTGAGCTCGTCCAGTGGGTCGGGCGCGAGCCCCACCCAGGCGCCGACGGTCAGCGCGGCCGCGGCCGCTGACGCCGCCGGGATCCAGAGCGCGGGCCAGCGCGCCCGCGACGGCGCGCGGCGGCGGTCCAGGCGCGCCAGCACGCGCTCGACGGCCTCGTCCCCGCCGTCGGGGATCTCCCGGATCAGCCCGCCGCAGTGGATGGCCTCGGGCACCTCGTCCAGCACACGCCCCAGCACACGCTCCACGCCCGCATCCGCGGCGGTCTCGGCGGCGAAGTCTCTCAGGTCGCGGCTCATGACGCCCCCCCGGAGACGAGCTGCAGTTCAGGCTCGAGGCCGCGGCCCGTCGCGGCGACCTGGAAGCGCTGACGCGCGACCCGCAGCCGGCTGCGCACGGTGCCCTCCGGTATGTCGAGCATCGCGGCGACCTCGGGGGCGGTCCGCTCCTCGGCGTCGCAGAGCACCAGCACCTCGCGCTGCTTCGCCGGCAGCCCCTCCAGGATGGCCTGCACATGTCGGGCGCGCTCCGAGAGCGCGGCGCGCTCCGAGGGCCCCGCCCCGGTGTCCCGGATGTCGCCGCGCACGTCGTCAACCCAGCGTCGCACCCAGGCGGTGCGGCGGTGCCGCGCGAGCACCCGCCGGGTGATCCCGTACAGCCAGGCGCGCCACGCGGCGCGCTGCCGCAGATCCCCCATTCGGGTCAGCGCCACGATCAGCACGTCGTGAGCCGCGTCCTCCGCGTCCACCCGCGGTCCCCCCAGCCGGGCGCACCAGCCGAGGGCGAGCGGCAGAAAGCAGCGGGCGATCTGCTCCTGGGCCCCGGGTACGCCGCGCAGGCTGTCCTCGATGAGTCCTTCGATGTCAGCGCTCATGATCCCTCTCGCTGACCGATGGGTGCCCGCAGTGTGCCCGATCGATCAGCGTTCCGCACGATCAGCGCCAGTCCAGCAGCAGCCCCACCTCGACGGCCAGCGGCGAGAAGTTCGCCGGTTCGGTGGCGCCGACCTGAAGCTGCCCCGGCCGCAGGTCCACCCAGCCCCTGCCGAAGATCCCCACCCCGACGGGCGCGATGGGCACGAGCCACACATCCACCTCGGGGGCCACGGCGGGCACCCACAGGGCCGCCACCAGGTCGTCATCCTCGAAGAAGCGGCGGCGGGACAGCTCGGCCGCGACGCCGATGTCCACCCCCGCGCCCTCGAGCCCGAGCGGCGCCCACACGCCGCCGACGCGGATCGCCGCGCTCGCGAGCTCCCGGACGGCGTCGGTCGCCCCCAGATCGCTGCGGGTGGAGAGGCCGCCGCCGACGCCGGCCCGCCAGCGGGGTCCAGCGACCCCGACGAGGAGCTGGGCGGCGCCGCCGGGCGCGGCCAGCGGCCGGAGAGAGGCGCCGCCGCTGGCGCGAAGCCAGAGGTCCAGCGGGGCGGGCGGCTCGACCCGATCCAGATCCACGATGGTGTAGTCAGGGGCCGCGGTGGCCGCGTCGGCCACGACAACCACTTCTGCCTCAGCGACGGGCTCAGCGACGGGCGCCGCGACGGGCTCGGTGACCTCCGCCGCGACGGGCGCCGCGACGGGCTCAGCGACGGGCTCAGCGACGGGCTCGGTGACCTCCGCCGCGGCGATCGCCGCGTCCAGGGAGAAGGAGATGGGCCTGAGCGCGCTGGCCAGGCGGCTGGCCAGCGCCTCGCGGCTGCGCTCATCGACGGGCGGCGCCAGCGCTGTCAGCTCCAGCCTCTCCCCCGAGTCCCGGATCACGGTGGCCGTCCAGGTCTCCCCCGAGACATCGAGCGTCACCCGGGGGCCCGCCTTGGCGATGCCGATCTCCAGCTCGTGCAGCGCCAGTGGATCGAGCCACGCCGCGTCCACCTCTCCCGGCGGCAGCTGCACGGGTACACCGGCCGCCGCGGTGCCCGCGGCGGCGATGTAGAGCAGCACCAGCAGCGAGAGCCTCACGCTGGTTCAGCCTACTCCAGCCCGGCCTCACCCGCGAGCCGCTTGCAGGCGGGATCCTCCGGCGCTCGCTCGATGCAGGCCGCCGCCAGCGCCTTCGCCTCGTCCATGCGATCGGAGTCCTTGTAGATCCCGAACAACATACGGACCGCGTTCTGCGATCCCGGGTTGTCGGTCAGCTCCTGCGTGAGGGCAGCCTCCGCGGACTCCAGATCCCCTCGGATGTGATGAATCACCCCGAGCCCGTAGCTCGCCATCGGGTAGCCCGGCTGCTCATCGAGCAGGGCCTCGAAGATCGCCTCCGCCGGGTCCAGCTCCTTCTTCATCACCAGCAGGTGCGCCCGGGTCGAGCGGACCACCAGCGAGGTCGGCACGAGCTTCTCCGCCCGCTCGAGCGCGGCCGCCAGCTCGTTGTGCTGGTTCCGCTTGAAGAGGAAGTCCAGGTACAGGTTCCAGACGCTCTCCTGGTTCGTGTCCATGGCGGCGGCCTCACGCAGAGACACCATCGCCTCCTTCTCCCGCCCCATGGAGAGCAGCACCTCCGCGCGCTCGCTCAGGTAGACCGCCGAGGGGATGTGCGTCAGCGCCTCGTCGATCAGCGCCAGCGCCCGGACCGGATCCCCCATCTTCCGCAGGACACGCGCCAGGCTCACCTTGGTGGTCGCGAGCCCCGGATCCTCCACCAGCAGCGCCTCCAGCGCGGCCTTCGCCTGCGGCAGATCCCCGCGCTGGATGGCCAGGTCGGCCTGCGTGATGCGCCCGATCGCCGCCATGCGATCCGCGGGCTCGAGCAGCCCCTCGCTCGTCGCGGGGGCCCCATCCGCCGCCGTGTAGCCGAGGGCCTCCAGCTGGCGTCGGGTGGCCGGGCTCAGCGACGCCGCGGCGCCGTCCAGCATCGCCGCCTCGCTCTCCTCCCGCAGATCGGTGAGCTCCCGGCGGAGCACGGACACCGTGCGGGCGTCCTCGGGGGCGAGGTTGTCGGCCTCGTCCAGATCCCCGGCGCTGTAGAGCTGCGGGGTCGTGGAGTCGACGAGCTTGTACTCGGTGGTCACCAGCCCGTACTGCGGCGCCCAGGCGTAGCGACGCCACACGTAGAGGCTCTCCAGATAGACCCCGCGCCGAGGCGGCTCCGAGGCGTCCATCCCCAGCGCCACGCCGTCAGCCGCCTCCAGCGGCGGCGCGCCCACCGCCGCCAGGACCGTGGGCGCGATGTCCACGAGGCCCACCGGCCGGGCGACCCTGCGCTCGCGGGCGCCGTCGTGGGGGCGGATGATCATGGGCACGCGGGTGGTGGCGTTGTGCAGCAGGATGCCGTGTCGATCCTCGCCGCGCTCGCCGAGGCCCTCGCCGTGATCCGCGACCACCACCACCAGGGTCTCGTCCAGCTCGATCCCCTCCAGCAGGCGCCCCAGGATGGCGTCCGTCCAGGCGACCTCACCCAGGTAGGGGGCGTCCTGGTAGTCCGAGGCGTAGGGCTCCGGCGGCTCATAGGGGTGGTGGGGCTCAAAGAGGTGGACCCAGAGGAAGCGGGGCGCGTCCGCGGCTTCGCCGACCGGAGGCGGCGCCTCCAGCCAGCCGAGGGCATCGGCAACGACGGCCTCACCGCTGCGCTCGACCCACCACTCGTTGCCGATCTCCTGCTCACCCATCTCATCGAAGTAGGCGTCGAAGCCCTGGCTGAAGCCCCACTTGCGGGAGGTGACGGCCGCGCCCACCGACGCGGCGGTGCGGTACCCCGCGGCCTTGAGCGCCTCAGCCAGCGTCACCGCCCCGTCGGACAGCACAAAGTCGCCGTTGTCCCGCACGCCGTGGCGCGGAGGGCGCTGGCCCGTGTGGACCGTGGCGTGGGCGGGGATGGTGAGCGGCGCGGAGGTGTAGGCCCGCTCGTAGAGGATGCCCTCGGCGGCCAGCCGGTCCATCACCGGCGTCGCGGCCTCCCCGCCGTAGGCGCCCACGGCGTCCGCCCGCAGGGTGTCGATGGTCACCAGCAGCACATCCGGCGGCCCCGGCTCCGAGCACGACAGCAGCAGCGTGAGGCCGAGCAGCATCACAGCATCCCCCGGGCCTTGAACCAGGCGATCGCGTCCGCGATGGCCGGCTCGATGGGGCCGGGGTCGTAGCCCAGCTCGGCCCGCGCCTTGTCGGAGGAGAACTTGAAGCCCCCGCAGTAGGCCCAGCGCACGGTGGCGCTGTTCACCGGCGCGTCCCGGTCGGTCAGCCACTGGTACGCGTCGCCGCCCCAGCCCACGAACACGCTCGCCCACTCCGGCACGGCGATGGTGGGGGCGCGCACCCCGGCGACCTCGGCGATGGTCTCGAAGATGGCCCGGTAGCTCATGTTGCGGTGCCCCAGGATGTAGCGCTCCCCCGCCCGCCCCTTCTCCCAGGCGGCGATCATCCCCCGACACACATCCCGCACATCGACGAAGTTGTTCACGCCAGGCGTGTGCCCCGGCACGGTGCCCCGGGCCACGTTGACGATGAGCTCCCCGGAGCTCGGGCGCACGTCCCGGGGACCGAACATGAAGCCCGGGTTGACGATGACGAGGTCCATGCCCTCCGCGGCCATGCCCCGGACCAGCAGCTCCGCCTGGTACTTGGTGGTGGCGTAGCCGTCGTCCAGGCCGTGCGCTCGCAGGTTCCAGGGGCTCTCCTCGTCGCAGACCTCCCCGTCCTCGGAGATGCCCACGGCGACCGTGCTTGAGCAGTAGACGAGCCGCCCCGCGCCCGCGTCCCGGACCGCCCGCAGCACGTTGCCGGTGCCCTCCACGTTGGCGGTGATCACCCAGGGCGGGGGCACATCACGCACAGTCACGGCGGCCGCGCAGTGGAAGACCGCGTCCGCGCCATCGAAGGCCCGGGTCAGCCCCTCGACGTCCGCCAGATCCGTCTCGACCCACTCGACGTCGAGGTCCGAGACGTGCTCCATCCTGCTCGTCTTGCGCCGGGTCGCCCGGACGTCGTGCCCCGCCGCGAGCAGCGCCTCCGCGAGGTTCGCGCCGACCAGCCCGGTCGCGCCTGTGATCACCGCCTGCATTCAGCCTCTCACCGGGGGGAGTCGATGCTACTCCTGTTCCTCGAACCGCGTCACGATCTCCGGCACGGTAGCCCAGCCAGCGTGGCCCCTGCGGAGGTAGGGACGCAGCCGCTTGAGCATGCCCTCCAGCAGCTCGGGCTCCAGCTCGGGGCCGACGCTGATGGTGCCCTTCAGCACCGTGAGCTGCCCCTCTTCGGCCGCCTCCACGGCAGCGTCGAGGTGCTCGAACCACAGGTCGATGTCCGCCTCGCTGAGCTCACACTCGGTCGCGGAGGGGTCGGCGGCGACCTCCTCGTTGCAGGTCAACCCCGTGGTGGTGGGCACCATCACCGCGGGGCCCGCGGGGTCCGAGAGGATCCAGTCGTCCCCGCCGCCCATGCGCCAGGGCCGCAAGCGCGCCTCGAAGTCCCCGGGCCACGGCCAGTGGCAGTCCACGGGCGCCGCACAGTCCGCCAGCTCCGGCGGCTGCAGCGAGGGCTCCAGCGACCGGGCGCACCAGAGGGTCGCCCCGGAGACCACGGGCAGCCCCGCCTCCACCGCCGCCCCGACCCAGTCCACATCCGAGCACACCCCGGAGACGTGCCCGGCGTCGATGCCCTGGTCCAGGAGCAACCCCCGGAAGCCCTCCAGCGCCGAGACCAGCTCATCGTAGGGCTGCTCGTCGCCGCCGAGGCTCATGTCCGCGTGCACCCCCACGGCGTGCCCCCGCCCCGCCAGCTCAGCGAGCGTGTCGTCACCGAGCTGGACAGCGCGGGGGATCAGCATCCCGGCCTCCAGCGTGAGCCGCCCGTCATACGCCTCGAAGGCCGCGGCCGTCTCATCGATCTCCCGCAGGTAGTCCTTCACCACGGGATCGGCGTCGAGGTTCCAGCCCTCCAGATGCACGGAGAAGGCCACCAGCACAGCGGGCTCTCCCGAGCGACACCCGGCGAGCAGGGACGCGGCCGCGATCAGCAAGGGTGAGAGGTTGGATCGCATCGGGGATTCATACCTGATAGAAGCGCGGCATGTCCGTACCCAAGTCCACCCAGGCCCGCATCGGCTTCGCCACGATGATCGCAATCGCCGGCATCGCCATCCTGACACCGACGCTGCTCAAGATGCGCAGCGGCGAGATCGGCGAGGAGGAGGTGGAGCGCCCAGGCGCCCCGCTGTACGCGCTCCACGCCATCCTCCGCACAGACCCGGTGGTGACATCCTGCGTCGATGGGCGCCCCTTCGAGCTGACCTTCACTGTCTCGCCGGACGGCAGCGGGAGTGTTGATTCGGTCGCTGGGGTGGATGATCCCGAAGCTCTGAAGGGCTGCCTCGTCGAAGCGTTTGGGTTGATGAGTTTTCCGGTATTTGAAGGGGATCCTCAGACCTATACGGCTCCTTTTACGCCTTGATGGGCTGGCTGTTTGTCGGTTTCGGTTGTCGAGTCGTTGGTTGTCGGGTTTGTCGGGTTTGTCGGGTTTGTCGGGTTTGTCGGGTTTGTCGGGTTCGTCGGGTTCGTCGGGTTCGTCGGGTTCGGCTCGGCTTTGTCGGGTTGGGCTCGGCTTTGTCGGGTTCGGCTCGGCTTTGTCGGGTACGGCTCGGCTTGACGGAGGTTGATGGGACTGTCGAGAGCGGTCTCGGCAGTCGCGGGCTCGTAGTTTGAGCGTCCCGTCGAGGCGCCGTCGTTCTGCCTGTTGAGTTGTTGGACTTCCCGACCGTGATGGGCGGCGCGGTGCCCCTGGGTAGATTCGACGTGTGCTCGCTGCGCTAACGAATCCCCGGACGATCCGTCA
>Ga0316204_10007093_pt1 | contig 16698 bp, 11 predicted proteins | sample 6monrhotite_MG_2_FD_205661 | JGI IMG/M metagenome (GOLD analysis project Ga0316204, IMG submission 205661) | Microbial mat bacterial communities from mineral coupon in-situ incubated in ocean water Damariscotta River, Maine, United States -... | ecosystem: Environmental > Aquatic > Marine >... | reverse complement strand
TTGGTGATAATGATCTATATTTTTGTTTAAACAGAGTGGACATGTCATAAGTAAATTTTTTTAAATTATCAATATAATATTTTACTTTGAATACGCAATAATTTGTTTAAATGAGAGGAAAATCGGGGGATTACCCCCGATTTTAATATTTTATAAAACAGGGCTTTTAATCACCATCATCTTGATTCTTGTCATTTCTTCCATTGAATAAGGAATCCCACCCATACCAATACCAGAGGCATCTCGTCCACCAAAAGGCATCCAATCGACTCTAAATGCTGTGTGGTCATTGACCATAACAGCTGTTGCATTGATTTTTTTCACCGCTTCAAGGGAAGTGTTTAAACTTTCTGTAAAGACAGCTGCTTGAAAGGCCAGAGGTAATCCATTGGCTCTACCAATGGCTTCATCCAAAGTTTTATAAGAATAAACGCAAACCACAGGTCCAAATATTTCAAACTGAGAAACATTCACATCTTCTGCTGGGTTCAAAATAACAGTCGGTTCATAACAACTTTCTGATAGTCGATTTCCACCACAGAGTATTTCAGCACCTCTATCTCTGGCTTCATTAACCCATTGCTCTATGCGGTCTACTTCACCAGGTTGAATCAGTGGTCCCACTTCTGTATTCTTATCTAATTGATCACCAACAACCAATTGTTTAGCTTGATCAGCAATTAAATTGGCGACTTTTTCACAGATACTTTCATGAACGTAAACCCGTTGCACTGAAACACAAACTTGTCCAGCGTGATAAAATCCACCTTTAACTAAACTATCAATCATTGGATCAATATCAGCATCAGCTGCTACAATGACAGGTGCTGCTCCACCATGTTCTAATGCACTGCGTGTACCTGGTGATAGTTTTGAATGTAGCCACCACCCTACTTTGCCCGACCCAATAAATGAAAAGAAATTAATTCTATCATCTTCAATTAAACGGCTTGCATCTTTATTGTCAACGACCATAGCTTGACACCAACCATCGGGTAAACCTGCCTGTGTTAATAACTCTATAAATTTTAAACAAGATAATGGAGTCGATCTGGCGGGTTTAATAATGACAGGACATCCCGCTGCAATAGCGGGAATTGTTTGGTGAACAATTAAGTTTAACGGATGATTAAAAGCACTGACCGATGCAACCACGCCAATAGGCTCTCTTATGGTAAAGGCCAAACGGTTTTCTGAAGCCGGAGTCAATCCCATAGGAATTTCCTCACCTTTGAGTTCAGATATATGTTCTACACCCAGTTTTACACCATTTATCGCTCTTAAAACTTCAACTTTAGAATCTGCATAAGGCTTACCTCCTTCAGAGGCTGCTAACAAGGTCAATTCTTCAACTTGTTCAGTCATGATCTCAATTAATTTTTCTAAAATTTCAGCTTTTCTATAGGCTGGTATCCATTGATCTTGATCAGAAAATAATCCATGGGCTTTGTCTAAAGCCGAATCAACATCTGCCGTTGTATTCATAGGAATTTCTTGAACCAAACTTCCATCATAAGGATTGGTTACTTTAACTGTCGGCATAATTAGCTCCTATAAAATACACGTGGTTTCTTTTAACAATTTATTCAAAATCGAATGGTTTAATGAATAATCAACCGGTACGTCAATAAGATGTACACCCTTAGAATTCAATGCAACATTTAAAACTTCAATAAAATTATCTACACTGGTTGGTCTATGACCTGTCCCACCAAAACTTTCCACATACTTCACAAAATCAGGATTCTTGTAATCTAAACCAAAATTTTGGAATCCCATGCCTTCTTGTTTCCACTTAATCATTCCATAAGCACTATCATTAAGAATAATAACGACTAGATCCAACTCCATGCGAACGGCTGTTTCTATTTCTTGTGAATTCATCATAAATCCACCATCACCATTGACCGAGACAACTTTTTTATTGGGATACAATTGTTTAGCTGCCATAGCTGATGGTAAACCTGCACCCATTGTTGCTAATGCATTGTCTAATAATAATGTATTTGGTTCATAACACTCATAGTTACGTGCAAACCAAATTTTATAGACACCATTATCTAAGGTGACAATGTCTTCTCCTGACAACTGGTCTCTTAATATCTTGACTAATCTTTGTGGCAAAATAGGAAATCTGTCATCTTCAAAATATTTAGTCGTGTGAGATAAAACCTCAGCTTTTACCCGTTCAAAATAACTAAAATCCTTTCCAGGTGGCATATCAATTCTATCAGTTATTTTAAGAATTGATCTTGTAATATCTCCAACAACATTAAGTTGAGGAAAATAAACATCATCAATTTGTGCTGGAAAGAAATTGAGATGAATAACATTTTTACCGCCTTTTTCCATAAAGAATGGTGGCTTTTCTATCACATCATGACCGACATTAATGATTAAATCTGATCGGTTTATTGCACAATGTAGAAAGTCATTATCGGATAATGCAGCGGTTCCTAAAAACTTTTCATGACGTTCATCTATGACACCTTTACCTAATTGTGTATTAAAGAAATGAATGCCTGTTTTCTCAACAAATTTCAATAATGCTGGACCAGCTTGTTTACGGTTGGCACCTGCGCCAATCAATAACAATGGACGTTCTGCTTCCTCTATCATATTAATTGCTGCTGATATAGCGATATCATCTGCATCTGGACGCCTATGACCTACCACATCAAACAATGATGCATCAACATCTTCATCCGCAATATCTTCAGGTAATTCTAAATAGACAGCACCTGGTCTTTCTTCAATGGCCACTCTAAAGGCTTCACGCACCATTGCCGGCACACGATTTCCATCAACAATTTGTTCGGAAAATTTTGAAATAGGTCTCATTAAATCAACTATGTCTACTATTTGAAATCTTCCTTGTTTACTTTTCCTTATGGGTTTTTGACCTGCAATCATCACCATCGGCATTGCTCCTAACTGGGCATAGGCTGCGGCTGTCACAAAATTTGTAGCGCCTGGCCCTAAAGTGGATAAACAAACTCCTGGTTTGCCTGTTAACCGGCCTACAGTTGCGGCCATGAATCCTGCAGCTTGCTCATGTCTGGTTAGGATTAATTTGATTTTGGATCCTATTAGAGAATTTAGAAAATCTAAATTTTCTTCTCCTGGAATTCCATATATATACCTAATCCCCTCATTTTCTAATGCTTTGACCATTAAATCTGATGTTTTCATTTATTTCCCCTTATTTATTGTTAATGTAATGAAATTATTTTCAACTTTTATATTATTTCATCTATAGTATAGCGTAAATTTATACTAAATTGATCAACTTTTTTATGAAGAAAAACATACACAAATATAATTGGTTGATTTTTGATGCTGATAATACTTTATTTAACTATGACAAAGCTGAAAGATTTGCTTTATTGAAAACGTTAGATGACTTTAATATTAGTTATAACAAAAATAACATTATTGAAATTTACCATAAAATAAATCATAAAATTTGGATGGATTTTGAAAAAGGTTTGGTTAAATCACAATCAGAAATCAAACACAATAGAACCAGCCAGTTATTTAATGCATTAAATGTCAATGCTAATATTAATAAATTTGCTGAAGATTACTTATTTAATTTATCTCAAAATGGACAATTAATTGATAATGCATTGAAGGTTGTGGATATACTGGCTCAAAATCATAGCTTAGTTATTATGACTAATGGTATGACTGCTGTTCAAAAACCACGTTTTCAAGCCTCTCCTATTACAGAATATTTTCAACATATCATTATCTCTGAAGAAATCAAACATTCTAAACCTTCACATGAAATATTTGAACATGCTTTTAAATTAATGAAATACCCTAATAAAAAAGATGTTTTAATGATTGGTGATAATTTAGGATCTGATATTCAAGGAGGTATTAACTATGGTATTGATACAGTTTGGTACAATCCACATTTACAAAAAGCAAAGCATCAAGCCACATATGAAATTAATGATTTATTAAACTTCATTGAATAGATATGTTAGTCAGTTATCCAATGAAGTTTTTGTGTATCAACTTAAAATTCTATAAATATTTAATTGATGTTGTATTTATCTGAATATCTTTGATTCAATTCTTGTTGCCTAGCATCAAGGTCTAATTTTCTTCCGTCAATATATGCCTCTTCAACAATGTTTCCACGCATATCCAAAGCATCACCATCTGTTATAATAAGTGTCGCACTCTTACCCACTTCAAGGGTTCCATAAGAATCATCTATACCTAAAATTTTAGCTGCATTACCAGTAATCATTTGTAGGGCTTGTTCTTTTTCTAATCCATAACTAACCAAAGTACCTGCACTAAAGGCAAGGTTTCTTGCGTTCATTGTACTCATACTTGATTTAGGATAGCTTAAAGCAACAAGTATCCCAGACTGATGGAGTTTAACCGCAGTGGTATACCCTGAATCAACAGAACTATGTTCATATTTTGGCAACAAATGCACACCATTAACTATTACTGGTACTTGACTGTATTTAACAAAATCAATAACAGGTTCAATTTCTTGGCCTGTGACCAATACCATATTTTTAATACCTAATTTTTGTCCAAAATTAATCGAATCTATTATAGATTTAGAAGAAGATGCATGTAAATAAAGCTTTCTTTGATGTTTAAATATCGGTCTTATCGCAGCTAGTTTAATATTTGAATCTTGATCACTATTTGTCGCAAATTTTGCATCATTAAATAGAGATTTTATTTCTAATAATTGTTTTTCATAATTTTTATTCTTTTCAGACTTCATTGTAAATGTTGAAAAATCAAATTTAGGTTGTATAGAATTTGGCCAATTAACATGAATAGCATCATCCAAAGAAACCACCGCATCTTCCCAATTCCATGCGTCTAGTTGTACTATAGATGAAAGTCCACTGACCAGGCCTCCAGCTGGAGTTGGTTGCGCTAATAATACGCCATTGAATTTCATAGTTGGAATAATCTCAGAATCTGTATTATAGGCAACAATACTTCTGACATTAGGATTAAGATTACCTACTTCAGTATTATCAAGTGTTGCTTTAACCGACCCCACTTCAGTTAAACCTAAAGTTGTTAAAGGCAAGATGAATCCAGGATAGACATGCTTGCCTTTTAAATCGATATCCGTCTCTTGCCAAGCCATTCTAAAATGGCCTATTCTGCTTATTTTTCCATTATCAAAAGCGATAGTTGCATTATTTAAAACTTTGCCGTTGCCAATATGGATAGTCGCATTATGATAAACAACACTTTTTGATTGATCGGGTGCAGGTTTTGGGGTTAAAGCCAATGAATTACCTGAGATAAAAATTAAGCAAATATAAAATATTCTCATTGTTCTGCTCCTAATAAATATTCATAACCAGTAAAACTATCACAATGCATTGCTTTACTTGGTATTGATATAGGGCTCTTTTTTGGACCTTCAGTTTCACTCATTTTAGTTATTAACCGGTTTTTTTGTTTAGCAATATTAGCTTCAATTTTAGTTTGTTGTTCACGGTCATATAATAATTTACCATCGACAAATGTTTTATTGGCTTTTGCATAAATACTTAATGGATTATCAGACCATAAAACAATATCTGCATCTTTACCTATTTTTACCGATCCCATGCGATCATCTAAATGTAATAGTTTTGCAGGATTTAATGTCACTAGTTTTAAAGCTTGTTCTTCAGTTAAACCACCATATTTTATTGATTTAGCCGCTTCTTGATTCAACCTTCTGGACATTTCTGCATCATCAGAATTAATTGCCGTGGTGACACCTACTTTATTTAATATAGAGGCATTATAAGGAATCGCAAAATTAACTTCCCATTTATAAGCCCACCAATCTGCAAATGTAGAAGCACCTACACCATGAGCTAGCATCTTGTCAGCGACTTTATACCCTTCTAATATATGTGTAAAAGTATTGATATTGAAATCATAATCTTCTGCTACTTTCATTAACATATTAATCTCAGATTGAACATAGGAGTGACAAGAGACAAAACGGTTTTTATTGATAACCTCCAATGTAGCATCTAACATTAAATCTCTTCTTGGGGCTGATGTTTTTTTCTTTTTCGATTGGCTTAATTGATTATAAGTTTTCCACTCTTTTTCATAAGCCAATGCGTTATTAAAAGCATCTCTATAAACTTGTTCCACACCCATCCTAGTTAATGGGTAACGTATTGAATTTTTATTACTTGATTTTTTGACATTTTCACCCAATGCAAACTTTATAAATCCATCTGCTCCTTTAATTAAAAGCTCATCACCCGTAGCTCCCCATCGCATTTTTATAAGCGCTGATTGACCTCCAATTGGGTTAGCTGAACCATGTAACAATTGTGCTGCGGTCACACCACCAGCTAGATTTCTATAAATATGAACACTATCAGAATCTAATGCATCTTGCATACGAACCATTGAAGAATTAACAGCCACATCATTTACGTTTAATAAAGCAATATGGGAGTGTTCATCAATTATTCCAGCGGTTAAATGTAGATTTGTACCATCGATAGTTAAATCGGCTTTTTGTTTTAAACTTTTGCCTATTTTTGCAATTTTACCCGATTTTATAAATACATCAGTTTCTTCTAAAACACCTTCATTTTCATTGGTCCAAACCGTTGTATTGGTGATTAAAAAAGTTTCTGCTTCAGATGGTTTATGAAAACCATAGGCCGAAAATGGTTGAGGAATAACAGGAATTTCATAATCATCTGATGTTACTTCTTTAGTTTTATTATCATTAACTTTAACATCAGATACACGAGTTAAATTCCATATAGGCGTTTGGCCTTGGATATTTTTAAATGCATTGTTTTCAACCATACCAGATAACTTAGTAGAAACATTATTATCATGTATTTCAATACTTGCAAAACCATCAGCTATTATTGCTTTGTATGTATTTTTATTGTCTTTATTTGTCGGTGTTAACTTTAATTTGCCATCTTTCATTATAATATTTATCAATTGTTTCTCGGCACCTGATTCAAGTTGATAAATTCCTGTCTTTATTTTGCTGAGTTCTTTTATAACAAAACGCTCTCCAGCCACCCAATTTTCAGCTATGCTACCACCTTTAGAAAACAAATCATCTTGAGTAATGATAAAGTTTGCATAGGCTCCTTTATGTAAATTTCCTAACTTATCATTAGATAAAATATTGGCAGGCGTTGATGTTAAAGCCGCTAAAGCCGCTGATTTGGGCAAGCCTTTTTTGATAGCTTTTTGCAAATCTTTAAGGAATGTTTTCTGATCCTTTGGAACTATAGCAAAATCAATATTATTTATATACAGATAATATAAATTATAAGGTGCCGCTTCCCATTCCAACATTTTGTCTAAAGGTGCATTCCATGCATCAATTTCATCGGTTACATTTAAAGCTTTGGGCATAGATAAAGGAACAATTAAACTGCGATTCAATTTCTTAATCGATTCTATGTGTTTGTACTCATCACCTGCCGTTTTAATAACAATATTTTTATTATACTCGTTAGCAATTTTATGGGCCAATAATGTTTGCTGCCAATTACTGACAGAAAATATATTTAATAAAGACTGATTATCATTTATGGCTTGCAAATCTAAATCAGTGAAGTCTTGTTGACCTTGTGCATACCATTGAGCATCTAACCATGTTTGACGTAATAACGCCGAAGATCCCATCAGAGATATAGGATATATTTGTTTTGAACTGCCTTTACTAAATGAATGATGAAAGGCTTGGTTTGCTTTAATGATACTTTGTTGGTCCGACTTTCCATTTAAACTCACCAGCACTGAACTGCCTTGAATAATACCATCTTGAGCAGAGGATAAAACGCTACTAAACCCAAGAGATCTTAGCGGTTTCGCTTTCTTTTCATCTTGATGGAAGTTTTTAACGGCTTGATATTGAGCTTTTATGGCTTCATTGGTGTTATTTGCACCTTTTATTGTACTATTTAAAACTTCTTTGGCACCAAAGACAAAAGGTATCTTTTTAGGTGCTTTAGGCAATCCATAATCACTGTCCATCAAAATAAATCCAGGATAAATAATTGCCCCATACAAATCTATAATTTGTGCTGACTTAGGAATTTTCACATTCGTACCAACATCAACAACTTCATTGCCTTTAATAATTAAAACAGCATTATCTAGTTCTGTTTTATCGTCAACAAATATGTGAGCATTGATAAACGCATAAACTGCTTGCCTATCGTCTTTTGTGCCATTAAGCATACTAGTTGGAGATTGATTTGCGAATGCGTTAAATTGCATTAATAATGCAGTCATCATTAAAAATAGTTTCATAATTTTATTGTATTTTTAGTAGTCTTTTGAAAAGGTTTGCAGTGAGTACAGGGTTTTTGTTTATCCATGATTGTACTAAAGCTCGATTCAGCTCTGAACCAACGAGGTGATGAACTTTTTTATCTTTTATAAATAATTTTGTGCCTTCATCAGGGTAATAGGTAAAAACCCATTGATCATGCTTATTTATTGCGGGAAGTTTTTTTAAAAAATGATGGATAGCATTCTTTGCCAGTTTAAAACTTTCTTGATCACCATAATGGTTTTCAAGTTGATTGTTGAACAATTTTTCAACTTTCTCTTTTTTATAGCTTATAGGCAACCAATCAAGATCAAATTTCATGGGAATCACCCCTTCCTTTATATCAGGAATATTTCTTACGCCATAAGGAACATAAAATTTAATTTTATAGGGAAATATAAAGCCATAATCATAGGTGCCTTCTCCAATATTAACCCAATGTGTATTTTCACGTGATTGGATTGAAAATGAAACCAGCAAAATGGCAAGGATTGTATAAATTTTATTCATAATTTAATTCTCAAATATCCTATTACATATTTGAATAGTTAGGACCACCGCCACCTTCTGGCGTAACCCATGTAATATTTTGACTAGGGTCTTTAATGTCACAGGTTTTACAATGTACACAATTTTGTGAATTTATTCTAAAACTTTGAGCATTATTTTCATCAACTATTTCATACACGGCTGCTGGACAGTATCTTTGAGCTGGTTCCGCCCATTGTGGTAAATTTTTATCAATTGGAACAGTATTATCTTTTAACTGCAAATGACAAGGTTGATCTTCTTCATGATTAGTACTTGATAAGAAAACCGATGACAGGCGATCAAAACTAATCTTATTGTCAGGTTTATTGTATTCAATTTTTTTACTGTCAGAGGCTAGTTTCAAACAAGCATGATCAGGCTTTTTGTTATGCATTGTCCAAGGCAGTTTACCTCGAAAGATATTTTGATCTATAAAAGTATAAGCCGCACCAAAAAAAGTACCAAATTTATTTAATGCTGGTTCAAAATTCCTAGATTGTTTTAATTCACTATATACCCATGATTCTTTAATATCTTGTGTATAGTTGGTGCTCACATCATTAGCATCTTCTCTTAATAAGTTTTGAGCAATTGATTCAGCTGCAATCATTCCTGTTTTCATTGCTGTATGAGTGCCTTTGATTTTTGCAGGATTTAGAAAACCAGCTTCACATCCAGTTAAAAAAGCGCCAGGCACTTCTAATTTAGGCAATGATTGAAAGCCACCTTTATTCAAGGCACGAGCACCATAAGAAATTCGTTTTCCATCCGTAATCACACTCTTAATCACTGGATTATGTTTCCATCTTTGAAATTCTTCAAAGGGAGAAAGATAAGGATTATCATAATTTAATGCTGTTACGAAACCCAAAGCTACTTTTCCTGGTTCAAAATGATAGAGAAACCCACCACCTTCAGTATGATTATTTAATGGCCATCCTAGTGTGTGAACCACTTTTCCAGGTTTCGAGTTTTTATCATCTATTTGCCATATTTCTTTTATGCCTAATCCATAATGTTGTGGATCAGAGTTAGAATCTAGCTTGAACTTTTCTATCAACTGCTTCCCTAAATGACCACGGCAGCCTTCAGCAAATATGGTATGCTTCGCTAATAATTCATAACCTGATTCAAAACCACCCTTTTGCGATCCATCTGCAGCAACACCCATATCTTGAGTTATGATGCCTTTTACCTGATTATTGTCATCATATATTATTTCACTGGCAGGAAACCCAGGAAAAATATTAATGCCCATATTTTCAGCTTGTTCTCCTAACCATTTACTTAAATTACCTAGCGAAACAATATAATTACCATGATTCTTCATGGGGCTTGGAATAAACATACCAGGAATTTTGATTGCTTTTTGATTAGAACGAAAATAATGAAATTCGTCTTCAGTCACTTCTGTTTGTAAAGGAGCGCCCATTTCTTTCCAATTAGGAAACAGTTCATTTAATGCCGTTGGTTCAACAACTGCACCAGAAACAATGTGCAAACCTATTTCTGATCCTTTTTCAACTAATGCTATTTGCCAATCCTTACCTTTTTCTTTTGAAATTTGTGCCAAGCGTATGGCAGCAGATAACCCTGATGGTCCACCACCAACAATTACTACATCAAACTCCATAGATTCACGTGTCATATTTTCACTCTAAAATTTATTCGCACATATTATAGCTTTTTATCCTTTTAATTTCTTTAATTATAATTAAATTTACTAGAGAGCTTAATGTTTTTATAAATGATTCTAATAACAACACATTAATTCCATTTTTTTAGAAAAGATAACATGGCATCTTTTGAATAGGATTTTCCTAGTTCAAGCTTACTGGTATCCTGTGAGGCTAAATATTGTTTATTTGAGTCTAAAATAATAAAAGCAGGATAACCCTTTATTTTTGGGTACTTTTCAAAAAATTCTTGATTCATATTTTCTTCACTATAATTAACTTTTAACACCACAAAAGTTTCATACAATAACTTTGAAACTTCTGTATTCGAATGAATAAATTTATTCAAAATATGACACCAACTACACCATTCGCCACCCGCAATCACAAGAATTTTTTTTCCATCTGCAATTTTTGCAGCATGATTTAAATCCAATACAGCATCACGATTAAAGTCATACCAATCTGGTAACCCATTATCTTTTGCAATACTATTAATAGAAAATAGCATGATAGTTAAAACTGGTAATACTTTAAAAAATAAATTCATGGTTAGTCATATCCTGTTTAATTTTATGGAACCATAATATAACAATTTTAATAACTATTTATCAATAGATTTGTTAATATACTAGCCATTATAAAAATACTAATTTTGTTATGTCTGAATTTGCCATATGGAACCCAAACAACTTAAATATTAAAGATTTAAATATTTCTCTCTTTCAAGAATATCTTAATCAAAAATATACACTGACACTTAACAATTACCAACAACTTCATAAATTTTCAGTTGATGAATCAGCTAAATTTTGGCAGTCTATTGTTGATTTCTGTGATATTAATTTCATACAGTCAGCAAGTAAAGTTGTTGATTTTGGAAAACACAAAATTAACACTAACTGGTTTGTTGATGGCACACTCAATTATGCTGAAAACATTTTGAAACACCGAGGTTGTAAAACAGCGGTTGTTTTTGAAAATGAATTGGGTGAAAAAACTGAGATTAGTTATGATGATCTTTATTCTAAAGTGGCAAGATTACAGCATTATCTAAAATCTCAGAACATACAAAAAGGTGATGTGGTTGCGGGATTTTTACCCAATATTATTGAGACTATTGTTGCTATGTTGGCCACCACATCACTGGGTGCTATTTGGACTTCTACTTCACCTGACTTTGGTTTTGAAGGTGTGGTTGATAGATTTGGTCAAGTCGAAGCAAAAATCATGTTTACAACAGATGGCTACTATTACAATGGCAAAGTCCATGACTGTATTAAAAAAGCAAAAATTATTGCTGAAAAAATCGATTCAATTCAACAAGTTGTGGTCATAAATTTTACTAACAGTGATTGGCGAAGTAACAATTTCACCTCTTGGGATGAAGCATTAATTACAAGCAGTGATACCATTCAATTTGAGCCTGTTGATTTTAATCATCCTTTATATATACTTTATTCATCAGGCACCACTGGTAAACCAAAATGCATTGTACATGGCCATGGAGGTATGTTATTGCAACATAAAAAGGAATTAGTTTTACATAGTAATGTCAGTGAAAATGACAAATTATTTTACTTTACAACTTGTGGTTGGATGATGTGGAATTGGATGGTTTCCACCCTCACCACTGGAGCGACATTATACATATATGATGGCTCTCCATTTTACCCTGATGGCAACCGTTTATTAGAGACTGTTGATAGGGAACATATCACTCATTTTGGCACCAGTGCCAAGTGGATATCGGCCATTGAAAAAGCAGAGATTATTCCAAATAAAGATCGCAGTTACTCAACGTTAAGGACTATTTTTTCTACAGGCTCACCATTGATGCCAGAAAACTACGATTATGTGTATTCTCAATGGAAAACTGATGTGTGCTTATCCTCAATTTCAGGTGGTACAGATATTTGTTCTTGTTTTGCTTTGGGTAATCCTGCTTTACCTGTTTATAAAGGTGAATTACAATGCTTGGGATTAGGCCTTGATATTGCAATTTTAAATGATAATGGAGACCGTGTGTACGATGAAACAGGTGAATTATCTTGTATCAATGCTTTTCCAGCTATGCCTGTTAAATTTTGGAATGATAAAGACAATGCCAAATACAAAAGCGCCTATTTTGAAAAATTTGACAATATTTGGTGCCACGGTGATTTAGCAAAAATCACTAAACATAATGGATTGACCATTTATGGACGCTCAGATGCTACTTTAAATCCAGGTGGCGTTCGAATAGGTACTGCAGAGATTTACCGACAAGTAGATAACATGACTGAAGTGATTGAAAGCATTGCTGTTGGACAAGATTGGGACAACGATGTTCGGGTTGTTTTATTTGTCATATTACAAGACAAAACCAGCTTAAATGAATCATTAATAAAGAAAATAAAATCAACCATTAGAAGCAACACCACGCCACGTCATGTTCCAGCTAAGGTAATACAAGTCACAGCAATTCCCAAAACATTAAGCGGTAAAATAGTAGAAATTGCTGTACGAAATACCATTCATAATAGACCCGTGACCAATACTGATGCACTGGCAAATCCTGAAGCCTTAGCACAGTACAAAAACCTAGATGAATTGAGCTTTTAAAAAAACCTCTGTTAGTACTTAAATTTGTGAGGCAAAATAGGCTTTAATTTCAACAGCTGTTAATTCTTTTGTTTGATTAGAAAAACAATAATAATCAGGGCGTTTATCACTAAAATAGTGCATACTCATCTACCAGTCTTCGTCTTCAGGAAATAATCCTTGAGAAAATAAGCCCACCGGAACATTATAACTTTGGCTTCCTTTTACCGTATAATATAAATGGGTTCCACACAGTTGACAAAATCCTCGATTGGCCCAAGCTGAAGATTCAAACTCTGTCATGTTTTCAGAGCCATCAAACTTCCCATCTATTCCGCAGTCTACAGCGAAAAATGGACCACCACCCCATGCACTTCTTGTCTGACAATGACAAACAGTAAATTGACGATTTAATTCATTAACTTCTATTTCAACACCGCCACATAAACAACTGGCTATACTTTAAATTGACATGTGTTTATCCCTCTGGGTTAAACTATTCATGAGAATACTAATATTGTTATCTAACCTGCGGCTTTATCAGTGAAATACCTTTGACAAATTCTTTAATCTCATCATCAGTAAATTTCGTATGTATTCTTTTTATTTGAGGTTTTTGGTGATTAACACTCACACCTACTCTATAGGCTTTCTTGGGCCTAATGGGCCTGGCTTGAAATCCTCCACCACAATTAGGGCAGACATTATTTAACTTATTTTCAACACATGACAGACAAAAAGTACATTCATAAGTACATATACAAGCTTCAAGTGAATTTACAGGCAAATCAATATCACATAATTCACAGTTTGGACGTAACTCTAACATAATTAATTTCTCACTTTAGGGTCTTTAAATTTTTTCAAAATTTTCAGATTAAAACCACAATAAAAACATATTTTATAGATTTTATGCTCATCTGTAATGGGTGGATGGTTATAAGCGACAATAATTTAAAAGTGGAGAGTTATATCAGTATCTATCATATATCTGAAATTGCATATTATTATTGAGCAAGGTGATAATTTTATTAAAGAATTTCTCGCACAAGTTTTTTAATCACAGTTCTCGTTCCGCCACCTTCTAGTATGTTATCAAGTTCTATACTAAACCTGCACCTTTCACCAGAAGGAGTGATAACAGTTAGGTCATCAATTTCCGCCGCGGACTCCATCTTGTGTCGAAAATATTCAGGACCATACTTACGAGCAGGTAAACGGGACTTAATCAATGTTTGAACATTAGAAATTCCATGGACATTTCCTAGAGGTGAAGCGGTTGACCATGATACATCCGCATGTAATAACCTGCCAACACCACTGGCATCTCTCCTGTCTACACAATCAAGAAATCGCATCAAAAATAACCGCTTTGAATTACGTGCCGCATAGTTGGTATGAAGTAATGCGTGAGCTTCTGGAGAATTAGGCTGTTTTAATTGTGTCTCATATAACTTTTTAACATTTAGGTTTTCATAAGATCGGCGACGTGGCGCTTGTCTATCAACCTCATAAATGGCTTGCATACGTTTCTCTAATACAAGTGGATCCATAGATTTAGGTTCGCCACCACCACCGAGGCAACCACCAACACAAGCCATGACTTCAATCGCGACATACTCATCACGCCATGATTCTGTTTCTAGCATACGTTGCGCTGTGGCTATGCCATTACAAATAGCAACCTTGCCAACACCAGGAATTTCAGCTGTTTTTATACCCATGTCTACGCCACGTAATTGATGCCATTCCAAGGGTAATGAGTCCTGCTTATCGATAAAATGTGAAGCAGTACGCACAACCGCTTCCATAACCCCGCCAGATGCGCCGAATATCTGTCCTGCACCAGTGCTTTCTCCCAATGGGTTATCGAATTTACCATCTTCAGATAATGCTCCAAATGCAATCCGGCGTGACCTAATCATTCTTGCCAGTTCACGCGTAGTGACCACATGATCTACATCACCAGAAACTCCAGGCCGCTCAGCTTCATCTTTCTTTGCTGTGCATGGCATCACACTCACGACATAGGGTTCAACTTTACCTTCTGTAAAATCTGCACCTAAAGTGTGTGCGAAAGCACCTCTTTTTGTTAAGGCTCCATGCATTTGTTGTGGAGATTTAGTGGTACTTAGATGGGGTAAAATATCCGGACGATTAATCTCAACCCAGTTAATCCACGCTGGACAACAAGACGTAAAAATAGGTAACTGCTGTTGATTTTTGTTCTGGTTATTACGGTGCTTTTTAAGCCGTGTTAATAACTCGGTCGATTCCTCCATCACAGTCAAGTCAGCAGCAAAATTAGTATCAAACACATAATCAAAACCTAAGTTTCTCAAAGCATTAATCATTCTTCCTGTACTCACAGTTCCTGGCTTCATTCCAAATTCTTCACTAATAGCAACACGTGTTGCAGGGGCCACTTGTACTACTGACACCCTTCGGTGTGCATCAAGAGTCTTTAGAACATCATGCCAATGAGGTGTCTCAACTAACGCTCCTACTGGACAAACAAGAGTGCATTGCCCACAAGAAATACAGTGAGTATCCGCCAAGGATTGATCGAAAACTGTCACGGGTATACGTTCAGATCCACGCTCTGCAATTCCTATGACGTGCTGTTGCTGTCCTGCATCACCACAGGCCTCTACACACAGGCCACATTCAATACATTTTGACAAATCACGCCAGATACTAGGTGATGTGTGGTCAGTCAAAATATGTTCTGGATGTTCTTTCGAACCCATAGAAATTTTACCACCATTTTTTCCACTTGCCCTTGACCCTACTTCCCCCCAAGTATCCTCCAATTGATTATCTCTAACAAAATTCTGAAGCTTACAATCTCCATTGACTTCACACCGTATACAGTCATTGGGGTGACGTGCCATTAACCATTGAGCATCTATTTTTCGAAATTCTAATAACTCCTTTGAATCAGTTTCTATTACATCACCTTCTTTTGCTTGAGTGACACAAGCTGGTTGCGGTCGACCTGCACCTTTAACATTCACCAAACACAGACGACAAACAGCATGACAGGGCAACTTAGGATGATAACAGAGTGTTGGAATATACACCCCAGCGGCTTTGGCAGCATCAAGTAATGTTGAACCATGATTTAACTCAATTGAATTTCCATTTACAGTCAAATTTATCATAGAAATCTGATTGAAATAGAGATTGATTTGTATTTATTCATTTTACTATGTCAAAATTACTAATAGATTTTTTTTATAAATGTCATTCTAACATACATAATTTAAAAAAATTTCAGAATTAATTATTTTCTTAAACGTCAAGGTGTATACTTATAGACCATAAATAATTTTAGGGGAATTGTTATGTCAGTATCTATCATGCAACTGTGGTTGCCTATTCTATTGGGTGGTATGTTTTGTTGGTTTGCCAGTGCACTCATTCATATGTTACTTAAATACCATAATGCCGATTATCAAAAATTAAACAATGAAGAACAAGTCGGCGATGCACTGCGAGAAGGTAAGGTAGCACCTGGATTTTATCACATGCCTCATTGTACTGATATGAAGGAAATGAATGACAAGGGTATGCAACAAA
>Ga0316204_10007091_pt1 | contig 16700 bp, 7 predicted proteins | sample 6monrhotite_MG_2_FD_205661 | JGI IMG/M metagenome (GOLD analysis project Ga0316204, IMG submission 205661) | Microbial mat bacterial communities from mineral coupon in-situ incubated in ocean water Damariscotta River, Maine, United States -... | ecosystem: Environmental > Aquatic > Marine >... | reverse complement strand
TATTGTCTGATGTGGTGCCTGCGATGGATACACGATTCACATCGGTACTGTATAACCCGTTTTGTGAAGGAGAGGTTATGGATATTTGTGGTCGAGCGTTATCGACAATGGCATAGGTGACCGTGATTACATCGTTGGCTATGTTATTTGCGGCATCTTTTGCAGTAACGGTAATAACATTCGTGCCGGGGGACAGCTCAAGTCCAGTGTACGACCAGCTCGTTGTTCCGGTTGCGGATCCGGTTCCGCCTGCATCATTTGACCAGCTGACTTCGGTTACACCGAGATTATCGGAAGCGGTGCCTGCGATATTAATCGTATTACCGTTAGCGGTATAACTTGGGTTGGTGCTTGGTGCGGTAATCGTTACTGTCGGCGATTCGTTATCAATGAAGTTTACGTCGTAAACCACGGTAATTACATCGCTGGCGGTATTGTTGGCCGCATCCCTTGCCGTAACAGTAATTAGATTGGTGCCCGGTTGAAGTGACAATCCAGTGTAGGACCATGCTGCTGTTCCTACGGCGCTGCCCGAGCCACCTTTGTCGTTACTCCATGTAACTTCCGTTACCTCTATATTGTCTGTGGATGTACCTGCGATAGATACGGCATTTGTGCCTGTGGTATAGGTTTCACCATTTAACGGTAAGTTAATGGTTATGTTGGGTGAGGTTGTATCAGCTGCTGGTTGGTCGTTGTCGTTGCCGCCCCCGCCACCGCCGCAAGCTGTAAGTGCAAACAGCATAACAACGGCAAGAAAGGACGTACTATGAGTAGTGTACGTTTTCATCATTCCCCCTAACGTTACATCAAAATCGTACGGGCTTGTCAGTACCCATACTGCCTTGGTAAAACTTGTTAAGCAGGTAACTTATCTAACTAAGATAACTACGCTGAATTAGCAAGCCAGATAACTGCATCGAACTCCCGTTATTGTCGAGCAGTTTTTTACATTCATAACCGTCGACACTCAAAATGACGGCTATCTCTGTAATAAGTGTTGGTCGAGCAATAAACCGCCCTGCCGGCACCTATTTACCTTTGCATTGGTGCGATGTTTGATATTTGTCGTTTGCTTAAGACCGATATCCACCGCTTATAATGATTGTTATTTTTATTGTTAAACGGAACTATACCATTTAAATACCTAAGTACAACTACCTAAGTAAGTATTTATTTAATTTGTTTGTCACTAACAATTAAACTCAATTTAATACAACGCATTAACTGAGTAATTGGCTATATGCTCGTGTAAAGGTAAGGGTGTGGATGCTCTGATGGGGGATGGTTTGCTGATAAAATTAAAGTAATCAGTGAGATAATATACAATGTCTTGTGTGCGTCATTTAATATCAATGTTCGTTTTTCTTTGCGAAGACGTTTTTCGTTTAACATGAAAGCGTATATGAATTGCCGTTATCATTCGTTAAATGCAAAAACAAATATAATTAGCGTAAATAGGTTGCCGTTGTTATCACAAAACACCTAAGTAGTGTCGGTAGGGGAGGGTTGTAGCCTAAGGCTGATTGGCAAACATCTGAATGGTAAATAGATAAAAGGAACAAAAAAAATAGCCGAAAATAAGTATCAATAGTTAGATTTATTGTCCGAATATGCTATTAGTAATAGCGTGAAGCGATAATAACCATGATAATGAGGAGATTTTGTGCATTTGAAGGTAGCAGACAATCCAGTGCCCTTGGTGGCAGTGAAATACATCGCGAATGGGTTAACACTGAATACAACGAGAAATTAGTATTGAAACACTTAACTTATTTGTTCCTTTAGCCGTAGTCGTACTTTGCGTCACATTAAATATCACTCTATATAATAATATTCTGCGGTCACAATGCATTCTTTATCATTAAAATTTCGTATTACGGTATTGGCGTTATTGGTCGCCGTGGTTCCATTTGCGTTGTTCCAGGTCATTACGGTAAAGCGTTCTTCAGTGACGCTGCTGAATTTTTTGGGTAATGACCTGGAGGAACAATCGCTGATTACAGCCAGGGAAATTAATCGTTTTTTGACCCAGCGGCTTACTGATGCTCGACTGATTGCCAAGGCGCATGTCTTTAATCTGGGGGACACCAATACTATTCGTGATTACCTTCGAGCCGTGGCCACCGATAGTGACTCATTAAATGATATCGATCTTGCCAGTGTTGAGGGTACCATTTTAATTAGCTCAAGTAGGGAGAACGAGGAAGGTTTTCTTGCCTGGGATTTGCACCTTGGCGTCAAAGATATTTTTCAAAAAGCCGCGAAAGCTGGGGAGGGGGATGTATTTATCTCCGAGGCGCACTTGATGGGAACAGGTCCGGAGATAATATTAGCAACCCCTTTTATGGATGCGACACGCAAAAAAGTTGCTGGCGTTTTGTTGGTTGAAGTCAGCCTGCAAGGTGTTCAGGAAATTGTTGATGATTTTGGTGAGCGAAATATTACTGACACGCATACCTATATCGTCGATAAATATGGCAATGTGATGGTTACCACCAACAGCAAAATGCCGGTGTTTGAGCGATTTCCAGATTTGCGAATACAGCCTGCTATGTTAAGTGATATTGCGGTTGGTTCCGTGGGTTATGTTAATGCTGATTCAGAGGAGGTGATGGCCGGGTTTGCTGACATGATGGAGTTTGGGATTAATCGGGGGTTAAATTGGAATGTGATAACGGTTACACCAAAACACCAAGTGACCCAACCTATTGATGAGACACGCAATGTATTAACCGCTGTGGGTATTATTTTTTCTGCGATAGCGGTGTTGGTTGCCTATTTGCTGGCTAGAAGCATTACATTACCGTTACAGCGCACCGTTAATTTGGCGGAGGAAATCCGAAGAGGTAATTATTCACATCGCCTTGAAGAAAATATTGGCGGGGAAATTGGCTCCTTAGCCACGGCCATTAATGAAATGGCTGATCGAATTGAGGAGCGCACTGCCGAGATTGTCACGCGCAATGAAAAATTAACGTCAGAAATTGTCGAACGTAAAATCGCGCAGGATAGGTTGAAAAAGCTATCGCATAAAACTATTCGATTGCAGGAAGAGGAGCGTCGTCGGGTATCGCGAGAATTACATGACGGGATTAATCAGTTGCTTGTTTCCGTTAAGTATAAAATAGAAAATTTCGATGAGAAATTTGCGTATTCACAGGAAGAGGCTATAAGAGATATTAATAAGGCTGTAATATTTTTAGACGAAGCAATTTCTGAGGTGCGTCGAGTCTCTCATGCATTGCGTCCCAGTGTGTTGGACGACTTGGGGTTGGCCCCCGCAATTACTAATTTGTCACGGCAGTTTTCCGAACGCAATCAGATAGATGTACAGGTGGATGGCGTTGACGGTGAACATTTAAAAAGAATGCCTGTTGATGTTGAGACAGCTATGTATCGGATAGTGCAGGAAGCACTTATGAATATCGAAAAACATGCTAATGCTTCAAACGTGGTAATTAACGTGACACACAACGATACAAATGTGACAATACGAATAGAAGACGATGGACAAGGGTTTGACCTCCAAAAGGCAACAAGGAAGACCAGTCCTACTCAAAGCATGGGCCTGCGGAATATGCGTGAGCGTATTGAATTACTTCAAGGTTCTTTCTTTATACACTCAGACGTAGGTAGAGGAACATTTTTAGAGGTGAAGGCGCCTCTGAGTTATGACTAAGCCTCGACTAAGTTAAGTTTATATGAGTGGTAATAAGCTAAGTGAGCAGGTTAAAGCACGCTTAGCCAATATGGATCAAGGTGTAGAACATGAGCGAAAACGCAATCAAAATGACTGAAAACGCAGATAATAAATTGAATGGCAATTTATCTGAAAATAACACCAATTCGGATAGTGAGAATCAAATAGGTTTGCAACACGATGGCAACGTAAGGGTTTTGCTGGTTGATGATCATGCTGTTGTGAGGGACGGTATTCGAGCCCGGTTTGCACAACAAGCTGAGTTTGAAGTGGTTGGTGAAGCTGTTAATGGCAGAGATGCAATTATCAAGGCCGGTGAATTAAAACCAGACGTTGTACTGATGGATATTAGCATGCCAGTGATGAATGGTATGGACGCGGCACGGCAGTTGCGTAATGACTATCCGGATATGAAAGTGATTATTCTCACCATGCATGAGCATAAAGAATATATACAAGGTGTTATTCGTTGTGGTGCCCATGGCTATATTGTTAAGGATGTGTCGGCGCAGGAGATGATTAATGCCATCAAGACGGTCTGCCAGGGGGAGACGTATTATAGTTCTTGTGTGTCACAAATGATGTATGACGATTTTTCGAAATCGGATCGCAGCACTAACGCTGACAAAGCTGGATTAACGCAGCGGCAGCGGACAATATTGGCATTGGTGGATCAGGGCATGAGTAGCAAGGACATTGCTAATGAGCTTAATATCAGCGTGCGGACCGTAGAAGCGCACCGGCACAATATTAAAATCAAACTTGATGCGCAGAGCTCGGCGAATGTATCCGTTGCACCCGCTGCGGTTACCCCGGATCTGGTAAAGTAATATTTAGTAACGCTAGTTTAATGTTGCTTAGATTTCATATTATTTAGATCTACTATCATTAAAAATAAGTAAAAAGCGCTAACCTGGTAAGCGCTTTTTTTTTGCTTATTTTACAGTTGCCGGTGTTAATGCTGGCGATGATGAAGAGGTTGGCAACATCATCGCCTGCACCTCTGAAAAAGCCCTGACCCAGGGTGACCATTTCTTTAATGATTTAGGCAGTCTCTCCGCTTCGGTTTGCGCCGCATCCTTGTCTGAAAAATTTCCATAGATTAAATAAAACCATTCTTTACCATCAGAGATGCCGGAATAATAAGCGGTATCCAGCAGCATGGGTTGTGATTTGGCAATATCCAGCAACCATTGCAATTTGTCGCTTCGCGCTAACTGCAAGGTATAAAATAATGGGTTTTGTTCCTTCACCCAGTCATCATTAAATATCTTCAAACTATGGCTATTGGTTTTTTTCGGGGTGGCTTTCTTTTCCTTCAGGCGTTTTTGTGCCACCTGTGCGTCAGCCAGCCACGTGTCCAGCTTGGGGCCGTCCAACCAGTCTTTGGTTCTGATGCGATTTGAGATGGACTCGTATTGATTGCTGCCATGTGGTTTGGAGGAGTCCTGCTTTGGCGTGTGCTCGACCGGCATTGAATGGTGGCGTTTGGATTTGCCTAAATGATCGGGCTGCCGGGACCGGGCCAGCATGGTGCTTTTTTTGTGTACGTTTTGATTAATGTCTTCCAATGCGACGAGCGCCTCTTCCACGCCTTGCAATGCCGCAATCTGGAGCCAGAATTGGGCTTCTTCCAGATTTTGCTTTACCCCATATCCTTCTTTGTAAAGCACACCAAGATTATATTGAGCAAAGGAATATCCCCATTCAGCCGAGTCTTTGTACCACTTGGCGGCTTTTTTAGCGTTTTTTCGAACGCCTAAGCCCTGCTCATAGGCAACACCTAAGTTATTTTGTGCGATTACGTGCTGTTGAATTGCCGCTTTGCGGTACCAGTTGAACGCAATTTTTGGGTTTTTCTTAACACCCTTGCCGGTTTGATAAATCCAACCCATTGTTGCCTGAGCTTTGGCGTAACCCTGATCAGCCAATGGCAGCCAAATTGAGCGAGCCGCTTCGTATTGCCCAAACAAGAAGGCCATCCTGCCTCGCTTGTACTCAGCAATACGGTGTTCGAGTGCGCTGGATTCAAAAATAGCTTTATCTCTGCCTTGTGCCAGTTCGTGTTCTTCAAACTCGATATCCTCGTCCGCACTGAACCATTCAACGTTTTCCGGTTGCGGGCTATTCTGGCTAATTTTGAGCTCAGAGGCCCCTGTCTTCAATGCCGCCAGACCAATCAAAATGACCAGCGGAAAATGCATTACTGAATATGGCATATACCTAAAATATCAAGAAGTTATATGAAAATTATGTCAACAAACCCGATATTTCCCTTTGTTGCTTCGTTTGTTGTTACGTTAACGTGCAATTGGAGGGCCAGCGCTGTTTTCTTTCGGCGTCTCATCACACTTACGAACCTACGGCAAGCAAGGCACCAGGATTAATCTAAGCTGTTGAAATTATTGTGTTGTTACGGGGGATTAACAGAGTTGCACACCTATGCATACATAAAATTCCACCTATATCACCGCTCACTGGATCAATTATGGCAGATTAGCCAGGGGGAGGAAACCACGAGGAAGTTTAGGTAAATGCCTACACAATGTAATTGTGATGAGGGGAATTGGTTCTGAAACGGATTTATTGGCGCTAATACTGGAGCCAAGAAAATGGCTCCCCAGCGCGGACTCGAACCACGGACCCGGTGATTAACAGTCACCTGCTCTACCAACTGAGCTACTGGGGAATATCTGACCTCTTATGGGCTGCGTATGTTACCTGTGACGTCAACGAGGGTCAACATCTGATTTAATTAATTATTTAGAAGATTGCGTAATCGGTCAAACGCACGCTCAAGTTGCTCGATACTGGTGGCATAGGACAAACGCATGTGCCCCGGTGCCCCGAAAGCAGAGCCGGGTATCATGGCAACCCCAATTTTGTTTAATAAGTATTCACCAAACTCAAGGTCGTTTTTCACCTCAGGCAAACGTGCAATGGCTTCCCTGCAATCGGGAAATGAATAAAAAGCCCCTTGAGAGGGTAAGCATCGAATACCATTGATGTCATTAAGTGCAGCCACTACAAATGCATGTCGCTGCCTGAAGGCGCTGGTCATTTGTGCAATGCAGGATTGGTCACCATCCAGTGCCGCCTGAGCGGCGATTTGAGAGATGGACGTCGGGTTGGAGGTACTTTGCGACTGTATTTTTTTCATTGCCTGAATAAGCCATTCCGGGCCAGCCGCGTAACCAATACGCCAGCCCGTCATCGAATAGGCTTTTGAGACGCCATTGATGATCACGCAACGATCATAAAGGTCCGGGCATGTGCTCAGGATATTGGTAAATGGCGTATCATCCATGGAGATATGTTCATAGATATCATCAGAAACAATCAAGATATTTGGATAGCGCCGTAGCACCTCAGCCAGCCCCATTAGCTCATCAGCCGAATAAGTGGCACCGCTTGGGTTGGATGGACTATTAATCACAAATAACCGTGTTTCAGGCGTTATGGACGCCTCTAATTGGTGCGGCGTGATTTTAAACCCTTGATCCAGACTGCTTTTAATAATAACTGGTTCACCGTTGGCCAGTAACACCATTTCGGGATAAGACACCCAATAAGGTGCAGGGATAATTACCTCATCACCGGCATTAATAAAGGCTTCGACCAGATTATAAAAACTGTGCTTGCCCCCACAGGAAACCAGTACCTGGTCCGGTGCATAGTTAAGCGCGTTGTCCCGCTTAAACTTATTGATAATGGCCTGTTTTAGTTCAGGTATGCCATCTACGGCGGTGTATTTGGTAAAACCCGCATCAAGTGCGCGTATTGCCGCTTTTTTAATGTGATCCGGGGTGTCAAAATCCGGTTCCCCGGCCCCTAGCCCAATGATGTCTTTACCTTCAGCCTTTAACGCTTTGGCGCGTGCAGTAATTGCTAACGTCGGGGACGGTTTAATACGCTGAACCCGCTGTGATAAATTTTTTTTCACCGACATTCCTCTAAAATTAACATGCCCATGTCTTATATAAAATTATAGTTAAGGCCACAAATTTGCATTCAAGCAAGTTATTCATCACACAGATGCGTTACAATTGCCAGGTTAAGCAAATGCCTTGCCAGTTGTCGGCGCATTGTAACTCAAGATGTAGCCTGACGCTGCCACAAATTGCGAATTTTGACAACATAAACAGTAATGTGAACAACGAATAATATGGTGGCAAAACTTTTTGAATTAGAAGCTGAGTTCGAGCCTTCGGGGGACCAACCCAAGGCCATCGCGCAATTATTGGACGGTATACGTGCCGGCGAAGCGGCGCAGACCCTGCTAGGGGTTACCGGGTCTGGGAAAACGTTCACAATCGCCAATCTTATTGAGAAAATACAGCGACCCGCCATCATTCTTGCCCCGAACAAGACGCTCGCCGCACAATTATACGGTGAAATGCGTGCTTTTTTCCCCCGTAATGCCGTCGAGTACTTTGTCTCTTACTATGATTATTACCAGCCGGAAGCATACGTTCCGTCATCAGATACTTACATCGAAAAAGACGCATCCATCAATGAGCATATTGAGCAAATGCGGTTGTCGGCAACAAAGGCGATACTGGAGCGTAAAGACACCATCATCGTCGCTACCGTGTCTGCCATTTACGGTTTGGGAGACCCGGAGTCCTACCTGCAAATGGTACTGCATTTGGATCGTGGTGACACGATTGATCAGCGTCAACTACTGCTCCGTCTGGCTGAGTTGCAGTATAAAAGGAATGATGTGGAGCTCCATCGCGGCACCTATCGGGTGCGCGGGGATGTAATCGACATATATCCCGCGGAGTCCGAACGTGAAGCAGTGCGAGTGGAGTTATTTGATGACGAAATCGAAGCCCTGAGCTATTTTGACCCGCTGACCGGCGAGGTAGTGAAAAAAGTACCCCGTCTGACGGTTTACCCGAAAACCCACTATGTCACCCCACGGCAAACCCTGCTGGACTGCATCGAGGCGATCCGCGAAGAACTACAGCAACGCCTGGCGCAACTGCGGGAATCAAGCAAATTAGTGGAAGCCCAGCGCCTGGAGGAACGTACACGTTATGATATCGAGATGATGCTGGAGCTTGGCTATTGCTCCGGCATTGAAAATTACTCGCGATATTTATCCGGCCGCAAGTCAGGCAGAGCCCCGCCAACCTTACTGGATTATGTCATTCGTCAAAATGCCATCATGATTATTGACGAATCTCACGTGACTATCCCGCAACTGGGGGCCATGTACAAAGGTGATCGTTCGCGTAAGGAAAACCTCGTCATGTACGGTTTTAGGCTCCCGTCGGCGCTAGACAACCGGCCACTGCGGTTTGATGAATTCGAACAGATGATGCCGCAAACCATCTTTGTTTCCGCCACCCCTGGCAACTATGAAGCAGAGCATGCCGGCGACGTGATAGAGCAGGTGGTACGACCCACGGGGTTAGTCGACCCGGAAATTGAGGTGCGACCAGCCAGCACCCAGGTTGATGACCTGTTGTCCGAAATCAACAAGCGCGTTAGCATCAGCGAACGCGTGCTGGTCACCACCTTAACCAAGCGCATGGCCGAAGACCTCACCGATTATCTCGCGGAACACGGTGTCCGGGTCCGATACATGCACTCCGATATCGAAACAGTCGAGCGAGTGGAGATAATCCGCGATTTACGCTTGGGCAAATTCGACGTGTTGGTGGGCATAAACCTGTTGCGTGAAGGCTTGGATATGCCAGAGGTATCACTCGTGGCCATTCTCGATGCCGATAAAGAAGGTTTTTTGCGCTCAGAGCGCTCATTGATACAAACCATCGGCCGGGCGGCAAGAAATCTCCACGGCAGGGCCATTTTATATGGTGACAAAATCACCGGTTCCATGGAGCGCGCCATCAACGAAACCAAGCGCCGCCGCGATGCACAAATTCAACACAACAAAGACCACAATATTACCCCCACTTCCGTGAAAAAAGCGGTGGCTGACATCATGGAAGGTGCCTATTCGGCACAAAAAGGCCAGGCGGCCCGTTACGCCAAGGCAGCTGAGGAAACCATCGAATACGGCGCATTAACCCCCAAACAGCTCGAAAAGAAAATTAAGTCGCTGGAAGATAAAATGTACCAGCACGCCCAGGATTTAGAGTTTGAAGAAGCCGCGCATATACGCGATGAAATCGAACGCATTCAAAAAAGTGCCTTTGGCATGGATTCTGTTTAACAATAACAAAAATTATTTGGCACAAATACTTGCAATTAACCACCGGGATCGAGTATCTTTGCAGACCTCTGCGAAGGGCCATATTAGACACAGGCTAAAGCGACGGTGGTAACTGGGTAGTGGTAACCAATCGTTACCTACCATATGTCGGCAATTTTAGTCAGGTCAGAGCCTTTAGGCTTCTTTGCAAACAGCAGGCGCGTAGCTCAGTTGGTTAGAGCACCACCTTGACATGGTGGGGGTCGGTGGTTCGAATCCACTCGCGCCTACCAATTACTGCACTACTCTAATTATCCTCTCCCGATTAACCAAAATGTTGGTGATTCAGTCTAATCGAGGAGAATTGAGCCACACGCGAGCGCGGCTATCCGCCATTATTCCTTAAATTAGTCTTTTAACTTAGTCTTTAAATGAATAATTCTTTAAATAAAGAATTGCTTCGACAATCCATAATGCTCAGCTTTAACATTCAGTTTTGCCAAAAAATAAGCTTCGGTCGGTGATTAATCTCATAAAAATAGGGGTATCGCAAAGCTCGTATGTTGGCGCGATTATTGCGTTTTATTTCAAGTAAATGTAGAGCATTCCCTGAGCAGAGGTCGAGTGGTCGTAATTGTGCGCGGATGCAGGAAGGTTTCTGGTTATGCGTAATTGGCCAATCAATGTTATATCGCTTGCCTCTGGTTGGGTAAAAATACATCGGAAGTCCGATCCGCGAGGAATTGATGAATAACGATGTGTCAATATCAGACGTGCCATTATAGTTAAGTCATGGCGTATTCAAACAAGGAAACTGGTATGCGCTAACGGGTAAATTGGCAGCTTACTGTAATTGACATTAGACGCATCGACAGTTAGTGAAATCAAATGTGATTCATGCTCGTATCAGTAAGTCGCATTTCCTCAAAATTCAGTCATCTGAAAATATTTAAGATCTAGCATATTAAGCAAGGTGCTGACGGTGAGGTTTAGCGTTCGCTGCTCACCGGTAAGTATCGTGCTCCTTAGCGGGAGGGGCGCTTTATTACAAAAAGCAATAATAAAGCGCCAGATTATATCCGATAGCTTATAGCCAGTGGGGGTTGCGTAAGTGTTAATACGCTTACCTTACGTAATCTAATACCTGAATTAAAATTATTCATTTCATGGTGTCTTGTCATAAATAACTGAATTTTGACGGTATTAACAACTGTCTGTGAACGATAATTATGCCTCGGGAGTGTTAATGTACTTTTTACTACGCAATTAACTAAGAAGCCAGTTGATAAATTGCTACGTAGGGTGACATAATGCCACGGTAGAGCATAATAACAATCAAAACGGTTTAACAATTTTCTACAAATATTGTGGCTTTTAGTATTACGATTAATACCTGAGTAGCCTCATCGAATTTTGAGTCACCAATCTCGACACGGACTGGTTAGGGGCTGAAGCAAGCGAGTATAAAACAGTGCCGTGCAACCGCAACGAATCCAACGTATTTGAAGGTTCTGTGCTGAATAAAGCGCCAGGACTTGGTAATGTTAAGCGTATCCTGGAATTTGCCATGCAAAACTCAGCAGGCCTGGTACGAATTATCGTCAATACCGCCGCTAAAGCTGTGTTTTACAATACGACAACTGACTTTGCATATGTAGACCCATTCAATCAACGCAACCCTGTCACTAAGTGATAAACGCGATGATATTGCAGTGGTCAATTGGCGTTTTATTTGCAGTGAAGTTTACGGTATTGGTGGCGGTATAAACAACATAGTGGTTGAGCATCCTGGAGCACTATAACAGACATTTTAAAAAACTTATTTTTCGTATTCGTAGAAATAAATAGCAAGTAATTCCTGTTACAGGCTGAAGCGGGCAGTGATAGGGATAATAACAAGAGAGTTAGCAGCATAGCTGCCACAATAGATAAAAAGGTAAAGAGGCATGGTTCACGACGCATATATGGAACGGTATAAAAGGCCGACCTATAAACTTCCGATAATTATTTTTGTCGCGATTGTTGCGGTCAGTGTGTTTCTATCAACACAGATTAGAAAAACCAAAGAAAATATCAATGTTGCAGCGCTCAATCACCCTGTATCATTAGATTCAATTACCATTAAGCCCAGCTCGCCAACGCAACCTGGTACTGGTGGTTCAAGCCCAATTGCCGTTGCGTCAACGGCTGAGCATCATACCGTTGTGTCCTTTGACGCAATCGACTCGCAGGCAACGTATAACGAGGCACAAATCAATAATACCCCCCTTGATAACGTCGAATCAGACATCGCTGGTGAGATAATTAAGGTTACATTGAATAGCATCGACGCAAACGATAGCGTGAGCGAGAATAGTGGCGCTAATGCTGTAGTCGATATCGATAGCCAGCTTGAGGTAACCGAGAAAACCTTGCGCCCATACGCCGGGTCGACACTTGACGACGTGTATAGCGGGCAACAGGATAAGTTTTTACAGACATTGGCAAGAAACGCCATTATTGAGCAACAGATTGCGCTTGTTAATAATGAAAAGTCAGTTGTAGCTGCAGAAGAAGTAAAAAAACGTGATAAAGAAACGGTTGTTGCAACGTCAAACCCCAGTTCAATACCAAACATAAGTCGCGAAAACCAGCCGCCGGTGAAGCAAGCGGCCATAATTAATGCATCACTAAATATACAATCGCCTCAGGTTAATGATCGGGCAATAGCATCAAACGCTTCTTTTACCACTCAACAGATGGTTGCGCCGAGCTTGTCAAAAGCGGTTAACAATAATACTGTTAGTAACAATGCCCTCAACAACACTCTTAATCGCAATGCTCCCAGCAACAATAGTTCTGCTAACAAAAACGTTGTATTTGTAGCCACTGAAACAGAGCTAGAGCGATTTTTATCGCGATTTACCTATTTTTACAACAGTGGTGACATCAATCGCCTAATGGCGCTTTTTGCCGATAATGCCAGTACGAACGACAGCCGCGGGAAAAACAATATTAAGGCTGACTATATCAATTTGTTTAACAATACACATGCCAGAAGGCTGATGATTAATCAAATTAAATGGCAGGTCGATAGCAATAAAGCGATTGGTGCCGCAGATTTTATAGTAACCGTTCTAAATAAAAATAATCGCGAACGCAGTTCTATTAAAGGCAAGCTAACCATAACGACGATAAAGCAATCACAAGGTTACTATATTTCAAAATTACTTCATGATTTGAATTAATACGATCTGGTAATGGTTTCATCTTAGGTGAAGTTGTGGGGATAATCGGTACAATTAACGTCGACCTGTTTGTATATTGGTCGGTGCATACGAGATCGACAGTGGAAGTGGCGCTTTCCGATCGGTTGGTTTTGTGAGCCATGTCACAAAAGTTATTGTGTGCTTGCCCTTAACTATAGTACAGTAAGTATCGGAAATGGCTGCTATAAGTTTAGCGGGTATAAGTTTAGTAATCGCAGCTAATTCCAGTGTAACACTGTCCGGTAGAGTATTCATCACAGTACTACTGAGTAATGTTAAGACGTGATTAGGGGTAACGCACCCAACAACAGGAAGCGGCCTCAGAATACTTTCAACGGTAAACCAGCTACATGGCCAGTTGCTACAAGCTGAATTTATTCACAAATCATTAAGCAAATCTCTGTAGTAATTCTGACGCATTGTTTGACGCAAAAACCCTACTTAGAGACACCTAACCTCATACCTAACATTGAATTTGGTTTAAAACACATGCATTACAAGAAGTATATTGTTTGGATTTTACTCGTATTAATCGTCGGATGTAGCGCTACCAGTAAGGATGTGCGAACTTACAAACGACAACATAATGTCGAAAAACTGATAAGTATTGTCAACAAGAGCAGCGATAAAGAATTAAGAATAGAAGCCATTAATGCGTTGGCCTACGTACGTGATCCGCGTGCCATTACAGGGTTAACAGAAGCGACAAAATCCGCAAGCTGGGTTGAACGGGAAACAGCCGTAAAATCGTTGGGGAAGTTAAAAGATCATCTGGTTATTGAGCCGATAGTGCACGCCTTAAGTGACAACAATAAGTTTGTTCGGGAGTCTGCGGCAAAATCACTTTACAGCGTATCAACGGTGTTGGCGAAGCGAAAAGATCCGCGAGTGATTAGTCACTTAATTGATGCGATCAAAACAAACAAGGGTAAGGCCAAAGATGTATCGATTGCGGCACTGCGCAGCGCACTCAGTGAACTAAGCCGAGTCAACGAGACATCCTTTTTAAAGGTACTCATTGCGGCGCTGGATGACGATAATAAATACGTGCGAAAAGAAGCGGTTCTGGCATTGGGTAATTTTGATGACCCCAGAGTGATTACACCGCTAACCAAGGCGTTAAAGGATTCGTTTCAGGATGTACGCGATATTGCCAGCGAGGCATTAAACAAAGCGCGGGATCCCGGTTCGGCAGAACCGCTGTTCGCGGCGCTTAAAGACAATGACGCGTTCGTGCGCGATGAAGCCGCGAAAGCGCTGGGCCACTATAAAGAAGCACGGATCGTCAATAAAGTCATTCGCGCCCTGGATGATGAAAATGATTATGTCCGTGAAGGTGCTGCCAAAGTGATGGGATATTTGGTTCATCCACGCGCCATGAAATTGCTGGTCAAATTACTTGACGATTTTAATGCCGATGTGCGTTTGGCGGCAGCAACATCCCTCGAAAGCTATCACTGGCGTGCGGCGGATGATGAGCAGGCAGCCAAACATTGTGTTTCCGCACAAAAATGGCAAGAGTGTGCCAATTACGGTAAGACAGCCATTGCACCATTGGCCGTGGCGTTAAAAGGGGATAACAGCGACGTCAGGCGTGAAGCCAGTGAAGTTTTGGCTAAGCTTGACTGGCAGCCTTCCAGTAATAAAGAAAAAGGGCTTTATTGCGTTGCAAGGCAAAACTGGGAAGAGTGTGTGCAGCTGGGGGAAAATGCCATCAAACCACTCATCCAGGAATTAAGTAATGATGACTGGCGTATTCGCGTTAGCGCCGCACAGTCGTTGGCTGAAATCAATAATGAAAAAGCGATTGATCCACTTGTAAAGCAGAGTAATGATAAAAATGCGGATGTACGTGTTTCCATTGTGGAAGCGTTGAGTCGCTTTCATGTAGCGCGAGTAATTCCAACATTGATACGGGCGTTGGATGATAATAATCGGATCGTTCGTCAGGTAGCCACAGAGAAGTTGGAAGAATCAGCTGATAAATACCGCCAGTTAGGTGACCCTAACATTATCGACCCATTTGTTGCGGCGTTAAAAGACAATAATCGCAGTGTCAGGGTTACTGCCGCAAAATTATTAGGCAAGCTGAATAACCCCAATGCGGCAAAACCACTGATAGCGGCGATGAAGGATATTGACGGTGATGTGAGAGGTGCTGCCCGCCAGTCATTACGTGAAATTACTGATAGCCGCACCATTGGATCCTTGGTACAGGCCTTGGATGATAGCAATCCTGAAATCCGATCACAAATAGTGGGTGCACTCTCGGATTATAAGGATCATCGCGCTATCGAGCCATTACTTGAAGCCTTGAACGATGGCAATGCCAGCGTTAGAATTAAGGCAATTAATGTGTTAAGTGATATTCAGGACACACGAGCGATTGAGCCGTTAATTCAAGCACTAAACGATAGCCAGTCTGGTGTTCGAATTGCATCAGCGACAGGGTTAGCCAGGTTTGATGATCCAAGTATCATTCCGCCCCTGGTGTCTGGACTGAGCGACATTGATGTGGGGGTGCGTAAAGCGATACGCAAAACATTACTGGAAAAAGAATGGCAGCCTAAAACCCCGGAAGAAGAGGCATTTTATTGTGTCGCAAAACGTGACTGGATACGCTGCTCACAATTGGGCACTGTGGCCCTGGCACCATTATTATTGGAACTTAAGCAGGCTGACTCGCCTGTTCAGGTGGATGCGGCAAGAGTGCTGGGTGAAATTAAGGATGCATCAACAATCCAGGCTCTCATTGATTCCATTTCTGCCACCCAGTGGTTTGATGACGACTATAAACGTAAAAAATTAATTCAAAGCGCATCCAATGCAATTTCAAAGTTTGGTTATCAGGCCGTGCCTGCACTCAAAAACACATTAACACAATGGTATACCAGTCAATACAGCGCAAGTATATTAGCCAAAATCGGCTGGGAGCCTCGCAGTAATGAAGATGAAATACACTATCTCGTGGCAAAGCGGGCTGACAGTGATTTGAAGGCACTTTGGTCGGATGCCAAACGGGTATTGCTTAAAGATATCAAGTCACGAAACACCGATAAACTGAACTATGCGCTGTACGCGTTTATAGGAATTGGCAAAGATGAAGTTATCGGTGATTTATTGGATGTTTTGGAAAGCCACGGATCCATACAGATCGCTGAGGCATATTTAAACAGCGGTCATGAAAAGCTAATCATTGGCGCACAAAACTGGACGTCCCAACGGGGGTTGGAAGTCTATAAATATGGCGATGGTAACAAGCCGGTGTTGTGGGGTCGGTTATAGTAGGTTATTCGTGTACAAGTCGCTACCTCAATGTGATGTGAGTTTATTCTAAAACATAGAGAGTAACTCCACTCATTTCATTAACCTTGCTGGTCTGGCCATAATTTGTCCGCTATGTGTCTAATATAACCGCCTACTCAATCAGTGGTTCCAACGTACCTTCTTCATCGTCTATACCCAAAGCGTTTGAGATTTAGGTGTATAGAGTGCGATGATTTTTGTTTACAGCGAGACGCGACGACGCAGCATAGCCATTCTATGTAAGGAGAAGCAACGACGCTGTGGACAAAAAGGGGCG
>Ga0316204_10007089_pt1 | contig 16704 bp, 17 predicted proteins | sample 6monrhotite_MG_2_FD_205661 | JGI IMG/M metagenome (GOLD analysis project Ga0316204, IMG submission 205661) | Microbial mat bacterial communities from mineral coupon in-situ incubated in ocean water Damariscotta River, Maine, United States -... | ecosystem: Environmental > Aquatic > Marine >... | reverse complement strand
GACGCATATTCGCGGATCTCGATATCGCCCTCACTGAATAGGACAGTGTGGGACGGCTCATCCGCAGCCATAGCGGCCCCGGACACAGCAAGAAGAAGGACAGATGATAAAGCAAGTATGCGCATAAGGACCTCTTATTGGTTTCATACAAGGTCATACGAAGGCGCACGCTTATTGGATGACTACATCCTGAAGACGCCGAATTTTGTATCGGGGAATGGCGCGTTCATCGCGGCAGACAGCGATAGCGCCAGAACACGGCGGGTGTCGGCGGGGGCAATGATGCCATCATCCCAGAGGCGCGCGGTTGAGAAATAGGGAGAGCCTTCGGCTTCATAGAGATCGCGGATCGGTTGTTTGAAACCGTCTTCGTCCTCTGCAGACCAGGATTCTCCCCTCGCCTCCATGCCGTCGCGTTTGACCGTCGCGAGCACGCTGGCGGCCTGTTCGCCGCCCATCACAGAGATACGTGCATTGGGCCACATGAAGAGGAAGCGCGGGCTATAGGCTCGGCCACACATGCCGTAATTCCCCGCGCCGTAAGATCCACCAATGATGATGGTCACCTTTGGTCCGGCAAAGCACGACACCGCCGTCACCAGCTTGGCGCCATCCTTGGCGATGCCGCCAGCCTCATATTTCGAACCGACCATAAAGCCGGTGATATTTTGCAGGAAGATCAGCGGAATTTTCCGCTGGGCGCATAATTCAATAAAATGAGCACCCTTCTGGGCACTTTCAGAAAACAGGATGCCGTTATTGGCGATAATCCCCACCGGCATGCCGTGCAGGCGCGCAAATCCGCAAACCAGTGTTTCGCCGTAGAGTTTCTTGAACTCATCAAATTCAGACCCATCAACAATGCGGGCGATCACCTCGCGTACATCATAGGGCGTGCGCAGATCTGTTGGCACAACGCCATTGAGCTCGTCCGGGTCGTATTCCGGCTCTCGTGAATCCGCGACATCCTGATCAGTGGTCTTTTTGGTATTCAACGTGCCAACGACACGCCGCGCCAGGAAGAGCGCGTGCTCGTCATCCATCGCATAGTGATCCGCCACGCCCGACCGGCGCGCGTGAACATCCGCCCCGCCCAGATCCTCCGCCGAGATTACCTCGCCCGTCGCCGCTTTCACCAGTGGCGGTCCGCCAAGGAAGATCGTGCCCTGCTTGCGAACAATAATGGTTTCATCAGACATGGCCGGCACATAGGCACCGCCCGCCGTACAAGACCCCATCACCGAGGCGATCTGAGGGATACCCGCCGCCGACATTTGCGCCTGATTGTAAAAAATCCGGCCAAAATGCTCGCGATCCGGGAAAACGTCTGACTGATGCGGCAGGTTCGCGCCGCCGCTATCGACCAGATAAACGCACGGCAGCCGGTTCTGCATGGCAATCTCTTGCGCCCGCAAATGCTTCTTCACGGTCAGTGGATAATAAGCGCCGCCCTTGATGGTCGGGTCATTGCACACAATCATCACTTCGCGGCCCGAGACACGCCCGATACCGGCAATCATGCCTGCGCCGTGAACATTGCCCTCATACATGTCATTGGCCGCCAGAGCGCCAATCTCCAGAAACGGCGAGCCCGGATCCAGCAATCGTTCCACGCGGTCACGCGGTAGCAGCTTGCCGCGTGATAGATGTTTTTCCCGCGAGCGCTCTGATCCGCCCTCCGCCGCTTCCGCTGTTTTGCCACGCAATTGCTCAACAAGGTCAAGCATGGCTTCGCGATTGGCTTTGAAAGCGTCTGAATTCGGATCGGCTGAAGATGTCAGTCGGCTCATGGAAATGCCCCGCATTGATTGATGCCAATTAAGCCGGGTGCGGGCTCGGGCGCAATGCCGCGCCTGCATCCATTCCGGGCCCAAAACGCATCACAAGCCTAATTCAACAGGGAGAACCAAGATGAAACGTCTTTTCGCCGCCATATTGGTGGCAACCGCAATCCCGTTTGCAGCCATGGCACAGGAAGAGCCGCCGCAAGTCATGGTGGTTGGTATGTTCCACTTCACCGGGGGCGACGCGGACTACATCAATTCAGAGGTCGATAATTATTTATCCCCGCAAAGGCAGGCCGAGATCGAGACGCTTGTCGAACAATTGGCAGAGTTCAACCCGACCAAAATCGTCGTCGAACTCAGGCCAGAGCGCGAAGACAGTTTCAACGCTCGTTATCAGAGCTATCTAACCGGAGATCACGAGCTCACGGTGAACGAACGCCAGCAAATCGGCATGCGTTTGGCCGCGCACATGGGGCATGAACAACTCTTCGCCGCTGACTATGCCAGCGATATGGATTTCGCAGCCATGATGGGCGCCGCAGGAGAAAATGGGCAAGACGATCTGCTGGGTCGCCTGCCTCAGCTCCGCGCCGATATTGAGGCGCTGGACGCTCGACTGAACCAACCCGATGTCACCATTGCCCAGCGACTGCGGGTCTACAACACTCCCGAATTCCTCCACGAGCACAACGTCTACCTGACCCTTGCTCAGATGGGATCCGTCGAGAATCCGGCTGGCGCGAATGAGATGACCAATTGGTGGGGCCGCAATTTGCAGATTTTTGCGCAGATTGCTCAATTGTCCGAGCCGGGTGACAGAGTGCTCGTCATTTATGGCTCGGGTCATAAATTCCTGCTCGATCAATTCATTCAAGATGCCATCGAGCTCGAATGGGTGGATACTTTGGATTACCTACCCGCGGAATAAACCGCAGTCCGCTCTTGCGCATGGCAGGACTTAAAGGAAGGCTCCCGGAAAGACATCGGGAGCCTTTTTCATGACCTATTCCAGTTTTGCCCTCTCGCAGGACGGGCCGATTGCACGGATCACTTTAAACCGACCGGACAAACGCAATTCCATGACGCCGGAATTCTGGGCAGAATTACCAGATGCCGTCGGGCGTTTGTCCGATGAAGGAAAAACCCGCGTCCTCATCCTTCAAGCCGAAGGGCCGGTCTTCACCGCAGGGATGGACATCTCCGTTTTCACCAATCCGAACGCGCTAGCGACCGACACCTCGTCTCACCGCGAGGCCTTCATGACGGCGGCTCTCGCACTGCAGGACAGCTTTACAGCTTTCGAAACCGCGCGTTTCCCGGTTATCGCCAGTATTCAGGGCCCGTGCGTGGGCGGTGGTGTTGATATGATCTGCGCTTGCGATCTTCGGTTTGGCACTAAAGACGCCTGGCTACGGATTGAGGAAACCAATATCGGCATGTTCGCCGACGTCGGCACCTTGCAACGATTGCCTAAGCTGATACCGGAAGGCATCGCGCGCGAGCTGGCTTATACTGGTGAAAATCTGACGCCCGAACGCGCCGAAAAGCTAGGCCTTTACAATGCAGTACTGGATAATTCGGACTCACTTTCCGAACATGTGAACCGTGTGGCTTCAAGTATCGCATCAAAAGCTCCGATGACGATTTCCGGCACAAAGCGGTCTTTCCTCTACGCCCGCGACCATTCCGTGGCCGACAGCCTTCAACACGCCATGACGCTGCAGGCCGCCTTGTGGACCACTGACGATATTGGCGAAGCCATGACGGCCCGGGGCGAAAAACGCGCCGGGAATTTCACACCGCTGACACCGATCCGTCGTATGGGGCGATCATGAATTATCACGGCAGTTGTCATTGCGGCAACATTAGTTGGGAAACCTCCCGGCTTCCCGAATGGTTCACCCGCTGCACCTGTTCCTTCTGCCGGAAGAGTTCGGCGATGTGGGGGCGTGTGGAGTTCAGCCAGACATCGATCAGCTACGGTGAGCACGACATCATCCGATACATTCACGGTGACAAAACCCTCGCCTTTGTTTCATGCAGTAAATGCGGTTGCACAACCCATTGGGAGAGCCTCAGCTCGGACGCAGATCAAGCGATGAAGTTGAATTACGCAACATCCGATTTCAAAATACCGCCCGAAATACCGGTGAAACTCTTCGACGGCGCGGAGAGCTGGACCTATCTCGATTAACTCGCGCAGAACCTGAATTATCATTATATGGCACAACGTCGCTGCGAACGATGTTGGCCGCTGGCATGCATCATGCTACGGCCCCACGAACTTCTAGAATAACTCGGGATGCTATTATGATCAGGACACTCTTCGCTCTCATCGTTGGTGGATTGCTTTCGATGTGCATTACCGACACTGCGCACGCCCAGCTCTTCACATCCATAGCGCCTGAAGCTCGAACAAGCGTGACCAATGGGCCTGTGGTGACCTATTTTGCTTCCTCCATCAATTCCGGAAGCGAAACGTTGACAAATTGTCGGCCCATTCCCGGGGATTTTCCTTCGACCGGTTTTGGCTATCAAACCGTGGACGCAACCAATCAGTTGACCGGAACAGCGAACACGCCCGTCAATATTCCAGCAGGTACGACGCAAGGTTTTTTATTGAGCTACACCCCCAATGCAGACCCCTATGCGGGATTGGTGGATGGGCGCATCACATGTGATGAACGCGACTCCCAATACACGCCATATCTTAGCGGCACGCTCGCCATAGAGAACGGTGTCCAAATCCCCGACATCATCGCCATCAGCGCCACGCCTTCCGGTGATGGCGTTATCCGACTCAATCGCATCGGCGGCGCGGGCGTTATGGCCGTGGCCGCCGTCAACATAGGCATCGCCGGCGAAGTTTCAGTAACACCCCAATCCCTCGGCACTTTACCGAATGTCGCCAGTTTCGAAGTTTGTGAAACCGACGCGACTGCTCAATGTACAGGCGCCCGGGCCAGCTCATTGACTGTGAATTTTGCCGCCAACCAGGTGCGGACCTTTGCGGTGTTCGCGCGCGGCTTCGACGACACCAGTATTCCCTTTTATCCAGACATCATCCGCGTTCGGCTCGTCTTGGCCGCAACGTCGTCAGGGCGACCTGTGGGCTTGACTAGCGTCGCTTTGACCAGTCCGACACCTGATGCCCCAGCTCAGATAACGGGCGTATACGGCACCTTTTTTCAAGAGCCCGAAAATACACGTGGCGGATCACAGGAGCGTCTTGATGCCGGAGTCATGGCGGTTTTCCCTGATGGCCACACCTATCTTTGGGGACGGGGCGGTATTTTCGGCGGAAGTCATGCGGAATGGCTCTCTGGAACACCTAGTGTTCCTATCGAAAACAATCGCCTAACCAGCAATGCTTCGCTCATTCATTTCAGCGTGGGAGCCAGTACTGCGACTGTCGATTGGAACATAAACCTCCACCCCGAAATTGGCTTGGCAGGTCGTTATGGCGGTAGCGAATTACCAGCTGGCAGCGAATTTTCCACTGTCACCCAGTCGGGGCGGGTCCGCGGTGTCTGGCTTGGAAATCTGAACAGACGAGAAACGCCATTGAGTGGTCTAGTGGGTCAGTGGCTTATCGTTTCTGGCAATCAGATTGTCGGCAATATGACTTTCGACCAAGCGGGCAATGTTGCAAGTGGTGGATTTATCGTGAACGGGTTCACGGGGTGTCGCTTATCTGGAGGACTGACCCAACCGGATGCAACCCTGAACCTGTTCTCACTCCAGCTCTCATTTTCCAATCAAAACAATTGCGGCGCGCCGTTTAACAACAATAATTTCCATGGTTTCACCGCTGTCGATGTGCTTGAAGACGGACCGATCGCATCGGGTGGGCGCATGATCATGTTCTTGCAAGATGATGAACCCACCGAGCGGTCTGGATTTAGTCTGTTACTCGTGAAGTCCTGATCCGCGCTTCAGCCTTGTAAGGAAGGCACGCTCGGCGCAATAAAGAAACATGGCGCTGAATTTGTCTTTCCTTAGTTTTTTTGACGATGTTGGTAAAACCGCGCTGAAAGCGGTCGAGCACGAAGTCGAATGGTTCTGCCTGCCCGCTGGCCACATGTTGTTCGCGGAAGGTGAGCCCTCCGATGCTTTCTACCTTCTAAGATCAGGCGCCCTTGCCGCCTTCCGGGACGGCGCTATGGGGCGTCCCAATCTTCTCGGGTATATTCGCGCCGGTGAGCCGGTCGGCGAAATGTCGATGCTGGAAGAGCGTCCGCATTCGGCTAGCGTCTATGCCATGCGTGACAGCGAAATTGTACGCCTGCCAACGGCGTCATTCGAGCGTCTGGCGGACAAACACCCATCGCTGATGCGCGAGCTGTCGAAGATGATGTTGCGGCGTTTGCGGTCTGGCCCACAGCGCGACGGATCGGAACCCAAAGTATTTGCTCTGGTCTCGTGCTCGCCCACGATCGACCTCGATTTTCGAGCGAAAGAATTGCAAACCGCCCTCGCCCGAATTGGCGTCACCAGCGCAATCGTTGGCGAGGAGGCGGCAGGGTGGCAGGGGCCGAAGCTGGACGCGTTAGAGCGGGATCACCATGTCGTTCTGCTAACGGCCAAGCTCGGTGATAGTAATTGGGCGCGGCGGGCAATGGGCCGCGCCGACCGGGTCTGGCTTTTAGCGCGAGGGGACGCGCGACCGTCGACGCCATTGCTTCCAGAAGACCCGACCCCAGCGACGCGACTGAAACTCCTCGACGTCGTGCTGGTGCATGACGGCGGTTCGAGCCCGGCCTCAAGACCACAAGAATGGGCCGACGCCGCCGAAGCAGCGCGGGTCTTCCATTGGCGCCAAGAGCGCAAAGATGATCTCGCGCGCCTCGCCAGGACATTGGCCGGCAAATCGGTGGGTTTGGTTTTATCCGGTGGTGGCGCACGCGCTTACGCGCATATCGGGGCGATCGAAGCCTTCCGGAAAGCCGGGATGGATTTCGATTTTATTGGCGGCGCGTCGATGGGAGCGGTCATCGCTGCGGGCGTGGCGCTGGAATGGTCACAGGAAGAACTTGTCGAGCGGGTCAGCGACGCATTCGTGTCCTCCAATCCTCTGGGCGATTGGCATTTACCCGTCATTTCGCTGTCGCGCGGTCACCGGGTGGACGAACGACTGGAAGAACATTTCGGCGATATCGAAATTTCCGACCTGTCCAGACCATTCTTTTGCGTGTCATCCAACTTGTCGAATGGCCGGCCCTTTATTCATCGGCGTGGGCGGCTGCGCGATGCCTTGCGGGCAACCATCGCAATTCCTGGAATTTTGCCGCCTGTCATTGATGGCGACAATGTGCTGGTCGATGGTGCCGTTTTTACCAACTTCCCGTCGGAGCAAATGCGGGCCTTTCATCGCGGTGCGAGCGTAGGCAGCGATGTGACGCGCGCCAAAGGCGTGAACCCGGACGATTTCCGAAATCCTCCCGGGTTTTTTGGCTGGGTGAGACAACATGGATTCAACGAATTACCGCCCATCGCCTCACTGTTGATGCGTTCGGCCACGGCGGGCGTCATGGTAGGCCAGCATCAGGCTTTCCGCGAAGCCGTCGACTTGCTGGTTTTGCCCGACACAGACACAGATTTGCGGCAGTGGAAACGGTTCGAAGAAACGATCGACGCCGGTCGCCGGGCTGCGGAGTTCGCGATTTCCGAACTCAGCCGCGACGAATTGGACAATTTTGGGCTCTAGCTAGCGATACTCAGGGTTGGGGTGATCAAAATCATTGCCGCAATCCCAATCTCTCCGGGAATTACCTTGTTCTGGCCAACCGCCCTGGTCTTTCAGCATCCGCGCCATGTGCATGAGATTCCAGCTCATGAAAGTCGTATTGCGCTGGGTGAAATCATTCTGCGGGCCGCCGGAGCCTTTATCGGCATAAGATAGGCCGGGTCCGGCTTCGCCAATCCAGCCGGCATCTGCCTGCGGTGGGATCGCATATCCAATATGCTGCAAAGCGTAGAGCACGGTCATGGCGACATGTTTGACGCCATCCTCATTGCCAGTGATGAGCGTTCCTGCCGTACGGCCATAATAGTTATACTGGCCTTTCTCGTTTTGCAGTCCAGACATCGCGTAAAGCCGTTCGATCAGTACGCGGCAGACCGAGCTTTCTTCGCCAAGCCAGATGGGGGAGCCAACGACAAGAATATCGGCGTCTTCGATTTTCGGCCAGATTTCCGGCCAGGCATCCTTTTCCCAGCCATGCTCGCGCATATCCGGATAAACGCCTGTGGCAATGTCATGATCAACCAACCGGATGGAATCCACACCAACGCCCTGTTTCTCCATTATCGCTCGCGAGACATCCATCAGAGCGTCGGTATGGGAAGATTGGGGTGAGCGCTTCAGCGTGCAGTTTACAAAGACCGCTTTCAGGTCGGAATAATCCGTCAATGCATAGCCCCACCATCACAGGAAATATAATCCTCAACACGGCTCATTTCCCGATTATCCCAGCGCATTACGCCGTCTTGTGGGGTCGAGAAATAGTAAGTCTGGGCGTATTGATCACCTTCCATGCTGTCGCACATGGTCTCCAAAGCGTAGCCATCACCGTCTTGAGTAACGCCGGTGATAGAACAGGCGTCCATGCCGACAATCACATCATATTGGGAGATCAGAATAACACCGTCACCGGTTTCATTTTCTGGCATGCAGGCTTCGAATTGGATGCCCCAGCGACCATCAATTGAACGCCCATCCATGGCCTCTTCGTCGCCCGCAGTTTCCATAGCCAAATCGTCTTGATGGCTATCCATTGCGTCGCCTGCGTCGACCGTCACAGCATCCGAGGATGCCTCCTGCGCCGAACATGCTGCCAGTAATAGCGCGGCACCTGCCAGATAAATCGTTTTCATCATCACCTCCCCGGTTGATGACGTCACTCTAGCATTTGTGGACGGTTCGACCAGCGCTAAACAAGACAGTACGCTGATGCGCTAAGGCGCATCGATTTGCTGCCAGAGCTCTATCTTCACGCCGTCGCAATCCATGATCCATGCAAATTTGCTGTAGCCCTCATCCACGTGGCCGAGGATTTCGAGACCTTTGGCTTTCAATTCGTCAACAAATGCATCCAGATCATCAACCCGAAAATTGATCATGAACGGCTTAATGCTGGGTTTGAGATATTCGCTGTCAGTAAAATGACTAACGAGGCTATAGGGCTCATCGCCTGTCTCTTCAGACCAGCGCAGCATCGGCCCGTATTCGCCCTCCAGACCAAGATATTCCTTATACCACGCCCGCGTCGCTTTCGGATCTTTCACAACGTGAAAAATTCCGCCTAATCCAGTGATTTTCGCCATGCCTTAGCCTCCCCTTTAACCCGGAGACTAGCAGATCACTGTTTTGGATATAGGGCGAGCCTATGCGCTCTCTTCGAACAGCTCGCGGCCAATCAACCAACGGCGAATTTCGCTGGTTCCGGCACCAATCTCGTAAAGTTTGGCATCGCGTAGCAAGCGGCCCGTCGAGTATTCGTTGATATAGCCATTGCCGCCCAGCAACTGGATCGCATCCAGAGCCGATTGGGTTGCCGCTTCAGCCGCAAAAAGAATAGCACCCGCAGCGTCCTTGCGAGCTGCCTCACCGCGATCACAGATCTTGGCGACTTCATAAACATAGGCGCGAGAGGCATTCATGCGAACATACATATCGGCCATTTTGCCCTGTACAAGTTGGAAAGAGCCAATCTCGCGATCGAATTGTTTGCGCTCATGCACATAGGGCAGCACGACATCCATGCAGGCCTGCATAATGCCGATAGGACCGGCGGCCAGGACAGCGCGCTCATAATCAAGTCCGCTCATCAGGACTTTCACACCGCCATTGAGCGGCCCCATAATATTTTCTTCTGGCACTTCGCAGTCTTCAAAGACCAGCTCGCCGGTTTCCGAACCGCGCATACCCAGCTTGTCCAGCTTCTGCGCGATGGAAAAACCCTTCATTCCTTTTTCAACGATGAAGGCGGTAATGCCGCGCGAATTAGCGGCTGGATCCGTCTTGGCATAAACCACAACGACGTCGGCCGATGGACCATTAGTGATCCACATTTTCGAACCGTTGAGGACGTAATGATCGCCTTTTTTTTCGGCCTTCAACCGCATGGAAACGACATCGGAGCCTGCGCCCGGTTCGGACATGGCCAGAGCGCCAACGTGCTCACCAGAAATCAACTTGGGTAGGTAGCGAGCCTTTTGTTCGGCGTTCGCCCAGCGTCGCACCTGATTCACGCAAAGATTGGAATGCGCGCCATAGGAAAGGCCAACCGAAGCGGACGCGCGGGAAATTTCTTCCATTGCAATGCAATGTTCGACATAGCCAAGTCCCGTGCCGCCATCTTCCTCGGAGACGGTCAGGCCTAACAGACCCAGATCGCCCATTTTCCGCCAGAGGTCGGCGGGGAATGTGTCTGTTGCATCGATTTCCGCAGCGCGCGGCGCCAACTCATCAGAGGCAAAGCTGCGCACAGTGTCGCGGATCATCTCGGCCATATCGCCAAGGTCGAATTTCATAGAAGGATATTGGTTCGGGATCATGGACCGGGATTTGGCGCAAACACCCGGTCAGGTCAAGCAAAGGGGGTGTGCTATTTTTTTCTTGAGCCCAACAACCAGATCGCCGCACCAGCCGCAAAAATGAAGCCAACGACAACGGCAACGAGACCGAAAAAGAGATTTGTCTCTTCGTCTCCCGATCCCAAGCGGGAGATCAAATCCCAAGCACCACCCGCCAGTAGAGCAAGGCCCAAAAAGAGCAAAATTATCTCGCCCAAATGCCCGCCATTTTTGCCCGGTGCGGGTTCAGAATCGCCGTTTGACCAGCCATTCAGCCCGCCGGTTTCAGCCTCATCATTCGCAAACTCAGCATCAATGTCTGATGGATTGAGAAGGTCATCACCATCTTCGTCGGACTCGACCTCATCACCTGTGGAGCCGGAACCAGACACTTCGCCTGCAGCACCATCCTGTGAGACAGCCGCCATGCCAACGATGGGTGGGGCATCATCACTATCGGCCTCGACGGCCGCGTCTTCTTCATCAATGGAGACAGATTGCGTATAGGCAAAGCCCAGAGCATTGGGCGAAACAGCATCTTCAATTGGCACTTCTACTGGTTCTGGCTCGATAACATCCGGCGTAGGCGCGTCTTCATAACCACTTTCGCGAACCGGCCCGGATAATTGGGTCTGCATGCGTAAAATGACGCGCGACGCCAATTCAGACCGACCCGGAGCTACGCGGACAGGCGCAGGCGCTTCCATTTCCACAGGCGGTTCTTCAGTCTCGATCTCTTCCTCAACCGTCGTCTCGTCTTCAACTTCGACAACGGGCGGGATGATCACTTCATCGTCGGAGGGGTGATCAAATTCGATAACGAGTTCGACCGGCGTGCGATCGGCATCTTCCGGCAATTCATTCAGGAAAAGATCACGTTCGGCATCGCGTCGTGCATCGCCGCCGCCATTCCAGGCCGCGATAGCGTCGGCGGCTTCATGCCAACGATCTTTGCGGATAAGTCGAACAACTGCGCTGCGCCGGAAGGCCGGAAGCCCAATGCCCAGGGCAAACGACACCAGCGCATCTCTCTGCGATGCACCAAGATCGCCGCCAATGGCCTCATCAATCGCTTGCTCGGCTTGAAGGACATCATAGACCAGCAGCAATTCGGCTTCTTCCGCCGAGACAGAAGCGCCAGCTTTTGCAGCGGCGTGGTGTCCATACCCGACAACCCAGCTGCCATCACTGCCCTGACGGGCGCTGGAAGCGAAAATTTCGTGCGCCTTGATCAGCTCGCGAGCTGCAGGCGAAGATTTTAAACGCGGCTTCATGACTGTTCCATTCCGAGACGGTCCGCAATTGTTTCAGCGAACGCTCTGCAATTGCATTGCCGAACGGATTAATCGGTTTCAGGCGTGAAGATGTCGGTGGCACCAATGGCCGTAAACGGTGCAAAGAAACCACCTCCTGCGCCGCCGCCAATCACCATCAATTCACCGTTGATCGATACCATCGCGGCATCGGTGCGAGGGGATTCAAGAGCGGGTTCTTCTAGCCAGATGCCCATTTCCACGTCCAGACGTAGATGGCTGGAGAGCGTGGTCGACAAACTCTCACTGCGGCCACCCACAACGTGGATATTTCCATCCAGAACAGCGGTCGCGTGCCCAGCGCGTGGAGCCGGCAAAGCTGGTCCTATGGTCCAGCTCTCGCTCGCAGGGTCGAAGATGTCTACACGCCCTGTGACGGTGCCGTCATCAACACCGCCTATGAAATATATGCGATCATTCATGACGACAGCGGACGCGCCACGGCGAGTGATTTCGGCAGGAGCAGGCAAAGTCGACCAGTTGCGCCTTGCAGGATCAAATACGAAGATACCGTCGCTGCCATCTTCGCCGCCAATGGCGTAAAGGAGGCTGCCAAGCGCCACGAGCTGGAAGGATGCCTTTGGCCCCGGCATAGGCGTTTCACGCAGCCAGACGCCTTCTAGCGGATCAAGTGACCACATATCCGCGCTAGGTCGTAAGGGCTCAAATTCCGGACGACGAAATTCCGTTAGATCATTGCCATCGATGCGGCTGCGATCCGAGGCAGCATACCCGCCGGCGGCATACAGGCGGCCATTGACCGCAGCGAAACCAAATCGCTCCAGTCCGCGCGGCAAGGCGGTCGCATCCATCCATTGCAATGTCGATGGGTCAAAAATTTCCAATGTGTTGTTCGGCTCAGTCAAACCTGAACCTCCGGCGGCATAGATACGGCCATTCATTTCAACCGCTGCGAGGCCTGATCGCGCATCCGGCAATTCCTGAGCGCGGCGCCAATATCCATCACCAAAAGCCGGGCCTGCCGCAGCAATCCCCAAGGAAAGTAGTGTTAAAAGACGAAGTTTATTCATGTCAGTTTCGCTCCTTCCCCCGCGATACGCATTGAACCCCATTTACAAGAGGATGATGGCAGCCAATCCCAAAAACGCAAAGAAGCCGATCACATCCGTGACAGTTGTCACAAAAACCGATGACGCCACCGCCGGGTCAGCGCCGAATTTACGCAGCACCAGCGGCACAGCGATTCCAGCCAATCCCGCAAAGGTGAGATTAATCACCATTGCAAGCGCGATGACGCCAGCCAATGGGACGTTCTGGAACCAGATGGCCGCAACCAGCCCCATGACGATGGCGAAAATCAGGCCATTGACGATCCCCGTGACAAGTTCGCGGATAATGACACGGCGAGCATTTGCCGATGTCAGGTCACGCGACGCTATGGCGCGTACTGCCACCGCCAGAGACTGAGTGCCTGCATTACCGCCCATCGAGGCGACAATCGGCATCAACACGGCGAGCGCCACGATGGTGGCCAAAGCATCGGCAAACATCGCAATGACGCCCGAGGCCAGAATCGCAGTCGCCAGATTCACCAAAAGCCAAGGCGCGCGGGACCGCACAGAATCGAGCACAGAATCGGAGAGTCCAGCATCATTCACGCCGGCAAGGGCCAGCATGTCTTCCTTGTTTTCTTCCTGGATGACATCGACCATATCATCAATCGTCAACATCCCGGTCAGGCGGCCCTCCTCATCCACTACTGGCGCAGAGAACAAGTGGTATTTTTCAAAGAGGTAAGCGGCCTCTTCCTGATCAACATCCGGGGCAATTCGGATGCGTAATTCATCCATCAAATCTGTCAGTTTCTTCTCGCGCGGTGAGCGCATGATTTGACTTACGGGAACGGCCCCCATCGGATGGAAGGTCGCATCAACGATATAAATGTCGAAGAAAATATCCGGCAAGTCCTCGCCCGCTTGGCGCATATGGTCGATGGCATCTCCGACTGTCCAGAATTCCGGCGCCGCAACAAAATCACGCTGCATGAGGCGACCAGCGGTTTCCTCCTCATGCTCGAAATGCGATTCGAGCATGGTTCGGTCTTCATCCGAGACCTCGGAGAGAACCTGCTCACGCGCTTCATCGTCGAGTTCTTCAAGAACATGGGCGGCGTCATCCGAATTCAGATCCTTGATCGCGTCAGCAATCTGGCCCGGCTCAAGGAGCTCAGTGACGTCGTCGCGTAAATCCCATTGCAATTCAGACAGCAATTCACCGGAGAACGCATCTGGTGCCAACTTGGCGGCCTGGCGCACTTGCTCCGCACGCAATTGCTCAAGAACGTCGGCAGCATCGGCAGGGTGCAACTCAGCCAGAATGTCCCGGATGGCCATGCCGTCACGATCGTCAATGGCTTGCGCCAATCTGGCAACAACCGCGATATCGGTTTCGACGGAGCTCTGGGCCTCGTCTTCCATCTCAAACTCTGGTGCTAATTCGCTCATAGTGGCCCCGATGGACTGGTCCGCACAGCATAGACACTGACAAGGCGGAAGCCACCGATATTAGCCGATAAATTCAGACGGATTTGTGGCCGACGTCCGGCGATATGCACGAACGACCTCAATATCATCATGGCTAATTCTTATTGAAATCTCCTCCAGGGATGGTGCGGCCGAGAAGACTCGAACTTCCACGGGTTTTACCCCACAGCGACCTCAACGCTGCGCGTCTACCAGTTCCGCCACGGCCGCATCCCCAGAAGGCGCGCGGGATAGCAGGCCCCGATCCAATTGTGAAGCATCATTGTGTGCAAATATCAGGCGGCAACCGGCTGGAAGTCGTTTGCGTCTGCGGGGCCAAGGATTTGCACCGTAACGCGGTCGCCCTGAATGATGATTTCGCCACGCGCAATCGGATGACCATTGGCCAGAATCCAGACGGGCTCGTCTTCGTTGCAGTCCATGGGAATCACTGCGCCGCGACCCATGCGCAAAAATTGCGCGATAGGCATCGCCGATTGCCCAAGGACAACGGAGATTTCAACTTTGACGGAACCCAACTGACTCAAGGCGGCACTCCCATTTGCGCTTGAAACTTACAAGCTGCATCGCGATGTTGAGTCATGTGCCTTTCCGACCGGTTAAGGAAAACGAGATCCATGAGCGAAAATCACACAGAATGGGCAGTTTCTACAGGCTTTGTGTCCTATCCCGACGCCGTAGCCTTTATGGAAGCGCGCGCGGCTGACGTTGCGGCTGGTGAAGCCGAGGAATTGGTGTGGATGCTGGAACACCCACCGCTGTATTCCGGCGGCACCAGCGCGAAGATAGATGATCTGAAAGATCCCGACCGGTTTCCCGTTTTCGAGACCGGTCGCGGCGGCGAGTACACCTATCACGGCCCCGGGCAGCGCGTCGGCTATGTCATGCTGGACCTAACCAAGCGCGGACGCGATGCCCGCAAATTTGTTCAAGGGCTGGAAGACTGGATCATTGGCGCACTGGCACAGTTTGATGTCGAGGCGGATCGCCGTTGTGGCCGGGTGGGTGTCTGGGTAAATCGCCCCGATAAGGGCGAAGACTATGAAGACAAGATCGCGGCCATCGGCGTGCGTCTGCGCCGCTGGGTGTCCTTCCACGGCATTGCCATCAATGTTGCGCCAGACCTGTCACATTTCGACGGCATCACGCCCTGCGGCATTGCAGACCCGCGATATGGCGTCACCAGTCTGGCCGATCTCGGGATAGAAAAAAGCCTCGCCGAAACCGACGAGGCTTTCCTCAAATCATTCGAAACCGTGTTTGGTCCGGTCAAAAAAATCGCCGCGCCGATACTCTAGGAGTTGTTAGCTGGATTATCGCCGCTTGGTGTGTCGGCGGATGACGCATCAGGTGTGGCACTAGGCTGAGCAGCAGCTGCGGAGGCCGAAGCAGGTTGGGCTTGGAATGACGCCGCCATCTGCCGCGCCAGAGCAATATTCTTGTCGCGAGCACGGCCACCTATCAAGAAGCAGTCGACCAACTGCCAGATACCAAAACCACCAAAAGTAAGCAGTTTTAGAACCCCAGCAAGAACGTCACCGACGAGAAAACGATCAATCCCCAACCACCCCAACCAGATATTGAAGCCAAACAAGACAACCGGATTCTTTTCCGATGGTTGGAAAGCGCTCAGAAAATTATTCTGATTGGCTTCTGGAAGCGATCGAATAATCGAGTGAAGTTCGAGTGTGTAGGACTGTTGGTTCATGAAATTTCCTTCCTGGAAATGACTGGAACCGGGATCCTGAATTGGATGCCCGGCTCCGGCCTTCAAAACGCGTATTCTAACCGATTGGCCGCTTTATTTGCTGGGCTGTGCCCAGAAGAAAATCAATACGAAAATACCAAACGGTACCAATGCCAGGAGCAACCACCACGGGCTCTTCCCTGTGTCATTCAAACGCCGCGCGCCAACCGCCAGATAAGGAATAAGCGAACCCAGTGCAAAAATGGCCACCGCATAGGCGAACAGGTTAGAAACCGAGACCAGCGCCCCGAGGACCGCGTAAACGACCACATAAAACAGGACGAACCACCAGAATTCGCCGCGATTCGCTTTGCCGCTAAATCCGAAATAGTTACCGTAAACGGATTTTACGGCGTTCATAATGTTGTCCATGAATAAGGCCTCCCCTGCCTGTTTTTAAATTGATAATGCTGATAGGTGATTTTGAGTCGTGTCAATCGCATTCTCGGCGATCAAGTCCCACTTTCCACCCGGTAGTGGCGACTTGAAATCACAATCTCCCAAACGACTTTACCCAAGCGGATTCATCGATGTCGCGTCTTCGACCGGTTCGCCATAAGCGTTGGCTTCCGCGTCTGCTTTGACAAAATGGTTGACGATGAAGGCCGCGCCGAAATAGGTCAGCCCGCTGATTAGCACGCCAAGAACAAAGCTTTTCAGGCGCCACCCCATACCGGTTACAGATTCGCCGCGCATGGCGGCTGCAAACATGTCGCCAACAAAAAGTGGTGTCAGGATTGCCGATAGGATCATGCTACCGATGAACACCCCGGCCA
>Ga0316204_10007088_pt1 | contig 16706 bp, 17 predicted proteins | sample 6monrhotite_MG_2_FD_205661 | JGI IMG/M metagenome (GOLD analysis project Ga0316204, IMG submission 205661) | Microbial mat bacterial communities from mineral coupon in-situ incubated in ocean water Damariscotta River, Maine, United States -... | ecosystem: Environmental > Aquatic > Marine >... | reverse complement strand
CTGATGTTCGAACACCATCCGCACAGCACGCTCGCGCACTTCAGGTGAATATCTGTTTCCACATTTGTTTTTTTCCATAACCCAGTATCCTTACTTCTGGGTCTCCGGCAAACAAGGGGCGGTTCAAACCGAGCGGGGACAGGTCCATTGAGCGGCGCCATGGGAAAGGCGCGGATTGCGACCGGCGTTTTGCTGGTAACGCTGGTGACCGCCGCCATGGGCTATACCATCGCCTCGGCAGTGCTGACCTACCAGGATATGGGCTTCGGGGCCGAGATCGACTTTGCCTATATCGCACAGAACTACATGGCGATCCTCGATCGGCGACCCGACGATGCCCAACTCATCCACTTGATCATCGGCAGCTTTGCCGCCGCCGGCCTTATGCTGAGCCTCGCCCTCTCGGGGTCCGCGCTCACACGCTTTGGCCAGACCCATTGGCAGAGCGCGCGGGAGATGAAGGCCAACGGGTTTTTCGGGGCACCCGGAACCGGGTTCATCCTCGGCAAACTCGGCACTCCTAAATCCCGCGCGAAATACATCTGCTCGAAGGTCTTCCCCCATGCGCTGATCGTGGCGCCCACGGGCCGCGGCAAGACCACAGGCTTTGTCATTCCGAACCTGCTCACCTGGCAAGGCTCTGCCGTGACGCTCGATGTGAAGGGCGAAGGGATTGTTGCATTATTTGGCGGAGGGGGTTTGTGCCTGGGGCAGGACATCTATCATGCGGCGTCGCCGAAGAGGCCGTCGATAAACGCGATCTCGCCAAGGACACCTGGTTGTTTGTGATGGATATGGCCGCGCTTGATGGTTCGGATCGTCTCTATCCCGCTGAGGGTCGCTTTGGCGGTTCGGAGAGAGCGGAAGCTCTGTCGATAACCGAGCAGTCGCTTCATCGCCGCATGATCGCTTTCGATCCGATTGTTGCGCCATTTTCGGTCGATGTGCCGGATGCTGTCAAAATGCGGGTCATAGCGGTGGTTGATCTCGCGGATGACGCGCCGATAGGCCTGCGCCTTGTCGGTGCAGATCGTGACAGGCCGATGCAGACGGACACGATCGATCGCCTTGTTGAGAAAGGCCTTGGCCGCCTTCGCATCCCGCCGCGCGGTGAGGCGGAAGTCGATCATCTGACCGTTTGCGTCGACGGCGCGCCAGAGGTAGCGCCACTTCCCGCCAACGCGAATGTAGGTTTCATCGACATGCCAGTCGACGCTTGCCCGGCGCAGATGCTTCTCGGTGCGCCTGGTTAGTTCCGGGCCGAACTTCTGGACCCAGCGATACACCGTGGAGCGATCGACCGTAACGTCGCGCTCTGCCAAAAGATCGACGACATCCTGATAAGACAACGGGTATCGCAGATACCACCGGACGGCACAGAGAATGATCTCACGCGGAAAGCGATGATGTTTGAACGGTGATTGGCGTGGCATGCGCAACCTCAAAAGCCAATCCCTGGCCGACACGAAGAGTTAATGCAACAGTCCCCTTCCCAGATATTCGGGTAGTCCGACCAGTTGCCCGGATCGGGCGGCTCGCGGAGCACCTGGCAGATAGTCTCTCGCATGGATTTCGGTGCGAGCCCGGCCTCCTTGGCAATCGCCAGCACCGCAAAGCGCAGCCCGTCCGGCGCCTCCTCGCGGATGGCGATCTCCGCGTCAGCGCCGCGATAGCCGTAACGGTCCGAAAAGTTCTCTGCCATTACCCCTGTTCCTGCACGAGGCCGTCAAGGTCCGCCGGGCGGAGCCGGTAGCGAATGACATTGCCTTCATGGAGACCGCGCACCTGCTCGCCAACATAGGCGACAACCGCGTTCCGGTCGTCCTCGGGAATTCCTGCTGCGGTCGCCATGGCCAGAATTTCGTCCGCCCGAAAGGCCTTGAACTCCAGGACGCTGCGCCGGACGGCCTCGCGTACAAATTCGCGGTAGGCGAGCGCTGCCTTTTCCGGCGTTTCGACTTCGGCGCGCAGCACACGGTATTTCTCCGCCGATGCGAGATAGCTGTCGATATAGACTTCGCGCAGAAGCGCGACATTGTTCAGTTCGTAGATGCCTATCAGACCGTCGATATAGTTCGCATCATCCATGGTCAGGAACGACATGGGGGCAAGATCGGCCTTAAGCAGCGGGACGTTGGAAGCGACCCGTGAAGTCCGTTTATTGATATCCACGAAGGCTTGCAGATACGGAATGTGCACGAGCAGGAAGAAGGACTGCTCGAACGGATCGGTGATCTCTGCCGCCTTGGCGATCAGGATGTCGAACTCTTCCGGAATGGTGACGGCATCATCCAGAGGCCTGTAGCTGGAGTGCGAAATCCCGACCGCGCCGACACGAAGGCGACCGGCCATGCCCGGATCGCCGAGCAGCCCGTCCGATAGAAGGGCATGGATAGCAAACAGGTCGGCACGCCGCAAGGTGATGTCATCGAGATTATCGACAACATACTGGATCGCCTCCTTGTGGTTCAGGATCATCAGCGCTTCTTTGCGGTCCTTGCCCGCTGCCTCCTCGCCAAAGCGGATGAGGCGCTCGGTTTGCAGGATGTCGTAGGTGTTGCCCTCCATCCGCGAGGAGGCCCATGACAGGTCTACGAGCAACTGCTCCAGGATACGCCGTGCGTAGGTTCCGGCAGCAATCGGCCCGCCCGCGGGCCGTCCCGCTTCCAGCAGGCGCGCCCGGTCGGCCTCGGGAAGATAGTAGGTCTTGCCCGGCACATAGGCATCGAGGAAGTCCTTGCGGTAGGTGACGGGCGGACGGCGGTTATACGGGGTCTGTAAATGCGCCCGCACCACGGCTGATCCGGCAATGGTGTAGCCGGTCGCCCGGCCCTTTCCAGAGACTTCAAGCCGCCCCTCGTCAAAAAGCCGCCTGAGTGTCCGCCATACCGTACTGGGATCATCTTCCGGTGCTACCGCACGCCGGATCGCTGCCCGGCCCGCGCCGGGATGGTCTGCGATATAGTCCAGTATGGGTTGGTCCGGGGATGGCATGCAACGATAACCCTATTGTTCACAACGATTATCTATTTATAATATAACAGTTTTTCTGATCCATCAAGTTTTAGTTGCACAACTTTTGCAACGATTTTTGCTGCCAAGGCGTATGCAACGATTCAGGGAAGGTCGTGAAACGAATAAGTGACTGTAAATGCTAGGGTATCTAAGTCGGATGGAAAATCGTTGCACCTCTCTTGCAACGAAAGCCGCTAGGCAGGCCTACAGGGCCTGCCTGTCAGTGCTTAGACGTGGCGGAAGAAGTCCCGCAAGACTACCTTGCAACGGCAAACCGGCGCGCGAACCGACAACGAAGCAGGCGGCAATGAACTACAGGCATGAATCCAGGCAGGCATTGAAACGCGCCCGTACGACACTGGAGAGCAATGACGACGAAAACCAGAAATACGCCGCGCTCGAACTGCGCATGGCGATGGAATCGCTGATCTACGACAGGGCAAAGGCCTACAAGGACGAGTTCCCGCCCGATGAATACGAGACCTGGCAGCCGCGCAAGGTTATGGCGGTACTGCTGGAAATCGACGCCACTGCCGATAAGGACAGCACCATATCCTACGGCATCGAGCAGACGCCGGGCCAGCCAGCGTCACAACAGACTATGCTCGGCACCGAGACCGTACTGAACATGGAAACGTTGCGCAGGCACTATGATGCGCTAGGCAGCTTTCTCCATGTACCGACCTTGAAACAAACCAAGTCCGGCAAGGGCCATGATCCGGGCAAGCTGCGCGCGCGGTGCACGGAGATCGCCGAATATATCGACAAGGTGCTCGCCTCCCCGGTGCACAATGTCACGCTCGGGAATTTCGCAACGATGAACTGCGCGGAATGCGGCAAACCGATCCGCAAGCGCATGCCCGCAGCGGCGCAGACCGTCGAAGCCGAATGCTTTTCCTGCAAAGCAAGCTACAGGATCAATGATATTGGCGGCGGCCAGGTGCACTGGGAGCCGCATATTCACGAAGTAGCCTGCGGTAACAAGGACTGCGGGCACAATCGACCGCACGATCCAGTTCCTTATTGCTACCGGAAAACCAGTGAAGGACGGGTGTCACGGCGCGCGGACAGGCCTCGATCCGCTCAACTACAGCGCTGGCGGCACGGCGGCTATGGATTGACATGACCCGGCCGCCTGCATCCTCACAGGATCGAAGGATATGCTCGAACACATCGCACTGATCCTGCCAAGACTTGCGGAACTCAGGTGCGCCGTCGAGGCCGATTTCGCCGAAGTAGGCGGTTTGAGGGAGCAATTCGTCAAACAGTGGCAGCTCTGATTTGCGCTCATGGGCAAGCTGGGGATACAGGCCGAGTGCCGTCTGCGTTCTTCGTCCGGCCAGCGAAGCTGTGACCTTCCAGGCGCTCGGGGTCGTCGTCACCGAAAGGATGTAAAGGCCGCGATCCGCGCAGATTTGGGCAACCTCTGCGGGGCTGGGATACAGGTCGATGTGGCAGTGAAAATCAATCACTTCACCCCCGCAAACTTCAATAAAAGACCGACTTCATTGATGCCCCGCTCCACAACATCGCGGTATGGCGGCACGTCACCGAGTTGTGCGGCGCTCAATGCCGTTCCTGCCCAGCGGGCAACACCATCGGCCTTGACGGCAGCAACTGCCATGGCGGCAGCCCGTACATCATCGTAGCGCGCGTGGTCTTTGTCGTCCTTGGCAAGATCTGCGCGCCCATGACAGCGTCTCGGCCGCTCGAGAAAGCCTGGGCCGGTATCTGACGTTCTACAACACGAGGAGACCGCATTCATCGCTGGACGGGCAGACGCCCGATCAGGCATATCTCAGCCCGTTGCGGCCAATCCCGGTGGCAGCATAACCGAGCGGGAAATCCACCTACGAAACTGTGCAAGACTGTTCAGACGAACCGAACCACTTCTGAATACAACTATTGCTTAGAACACACGTACACATTTACTTCAAAGCGGGCTGCAACAGCCGCGGCTAAAGCTATCGTAATTTAGGACGAGTGTTGGGCCCGCTACGGTCGTGACGCATTGAAGTGTGATTTGCCGCGCTCGTGCAAAGAAACAGCAATACCGTTACAGCGACTTTCAAAAATGTGACACTAACGTAAGCGGTGCGCTGCTCCCACACTTACGGCATAACTCGTGATCTGCGATTCAGAGGCTTCTTTGATTTGTGGGGAGTTTCTCGATGGGAGCTATAGGCGAGTTTCTGGCAAGTGTGCCGCGCCGGTCTGACGGCAAGCGGAATTGGCCGCCTGAGTTGAAGGCTCGGATTGTTGCTGAGACGTTGATCGAGGGCGAGACGGTCAACGCCGTTGCCAAACGGTATGAGTTGATCCCCAGCACAGTGTCGGATTGGCGGCGGATGGCGCGGCGGGGCAAGTTGGTTCTGCCAAACCTGGATGGCATGGACTTTGTACCGGTTGAGATCGAGGCGGCTGTGCCTGTAGCCCAGCCTCTGCCCGCCACATCCTCCAACCCGATTGATGTGATCAAAGGGGATGTTACGGTTCGTCTCGATTCTGAGACGCCTGCAGCACGGATTGCTGAGATCGCACGGGCCATAGCCACGTGATTGCCCCCTCCCACAAGGTTCGGATTTTTGTGGCCAGTGATCCGGTGGACTTCCGCAAGGGCCACGACGGGCTGGCTGCTCTGGTTCAAAGCCAGTTGCGCCAGAAGCCTTTTGATGGGTCGATCTATGTGTTCCGGGCTAAGCGGGCGGATCGGCTGAAGCTGATCTATTGGGACGGCAGCGGGCTGGTGATGGCGTATAAGCGGCTTGAGGATAACAGCTTCAAATGGCCTGCGATCAGGAACGGTGTGATGCGCCTGGAACCTGCCCAGTTTGAAGCGCTGTTCGCGGGTTTGGATTGGCGGCGCGTGCAGCCCTTGGAGGTGGCGGCTCCGGCTGCGGCGGAGTGACTCACTGGGGTATTTGCACGGGTCATTCTGCCCTTGTTTTGGTATGGCATCATGCATGACCGCACCTGATAAATTGCCCAACGATATTGCCGAACTGAAGGCGATCATCCGTGCGCAGCAGGATCAGAATGCGCGGCTTGAGGCTCTGGTCGCTTCCTTCAAGAAGGCCCTCTTCGGGAGCAAATCCGAGAAGATTGATCCAGCCCAATATGAGCTGGAACTGGAGGATATCGAGACGGCCATCGCGCAGGTGGAAGCCGAGATTGATGCCGACGCGCGCACCGCGCCGTTGACACACCGAAGCCACGCCAGACCAATCGGGGGTCACTGCCCAAGCATCTGGAGCGCGTGGAGGTGATCCTTGAACCCGAGCTATCCTGCGCCTGTGGGGCAGAGCGTCACGTCATTGGCGAAGACGTCAGTGAACGGCTGGACATCATCCCCGCCCAGTTCCGCGTGATTGTCACCCGTCGCCCCAAATACGCCTGCAGATCCTGTGAGAGCGGGCTCACCCAAGCCCCAGCGCCGACCCACATCATTGCAGGTGGCATGCCAACCGAGGCCACGCTGGCCCATGTGCTCGTCTCCAAATACGCCGATCATTTGCCACTTTATCGGCAAGCCCAAATCTACAGCAGACAAGGGATCGATCTGGATCGCTCGACCCTGGCGGTGTGGGTTGGTAAATCCGCCTTTGAACTGACTCCGGTGTATGATGCCCTGATGTCCAACCTGAAGCGCTCGACCAAGCTCTTTATGGACGAAACACCCGCGCCGGTTCTGGTACCAGGGCGCAAACGCACCAAAACCGGGTACTTCTGGGCGCTGGCCCGCGATGACCGGCCGTGGAGCGGTGATGATCCGCCCGCTGTAGTCTTTACCTACGCGCCCGGTCGGTCTGGCCAGCATGCGGACAATATCTTGAAGGGCTTCAGCGGCACCCTGCAGGTGGACGGCTACGCTGGTTACAATCGCCTGCTGAAACGGCCTGCTCATGATGTGACACTGGCTTATTGCTGGGCGCATGCCCGCCGAAAATTGCATGATGTCGCCCAATCTGGCGCGGCACCAATCGCGCAGGAAGGCCTGGCCCAAATCCAGGCGCTCTACCGCATCGAAAAAGACTTGCGTGGTCAGGCAATAGACCAACGCCGTGCTGCACGGCAGGAACGATCAAAACCTATCATCAACGCTTTCGAGCTTTGGCTCGCACAAAGCCGCGCCCGCATCTCGGCCAAATCACCGACCGGGGAGGCCCTGAAATACATCGCTAAATACTGGGAAGGGCTGTGTCTGTTCCTCACCGAAGGCCGCATCGAACTCGACAACAATCCCGTCGAGCGCACCATCCGCCCCATTGCCCTTAACCGCAAAAACGCGCTCTTCGCCGGACATGATACTGGCGCACAAAACTGGGCGGTCATCGCGTCCCTGATCGAGACCTGCAAGCTCAACGCGATCGAGCCTCACGGCTATCTATCAGGTGTCCTGACCGCCATTGCCAACGGCCACAAGCAGACGGACATCAAAGAACTGCTGCCTTGGAACTACATCAAACCCGTGTGACCGGCGCATCGCTTACACACTAACTGCGTGTACCATGTATGTGGTTAACGAAGCTCAAGCGCTGCTAGTACTTTTTGCACGCCTCAAAGCACCCTGTCACACATTCACGGGCCACTAAAATCTGCTACTGAAATCGCTCTGCGCACTTCAACCCAGAGAACCCACAAGTGGATGAAAACAGGCAACGCTGGTCTTCGCCGTGGTCTCTGCCAGTTTTGGCACCTCCGAACGGCAGCGGTCGGTCGCATATGGGCAGCGCGCCGCGAAGGCGCAGCCGGGCGGCGGATCGAGCGGGTTCGGAAGCTCGGTTCCTTTCGCCTCAGGGGCGGTAAGCGGCCGGCCAACGACCGGCGCACTTTCGGCGAGCAGCTTCGTATAAGGATGGTGTGGATGTGCAAAGACCTTTTCGGCCGGGCCAAGTTCCACCACTGATCCGAAATAGAGCACCGCGATCCGGTCGCTCACGGCTTCGACAACCGCCAGATCGTGGCTGATGAAGAGATAGGTCAAATCGAACTCGCGCTTCAAATCAGCCAGCAGGTTCAGCACCTGCGCCTGTACCGACACGTCGAGCGCCGAGACCGGTTCGTCCAGGATCAGGATCCGTGCATTGGCGGCGAGCGCCCGGGCAATTCCGATCCGCTGCGCCTGGCCACCGGAAAATTCATGCGGATAGCGTTCCAGAAACTCCTCGCGCAGATTGACACTTGCGAATATCTCGGCAATGCGCATATCGCGCTCGGCCCTGCCCATGCGGTGCAGCCGTTTCAGCGGCGCCTCCATGATCTGACGGATCGTCTTGCGCGGATTGAGCGATGAAATCGGGTCCTGAAACACGTATTGGATCCGCTTGCCGAATTCGGCCGGGTCGGCATTGTCGAGCGCCGCCCCCTCAATCTCGATTGTGCCAGTCGTGGGTTCGAGAAGCCCCACCAGCATCCGGGCCAAGGTGGACTTACCGCAACCAGATTCGCCCACGATCCCCAACGTCTCGTTCGGCTCCACGGCAAGCGTGATCGGGTGTACCGCCTTGACTGACGCCTTTGCCGCGCCGAAGAGCGTGCGGCCCACAGGAAGTGTCTTGGACAGGTTGTCGAGGCTGAGCGCGCTGGTCATGAGGCAACCTCTCGCGGCGGCCTTTCGGGAAAGAGGCAGCGGACGGCCTGAGCGCCGTCCCGCTCCAGCGGGATATCGCCCTGACGGCAGGCCTCATTTGCCTTGTCGCAACGGTCTGCAAAGGCGCAGCCTGCGGGCAGCCGGTCAACCACAGGCGGCAGGCCGGGGATTGCCTCGAGCCGCCGCTTGCCGCCGCCGAGTTCGGGAACGCAGGCCATGAGTCGCGCGGTGTAGGGATGGCGTGGTGTGTCGAGGATGTCTGCCGTACGCCCTTCCTCAACGATCCGGCCCGCATACATCACGGCTACCCGGTCGCAAAGCTGCGCTACCACGCCGAAATCATGGGTGATGAAGACGATGGCCAGCCCGCGCGAGCGCCTGAGATCGTCAAGCAGCGACAGGATTTGTGCCTGCACGGTCACATCAAGCGCGGTCGTGGGTTCGTCCGCGATGATGATGTCGGGATCGTTGGCCAGCGCCATGGCGATGCCCACCCGCTGACGCATGCCTCCCGACATTTCGTGCGGGTAATCGGTGATCCGCTTTTCGGGGTTCGGGATGCGGACGGCCTGCAAGAGCTCGATCGCCTTGGCGCGGCCCTCTGCCTTGCCAACTGGGCGGTGCGCGCTGATGGCTTCGATCAACTGGTCGCCCACCCGGTAAAGCGGGTGCAACGTGGCGAGTGGGTCCTGGAAAATATAGGCAACGTTGCGCCCGCGCATCTCGCGGAGACGCCGGTATGGTGCGCCGATCAGGTCATCGCCGTCATAGCGCACCGCGCCGCCCGTGATGACGCCAGGAGGGGAGGCCACAAGCCCCATGACCGAGAGCGCGGTGACCGATTTGCCCGAGCCGCTTTCGCCTATGATACCGAGGCATTCGCCCTTCTCGACATGAAGCGACACGCCACCGACCGCGCGGTAGATGCGGTCCTTGACGTGGAACTGGGTTTCCAGCGCCTGCACCTCCAGAAGACCCTTGTCTTCGGCTTGCGGTGCCGGCTTGGCGCGGTTGACCAGCGTGGCTGCCATCGGGCGGCTCAGCGCGCCCGATTTCAGTCGCGGATCAAGCGCGTCACGCACCCCGTCGCCCAAAAGGTTGATCGACATGACGATGATCAGGATCATCACGCCCGGCACGATGGACGTATGCGGGTTCGTGATCAGCGCCGAGCGCGCCTCGCCCAGCATCGAGCCCAGGTCGGCCTGCGGCGGCTGGGAGCCGAGGCCGAGGAAGCTCAGGCCCGCGGTCTCCAGGATCATCCAGCCGATGGTGGTGGACATGGCGATGACAATCACCGGCACCACGTTGGGCAGCACCTCGGTCAGGATGATCCGCGCGTTGGACAGGCCCGCCAGCCGCGCGGCATCGACAAATTCCTTATGCGCGATACCCACGGTGATGCCACGGATGTTGCGCGCAAAGAAGGGCACGTTGACCGCCGCCACCGCGATGAGTGCGTTCAAAAGCCCGGGGCCGAGTGCTGCAACGATGGCCAGCGCCAGCAGGATGTAGGGAAATGCCATCAGCATATCAACGCCGCGCATGATAACGTTATCTGTGCGCCCGCCGTAGAAGCCCGCGATGATTCCGATGGCCGCTCCAAGGGTGGCGGCGATGACGGCGGCGGCAAAGCCCACCGCCAAGCTCAGGCGCGTGCCCCAAAGAAGACGCGACAGCAGATCTCGCCCCAGATGGTCTGTGCCCAAAAGTGCGCCATCGGAAAAGGGCCGCTTAAACCGGTTGGCTGTGTCGGTCACATCCGGGTCGGCAAGCGGCAGAAGCGGCGTGACCAGTGCCAGCGCAATCACCACGCTCAGCACGATGCCGCCCGCCAGCGCCAGACGGTTGCGGGCCAGCAGTTTCAGAAACGGGATCATGTCTTGATCCGGGGGTCGAGCAGGCTTTGCGCCACATCGACCGCGATATTGAAAAGCACGTAACAGGCGGCCACAAAGACCACGCCGCCTTGAACCAACAGGATGTCGCGTTTCAGGATCGCATCGACCAGCATGCGGCCGACACCGGGCCATTGAAACACGATCTCGATATAGACAGCACCGGAAAGCACAAACCCGGCCTGGATGCCGAGAATCGGGATGATCGAGACCATCGCGGCCTTCAAAGCATGTCGCCAGATCACCCCGCGCTCGGGTACGCCCTTGGCACGCGCCGTTCTGATAAAATCCTGCCGCAGCACTTCCAGCATCGCCGAGCGGGCCAGCCGCGCAATCACGCCGGTCGCGACGACAGCAAGCGCAATGGCCGGAAGCGCCAGATGCGAGGCAAGCGCGCTCAGATCGCGCGCACCGTAGATCGGCCACATGCCAGAGACCGGGAAGAGACGGAGGTTCACGGCGAAAAACAGGATCATCATCATGCCGAGGAAGAAGGACGGGATGGAAATCCCGAGAAGCACGACGAAGGTGATGGCCTTGTCGGCCCAGCCATACTGGTTCGCCGCCGAGATCACGCCTGCAGCGACACCGAAAAGCGAACACAGGACAAAGGCTGTTCCCGCCAAAACGAGCGTGGCGTTGAACCGCTCCAGCACCTCGTCGATCACCGGTCGGTTCAGCGCGAACGACGTACCGAAGTCGCCCTGAAGCATATTGCCGAGCCAGATGAAGTATTGCTGCACCAATGGCTTGTCGAGACCGAGGTCACGGTTCAGTTTCTCGACGTTTTCGGGCGTCGCGTAGCTGCCAAGGATCGCGGTGGCCGGATCGCCCGGGATCATCGCCATGATCAGAAAGACGATCACGGTGATTCCGAGCAAGACGGGGACCGCCGAGAGCAGGCGCTTCAGGATGTATCCGGTCATCGCTTGCCCCCGACGTCTTGAAAAATGGCGGGGCGCACCCGAAGGCTTGCCCCGCCAGGGAGGATCAGTTTTTCACCACGTCGTCCAGAAGAAGGAAGAACGATGGCTGAAGCGCGAAGTTCTCGACCCGGTCGCTTGTCACGGCGTTCTGCTTCCAGTTCGCGACGAAAACCCAAGGCGCGTCTTCTTGCACGATCACCTGCATTTCCTTGTAGAGCCGTGCCCGCTCGGCCTGATCGGTCGCGGCACGGGCCGCCTCCAGCAATTCGTCAACCTGCGGGTTGGAATAATAGCCCGAGTTGAAACCACCCTGATCGGGGAACGCCGCAGTACGCAGCGCAAGGAACGGCAGGGTGTCGGGGTCATTCGTCATCCAGGCCATCTCGGCCATGTCGGCCTTGCCTTCGAGCCCGGGGTTCACGTTGCCAAGAAAGGTGTTCCACTCGTAGGTTTCAATTTTCACGTCAAAGCCAACGGCCTCAAGATCCGCCTGAATCGCTGTACCCATCGCAACCGGATCGAGCATCCCCGAACCACCTTCGGTGACATAGAAGGTGAGTTCGGCTCCCTCGACGCCAGCTTCGGCGATCAGTTCGCGCGCACGATCTGGATCATATGGATAGGGCTCAAGTTCCGGATTGTAGGCCCAGGCAAATGCGGGTGGCGTCGGGCCGGCGGCAACCTCTGCCGTACCTTCGAGCACGTCGTTCACGATCGCTTCCTTGTTGATCGCGTAGTTTGCGGCCTGTCGTACGCGCACATCCGCAAAAGGGCCCTCTTTGGCATTCAGGATCAGGAACCAGACATGTGGTCCGGCCTGTTCATGCACAGTGTAGGGATCCGCCTGAAACTCGCTCAGCGCGACCGGGGGCACTTCGACCATCAGGTCGATTCCCCCGGCCAGCATCTCCGCTGTACGCGTGTTGGCATCGGTGATCGGGCGGAACACAACCGCCTGCAGTTCTGGCGCACCGTCCCAATACTCAGGGTTGGCCTCGACAACCACAGCTTCGTTCGAGCGCCATTCGGCGAATTTGAATGCGCCTGTGCCCGACGGATTGCGTCCAAAATCGCTGCCGTACTGCATTACGGCGGCTGGCGACACAATCAGACCGGTCGGGTAGGCAAGGTTGGACAGGAATGGCGCGTAAGGCGCGTTAAGTGTGAACCTGACGGTCAGCGGATCTACCACTTCTACGCCTTCAACTGCGGAAAAGAAGAACGAAAGTGGAAACGGGCCGGTGTCATAATAGGGATGGCTTTCGTCGAGCATCCGGTCGAAGTTGAATTTCACCGCTTCTGCGTCAAAGGCACTGCCATCATGGAATTTCACGCCTTCCCGCAGATTGAAGGTATAGACCGTGCCATCATCACTGATTGTCCAGTCCGTCGCGAGCGCCGGTTCGGTTTCCAGCGTGCCGTCCTTGTAACGCACAAGCCCATCATAGACATTCATCAGGATGCGGAAGTCATTGACCGCCGTGACCGCGGCCGGGTCCAGTGACTTGGGCTCGGCAATCTGGCCGACAATCAAAACCCCAGGCGGGGTCTGCGCGAACGCGCCAGGAGCGGATAGGACAAGCGCGGCGGCGGTACCAAACGCAAGGAGCGTTCTGCGCGTCAAACTGGATATGGTCATTCGAGGATCTCCCACAAAATTTATCATGATTAATTGCAGTCAGCCAAATTATCATGATAATTTCAAGAAAAATGTTTATGAAAGACGCCATGACACTTTCGATTCTCGCCTTCGACCCAAAGACTGGCACCCTCGCAGGGGCCGCTGCGACCGGAAGCCTATGTGTCGGCGGGTGGGTCTTGCGCGGGGACATTGATGCGGGTCTCGTTGCGAGCCAGGGCACCGCCCCATCGACCTTCTGGCGCGACGATTGCCTGCGGTTGCTCCACAGTGGTGAACCCGTGGAAAAGACCGTAAAAGAAATCTCTTATGCGGATTCCGGGCGCGCCAATCGGCAACTTCTCGCGCTCGACAAGGTCGGGGGAACAAGTGGCTTTACCGGCAGCCAAAGCGTCCCTTTCGCGGCGCACCGCATCGAGCCCAATCTGGCCGTCGCGGGCAATATGCTGGCCGGCCCCGAGGTCCTCGATGCTTTGCAGTCAACATTTATCGGCACGTCTGCCCCGGCTGCTGATAAATTGATCGCTGCGCTCAGGGCGGCCGACTTGGCGGGGGGTGATTCGCGCGGGCTGATGTCCGCCGCGCTTCTGGTTCTGTCGCCAGATGCGCCTCCGGTCGACCTCAGGATTGATCTGTCATCGTCGCCGATCCAGGATCTCGAAGCACTTCTGTCACAAACCCGGATCCCTCCTTACGTAGACTGGTTGGACGAGGTGCCGATCAAGAATGACAGGCAGCGCGCTACTGTTGAGGCAAACGAGATCAGGACGGCCAAGTAGCAAACTGCATGTTTGACTTCTCAGAAGACGGACCAGCCTGTCGCCTCGCTCAGCAGAGCCGCCGCACGGGTGCCTGCCTTCGAGTTCCCATAGTGGTCAAGGCCCGGAGACCAGATCGCAATTGATGCCAGACCCGGTACGATGACCAGAATACCACCCCCCACCCCGCTCTTGCCAGGCAGTCCAACCCGAAACGCAAACTCTCCGGACCCGTCGTAATGTCCGCAGGTCATCATCAAGGCATTGATCCGCCGCGCGCGTTCTGCCGCGACAACGCCCCCGTCTCCAGGCAGACCGGCCAGCGCCCGCCCGGACCGAGCCAATTGGTTCGTCGTCATCTCGATGGCACATTGATGGAAGTAGGTGCCGAGCGTCTTTTCCGGCTCATTCGTCAGATTGCCATGACTGTCGAGGTAATGCGCCAAAGCCTTGTTGCGCGCGCCCGAGGCTTGTTCGGACCGCGCCACATCCGCATCTATGTGGATATTCCCGTCATCGGCCAGCCCTCGGATCAGACCCAGTATTTCCGCCAGTGCTTGCTTCGGCTCACGGCCAGACAACAGCGCGTCAGTTGTGACCAACGCACCGGCATTAACAAACGGGTTGCGGGGTCGGCCCTGCTCACGCTCCAGAAGTACAATTGAATCGAAAGACGTTCCCGATGGCTCCCGCCCCACACGCCGCCACAGATTGTCGCCCACACGCCCCAGGGCCGCGATCAAAGCGAACACTTTCGAAACAGATTGGATCGAAAAAGGGGTGTCGGATTGCCCCGCAGACCACATCCGGTTTTGCCCGCCACAAACCGAGATCGCGAACTGTGCTGGATCGACTTCCGCCAGTTGAGGGATGTACTGCGCTGGAGTGCCCCAGTCGCTTTCCTCGAAAACCTGCTTAACGATCGCATCAAGGATCCGCCGCAGGTCGGCGTCATTCGGAAATGAAGCGCCGGGCAAGCTTTGCCTCCTGCGTTGCCATAAGTTCCTCGGCAATTGCCATGTGCGACGCCATGATGCGGCGAGCCTCCTGAGACTTTCCGGCTCTCAACGCTTTGACCAACTCCAGCTGATGTTGCCGTCCACGCCGCCAAAGCTCAACATTTGGGGGATCATAAAGCTGACGGTAAACGGTCATATCCGTCAGGATGTGCGCCATGAACGAAATCACGAACCCAAGGAGCCGGTTCTCTGCAAATTCCGCGAGCCGTGCATGAAAGGCCAGCGATGCAATATGCTGTTCCTTCTCTTCGTCCGCGGTGATCGCAGGATGGTCGTGTCGGTTGGCCAGCGCGTCAAGCTCACCGAGTTGAAGGGCATTCAATTTGCCCGCGAGGCTTGCCGAGAGTTCCGGCTCCAGGACCTTGCGCATCTGATAGACATCGGCCAGCGACAGCTCCTGGAAATAGAAGTAGTTGCCCAACAGTGATCTCGCGCGTTCCGCCGACACCTTGTCGACAAAGCTGCCGCCTCCCGGGCCTGTACGCGTCAGGATCAGACCCTGGGCTTCCAGGATCCGAAGGGCCTCCCGCACAGTTCCCTTGGATACGGCAAAGAGAGCAATCATTTCAGCCTCATTGGGAAGTTTGTCACCAGGCTTGAGGTCGCGCTCAACGACCCATTGTTTGATCTCTTCAGCGACCAACACGGGTCGGGACCTTTTCCCCTTGCTCTTCTGTTCTATGCCACCATCCATGACGCGCCTCTTCTCACATGCAAATATCGATAGACAGTTTCCCCCGCTTTGTGTAGCACAATTTATCATGATAATTTTGGAGGTGCCATGTCCTGGGGAGAAATCGCTCAAGCCCGGCTCGCTGACATTGCCGCATGCAGTTTGGCATCTTCAGGCGTTACCCGGCTGCCGTTCACGGATCAGCATCGGGAGGCAATCGCACAAATCAGCGACTGGATGGTGGCCGCGGGCCTGTCGCCCACAATGGATGCAGCAGGCACACTTGTAGGGCACAAGCCGGGGCAAGGCCCTGCACTCTTGATCGGCTCACACCAAGATACGGTACGTGATGCCGGTCGTTACGACGGCGTTATGGGCGTCGCGCTGGCCTGCCTCGCCGTTGAAAAACTCTCCGCCGAAGGATATGCGCCTCCCTTTCCCATTGACGTTCTGGCGTTCGCTGATGAGGAAGGCGTCCGCTTTCCGACGGCCCTGCTGGGACCACGCGCGCTTGCGGGCACGGTAGATCCTGCGATCTTCGCACTTTCCGACGCCGACGGCACCACGCTTGGCGAGGCGTTGCGTTCCTTTGACGGTGACCCGGATCAGATCGCGACGCTGGCGCGGGATCCGGCAGGCGTGCGCGGTTACCTCGAGGTGCATATCGAACAGGGGCCCGTTCTCGAAAACAGCAACCTCGCTTTGGGCGTTGTCACGGGCATATGCGGAATTGAGCGCAACAGAGTTACATTCAAAGGGGAAACCGGACATGCGGGCACAGTACCAATGCAAGGGCGCGCCGATGCGCTGGTTGCCGCCTCGGAGTTCATTGCGCTGGTGCATGATGCAGCGCCGGGCGATGTCAGGGCGACGGTGGGCGCGGTCAGGGTGCACCCCGGGGTCGTCAACGCGATCCCGGACCAGGTCGATTTGACTTTGGAGATCCGGGATATCAGTGATGCCACGCGCACCGAATTTGCCCGTGCAGCAGAAGGGATTGGTCTGGACATTGCTGCGCGTCGTGGTTGCGATTTTTTGATTGCGCGCACCTATGTCCAACCCGCCGTTCCCTGTAACCCCGACCTGATGGTCGCGCTGTCACAAGCCGTGACCAAGGTGCAAGGCCAATCGATAGATTTACCTTCCGGCGCGACGCACGATGCCTCCGCCATGGCGGATCTCTGTCCA
>Ga0316204_10007086_pt1 | contig 16707 bp, 17 predicted proteins | sample 6monrhotite_MG_2_FD_205661 | JGI IMG/M metagenome (GOLD analysis project Ga0316204, IMG submission 205661) | Microbial mat bacterial communities from mineral coupon in-situ incubated in ocean water Damariscotta River, Maine, United States -... | ecosystem: Environmental > Aquatic > Marine >... | reverse complement strand
CTGGTATCGAGCTGTGATGGCCTAACAAACCAAAAATATAAACAGCATCTTCATTTATTAGTTTCAAATTTGAGGCTCTAGTTTCCATTCTTACCCAGAAAGTTGAAATAGTTATAAACTTACCTTTCCCCCTCTTATAAATGTCAGAATCTTTAACCCTAAATCCATTAGCCCCGTATCGGTTTGCCTTTTCTTTCAGGATTTTATAGCATTCACCTATCATACCTGTCGAAGCCGTGTCAAACTTGATAGTCATGTCATTCACCCAAGTTATCTTTGAAGTGTCGAAATCATCATGAACAAAATCAAAGTGAGTTGCATTTCGATATTTTTCGAACCCTCTATTAAAGGCGTCAACCCTTACCTTTTGTGAGTAGGTTGAAACACCTACCAACACTAACAATATCACTCCTAAAGCTCTAATAACTATATATTTAACTATTTACAAATATAACAATGCAAAAAACAAACCAAAAATTCTTCTCACACCTTTTTTTTGAGTGCCACGAAAGTGTCATAAGGCCCGTCAACAATAAACATATTAATAATCCATGTCGGCAAGCTTCCCCCAGGGTCTGCCAAGAATTGATAAGTGACTTTTGATTTCGTTCCTTCAGTGACTATCTTCCAAAACCCCTTTGCACTGGGCATACGCACTACTCCATCTTTTTTGGCTTTTCCCCCTGTAGCATGATCAAAATTTATAATTGTAGTTTTCTTAGCGTTATCCACATCTACAGACAAGACCATGATAACATCTCTATTTGATGCTGGCCACGGCAAATCAATCTCATAATAAATCTTCCTTTGGGTTGGACTAATTGATTTTAGAACTTGAGCATTCGCACAATCAGGAAACCAATTCGGATAATCTGTGATTCTTGCAACTACTTCAGCAACTCTTTTTCTACTTGCATTCACTTCAGAAATAGCCCTAAATTCTAGAATTTCCGAGCCTTCAGTTGACCTTGTATACACCTTTATACCATCCTTGTTCTTCTCTAACTTCCAATCTGCGGCAATTGCGTGAAAGGACATTAACATTAGTCCCATTAATATGATTAGGCTCCTATAGTTGTTCATTACAAAAATCTTCTTTAGTTATGCTAATTGCAAATTCTTTGCCTTATTTAAAGCTTCGGTTCTATTTTTCACATCAAGTTTCTCATAAATCTTGATCACATGGGACTTAACGGTATTTTTTGATATAAATAATTTATCTGCAATTTGCTGATATGTCAAACCAGTAGCTAGTTCTTTTAAAACCTCTTCTTCCCTTTTTGATAAAGGATCAATTAAGTAATTTTGCAAGTCAAGCTTTGAAACGAACTGTTCAATATCTCCTAAAGACTCATCTTCACTAGATGTCTTGAGCCTATCGGTGAGATGATCTAACTGATTTGAAAGTACTTCTAATTCTTCTTTGGTCAGTGCCAATTCTACTTCAGCCTCCTTAATTCGTTTCGAAATCAACCAAGTAAAAACCAAGGCCTCAATAATTACACCTGCATAATTTAAAATATCAAATATTGGATTATAATCTATTGCCCCAGAATTAAAAAGATTTCGACCAAGAGCTGCGAGCATAAAGATGGACCACCCAAAAACAAAATATTTAGCGTACCTATTCTTAGAAATAATTCTACTAATCCCGTATGAAAGAATAAGTAAAACACAAACTGTGGTTAGAATGTTAGCAATGAGTGAAGCCAATATTGCAGGTATAAAAAAAGTAATCGGAACTAGCGATAAAGCGCTATAAGAACAAATACTGAGCAACTTTTCGAGAATGCTTTGTCTTCCTTTTGAACTCAATAGCCAAATTGAATACCTACAAATACCAAAAGCAGCAACCCCTAGACTTAGGGGTTCAACATAGGGTAATACCCATGGAACAGAAGACCAGATATAAAGCGGACCGATTCCTTCAATATATGCGAACATTATAAGTATGAAGAATGCGAACAGTGAATAAAAGAGGTGCCCATTTTCTTTGAGCCTGATATAGAGTGAAATATTATATGCCCATAGAACAAGCAAAACTCCCATCACGAAAACAATGAAAATAAGATATCCCAAACGATCTTTCTCAAACTGCGTAATTTCTTTTACTTCAAACACGTCAAGAATGAAAGTGTGGCTTGAAATACGAATAAAAATTGTCTCATAGTTATCTTGAATATCAAACGCTAAAGGATTTCTATACCGTTCTTTATGTTCTGAAAGGCTTGCTCCAAAATCTTTACGAATGATTTCATCTCCTGTATCAATAAAAGCTGTAACAGAATCAGCCATACCATTCATAGAAGTCAAGACATAGTCACCTTCCGCTGGCAAATTGATATTCTCTATTTTAAGCCATACTACTTCTCCTGCAAATCCAAAATTGACCGTTGATGATTCAGAAACTTGATAATCTTTTGATTTAGCGTCTTCAAAACTTAGATACTCTTGATTAGTTTCTTGATATAGAGACAAGTCAAACGTCTGAGCATGAGACACTGAGCACAAAAAAGATATGATTACAAATAGATACTTCATAAAAAAAGCCCTCGGTTAAAAGGGCTAGTTTGAAGTGAATTTAATTATTTTCTTTGAAATTTAGTCCTTCCACTTAATTTGGAATTCAATTTCATTTGATCCATCTGATTTCTCATGCTCTATAGAAAAAGAAGCTCCATCAGGAACATAGATTGCCTGACCAGCAATACTAATTCTGAAGTTCTCTCCTGTCTCTATACTATCTGCAAGTCTTCTTAATTTCTCTACAAATTCTTCGTTTGTGTATGTTTTTTCAATATCTCTTTCGCTCATTTTTGTGGTTTTCTTGATTAATTATTCTGTTATCTAAAATAAGAATCTTTTCTAATAGATAAATTGAAAAGAAAGAGAAAACACTAATCGTAATTCAAGTTGTTTTGAAATGTAGCTCCCTTCTCAACATTCAATTCACCACTAGTTTGGTTTAAGAAAAACTTTATCTCATAGCGAACACATTCAGGCTCAATCACAAAACTTAGCGTCCCTTCTACTTCAAAGTCTTCAGATGACTTCATAACTATCTGATATTTATAAGTTTCTTTTTGATGCACCCAAATCATATCATTTGGTGAATCAGAATTTAGACTGAAATCTGCTGGTAGTTCAACATCAAAAACAGAAAATATATCAATGAAATCATTCGTATCCAATACGACATCTGCAATTCCAACAGAAGAACCGGTTGATTGTGGAGAAGCAAAATAAAAACCTTCTTTTGGATTGATTGTAACCATCAAATCACTTTGATTATTGATTTCAAATGAAGTCTCAAAGTTTTCTTGTACAGTATCATTAAAGCTAAACAATTCAGTTTCATTCAAACCTTCTTCAACAACACCATTCGTTTCTACCTGTTGGCAAGCTAAAACTGAGATCGCTATAGTGAAAGCAATTAAAAATTTATTCATCATAAGTTCTAATCTACTTTAAAAATCTGTAGAGAATTGCTGCTGTAGAAATGATTTACAGAAGTTTTACAATTGGAAACATTCAATTTTAATCAATTGAGCACAAAGAAAACGACATCTCCTATGGCTAGTCCAGAACAATAAACTAGGTTTCCCTATCTAAATCCGGGCACTTCAGGAAATGGCATCAATGATTCTAGAAAATATATAAATGGCGCTTGGCAAAAAAGAGAAATAACTATAATGACCACTGAAACCATCATTGCAACACCAACATTTCCTTTTTTAATTTCATCAAATTCATTGACCTTTTTTGTAAGTGCTGAGAACAACAGAAATGTGATATAGTTTATTCCGAAACCAAGGGTGTAACCAAAAAGTAAAAAGAGCCCCAAAAACTTAGAGTATTCTATAATAATTTGACCCGTTGAAGCACTACTAGACATCAATAACACCAATGTAGTATCGAGAGGTTCAGTTATCCCATATACAAGCCAGGCTACACCAAATATAGACCCTGACAAGAAGATCATAAAAGCCATGTTTTTATACGGAAAATCTTCTCCTGTCTTTTTTTCATAAATCTTCGTGAAAATGTACTTTGTCAGAAACAAGGTTCCAATTCCAATGAACAGAGCTAAGCCCAGTTCTATAACCGCTATTAATATTTCATTATCCATAATTTCTTTTAATTAATCTCTACTACAAATGTCTACAACCCAATAATCCATGTCTGAACAATTTGTAGACATGACACCTGGGCCATAGCCTGTTGCAGTAGTCTCCCATGTGTAATATTTTATTGCGTTTTTCTTTACGTAACTACCTCTGTAATTCCCACTTATGCCCAGAACTTCATGTGTATACTCATCACTACCAAGCATGGCGACATCAAAGCCAAAGTCGTCTAAAATTAAATAGCATAACAATGATCTGGTGTCGCAATCCCCCTTGAAATTAGACATAAACTCAACCGGAGATTGCAACCCAAATTTCACGTTATCTAAACACGGTTTACCATCTTTATGATATTGAATATCAAAATCACTCCATGTTGAATCAGCTTCGTCATGACTGTACTCATGAATTAATGCATACGGGATGTTTTGTATTGAGGTAACCACCATATCAGCAAACTCTTTTTCATTCAAATCATTCTCATTCTTAATATCTTCGTACATATGCACTATATCATCAAGCTTACCATCATCAAAGGCAGCCAATTTCCCATATAATTTTGTCCAACTAGCTGAGCTTCTTATGCGCTCTCTGTATTTCTTTGATGGCTCTAAATACTCTACATGCACCTTGAACTCTGAAACGTATTCGTTTTGATTATTGTCCATCCATTCGAGTTCATGACTAAAGAATTCACCTCCGAATGTGTAAACTACTGTATCTCCTGCAAATTCTGGAGTTTGAACTATGTCTTCTTCGCTCGGTTCATAGATGGTGTCTTCAAACGCTATATCTGATCCCGTGCTAGAATAAATCCAAGAGAAGATAATCCAAAGGGCAAACAAGACACCTAGAGTCTTAATTATTGAACTAATTGTTTTTGATTTTCTGGACATAAAGTAAGCTCAACTCCTCCTTTAGGAATTAAGCGAAAAGATAGCTAAAAATTAGGGAAATGCATATGCATCAGAAGAGTTGAAAGATAGATTTCCGTAAGTAACTGTAAATAAATAATTACAGCACTTACTGAAATTCAAAAAGTGGAGCCGGAGGGGATCGAACCCTCGTCCTAACAACGGGTCTATATAGTTTCTACATGTTTATTTCGTGATTAATTTTTAGACTTTAGGCTGAGCACAAACACCCTAACTAAAGCTTAAGTTGCGATTAGTTTCATTTTGACATCACAACCCTGCCAAAACTATTCTGATTCATGATGTCTATGATCCAAAACCATCAGTCAAGGTTTTAGTAGACAGTTAGTTCCCCTTACTATTATTCGGGTGGAATTAAGTATAATCTATCTTAGACAGATTACGCAGCTAACGCGTAAGAATTATTGTTGTCAATTATTCTTGATACACTAGTGTTTAACGAGAACAGGTGCATTACTCGACATGCTTGTACATCTACCGCTATTGCAGTCAAATCCAAGTCGGCCCCAAAGAACTTTTTTGCTTATAAAAAAGCCTTCTCTTTTGCAAGAGAAGGCTTCAAAGATACGAATAATCCTATTTTCTAATCAATAATGAGAATCTCTTTGTGTAAAATTGCTTCTCCGATAATTTGAACAGCATAAATACCTTTTGGCAAAGTTCCTATATCAATGACTGAAGTAGACTCTGATATTGATTTACTTAACATTCTTTGCCCCATTGAGTTGTAAATAACCAGGTCAGTCTTTTCACCCAAATAATTCATTGCGATATTCAATTTATCATTTGCCGGATTCGGGAACATTTTAATTTGATAATGATCGAACTCAGAGAATCCAACTGAAATATTTTGACAGTCAGAAGTGTCAATACAAGCTCCATTGTTACCAATTACTGCATAATCCCCTGCACCACCAGCAACATATTCTTGTTGAATGGCACCAGCAATTACAGTTTGAGTGTTACAATTATACCATTGGTAAGAAACGAATGGTATATCAGCTTCTAGGAACAGTCCATTTGCTGTGAATGACATATTTAAGGTAGAAACGTCAATATATGTTGTAATGTTACTATCACAAGAAACTCCGGTCAAGTTACTCACATGATTCTCAGGAGCCGTAACATCAGTCACTATTGTTCCATCAGGATAAGTGAAATCTTCACCTGAGCAAATGGTAACGTATTGATTGATTTCATAAGCACCACCTAAAGAAATATGTTCGTGATAAACACTATCACATTCATACACGGTAGAATAAAATGAAGAAATATGATCTTGAGCTGCAACTATATTATCAATATAAGTCCCGTCTTTAAAGGTAAAGCTACCTCCATTACAAACTTGTGCAGTATCATAATAAGTCATGTTTAAGACTCCTTTTTTCTCATACACCATTAAGTTGTTTCCTCCAAAGGGCGCATTTACCAAATCAGGTCCGCCATCATTATTCAAGTCTACAATGGTAGAGGCAAATGATGATGTTAAGTTTGAAGTATTACCATTCAAATTCCCTGAAGTAAACGAAATTGAACCAGGTGAAGAAGTATTCTCGAATACAGTTAAATTAGGGCCTGTGTTGGTTCCTACAAAAAGGTCTATTAAACCGTCATCATTAACATCTCCTGCACCTATTCCGTATGAAATTGTTGCTGGAATAACCTGTTCGGTATCAAAACTAAGAACTGTTCCGTTCCAAGTATTTCTAACCACATTCATATTAGTAGTGATTTGTCCTGCAGCTGCAATATCTAACAAACCATCTCCATCTAAGTCATTTAATGAAACAGTTTCAGCACCTGGTGAAGTTACGGTTCCAAAGAGTGTCAAATCTACATTGCCTGGTGTACTGTTATTTAAAATTACTTGAACACCATTGTTCAACTGTGCTACTACAATATCATTATCCCCATCTTGATCTAAATCCCCTGTTTTCACTTCGTGTAAGTAACAACATAATCCACCAATACCTGTTGTGTCAGTAAATGTAGGGGTTGGAAGTCCGTCATTCAGCATTACTACTACTCTATTCATATTGTAGTATGAAGCAACTATGTCTGGGTGACCGTCTTGATCAATATCATCAATCACTATGTCTCTCGGGTCAGGGTGAACCATTATTGCGTTTTCAGCTGTAAATGCTATGTTCGGCCCAAAAGAAGTGTTGAAGAATACTGAGATATTATCATCATAGAATGAACAAATTGCTAAATCTTCTAATCCGTCACCATTGAAATCTCCTTGAGCTAAATCAGTAGGTCCCTGTGCATTTAAGATGGTTGGAGGGTCAAAATCAATTGGTCCATAAGGAACAGAAATATTTTTGAACAGATAAATTTTACTGTCAGAATAGCTACTTACAGCAATGTCAATTAATCCATCAAGATTAAAATCAGCAGCTACAACATTACGATCAGATCCACTAGCTCCAACATTCGGAATCCAAGTAGACCAAGCAAATTGCATATTCTGAACTCCACAATATCCGAAGATGAATTGCAAAGGTGAATAAGCAACTTCTCCTGCACTATTTAGCACTCTAATATATTCATGCGAAGCACCAATTGGCACTTCTACTTCAATAGTAGTTGCATTTTCAGATTGAATTGAACCAGGTACTGATCCAAAATAAACTTCATTACCTGTTGGCGAGAAAGTACCCGAAATAGTTATTAAATCTCCTTCTTGTCCAATTATTGGAGTTACATCAGTAATGTCAGGTTGAGCAAAAGATGTAAGCGAAGAGGTGATTGCGAATAGAGAGTAGAGTAATATTTTCTTCATGCCTTAAAATTAACCAATTTTAGACTGCAAATCAAACTGTTTCAAATTCTTTATTAATAAAGTGTGAAAAAAAACAAGATTTAATTAATTTTGATCAAATTCTGTCACTGATGTCAACTATAAAATTAGGAGTAATAAAAGAAGGAAAGAATCCTCCAGACAAGAGAGTTCCTTTAACTCCAGCACAATGTATTGAGGTTCAAAACAAATTTCCTAATGTTCAGGTCATTGTACAAAACAGCAATGTAAGGGCATTTAAAGATGAGGAATATGCAAAGTTGGGGCTTACAATGTCAGATGATGTTTCAGATTGTGATATTTTGATTGGTGTAAAAGAGGTGAATAAGGAAGATTTAATTCCTTCAAAGAAATACATGTTCTTTTCTCACACTTTCAAAGAGCAACCATATAATCGTGAGCTACTTCAAACCATTATTGAAAAGAAGATTCAGTTAATTGATTATGAGGTTCTAAAAAACAAAAATGACAACAGAATTATTGGGTTTGGTAGATATGCTGGAATTGTCGGATGTTACAATGGATTGCTTGCATATGGTAAAAAGCATGGATTGTACAATCTTAAACCAGCTAATGAATGCGAAGACAGAGTTGAGTTAGATGCCGAAGTAAGAAAAGTTACATTACCTGCTGGAACCAAAATTGTAGCGACAGGGTTTGGTAGAGTTGGGAATGGAGCGAGAGAAATCTTCAAAACTCTTGGTATAAAAGAAGTGTCTTCTGCCGAGTTTCTTTCAAACGAATTTGAAGAAGCAGTATTCACACACTTAACTGTGGCTGATTACTTCGCTAGAGAAGATGGATCTGAATTTGATAAATATGCTTTTTATGAATCAGGCGAAGGTCACATATCTACTTTTGACAGATACTTAGCTAAAGCTGATATGTATGTAGCATGTCACTATTGGGATTCTAGTTCTCCATTTATCTTCAGTCGAGATGATTTGAAAAGAGATGATTTAAAGCTTTCGGTTGTTGCTGATATATCATGTGATATTGACGGACCGGTAGCTTCTACATTAAGACCTTCGACCATTGCTTCTCCCCATTATGGATACAATCCTCAATCAGAATCTGAAATAGATTTCATGTCAAAAGATGCAATTGGGGTGATGGCTGTTGATAATCTTCCTTGCGAATTACCTAAAGACGCATCTGAAGATTTTGGAAATGAATTAATTAATCAGGTATTTCCTGCACTGTTTGGCGAAGATCCAGATCGCATAATTGCAAGAGCAAGTGAGACCAATTTAAATGGAGAGCTAACTGAAGAGTTTGCTTACCTAGAGTCTTATCTTGCTGGAAATGATTAACATAACTTAAGAAATTAATTAGCATATTTTTAGAACTCATTCGTTCTTCTTAATAAATGAATGAAAGCTTCTGTAACCTTTTGTAAAGCAAAGGAGTTATAGATTAGATAAAGAAAATTTGTTTTGGAGCATTTTGCACTTGACACGAACAATAGTTTGACGTACATTTGCTCCCTATTTGTATAAACTCAAAAGAAAGGAAAATTAAATAATGAGGCAGTTAAAAATTACAAAATCAATAACGAATCGTGAAAGTCAATCTTTAGATAAATACCTACAAGATATTGGTAAAGAGGAACTTATTACTGCTGAAATAGAAGTTGAGTTAGCTAAAAGAATCAAGCAAGGAGACCAAGAGGCACTTGAAAAATTAACTAAAGCTAACTTAAGATTCGTAGTTTCAGTTGCTAAACAATACCAAAACCAAGGTTTGACACTACCCGATTTGATTAATGAAGGTAATTTAGGTTTGATTAAAGCTGCTCAAAAATTTGATGAAACAAGAGGATTTAAATTTATCTCTTACGCCGTATGGTGGATTCGTCAATCAATTTTGCAAGCTTTAGCAGAACAAGCACGTATTGTTCGTCTACCTTTAAACCAAGTTGGTTCTTTAAATAAGATCAACAAAGCATTTTCCAAATTAGAACAAGAGTACGAAAGACCTCCATCAGCTGAAGAGTTGGCAGAAGTTTTAGAAGTACCTGAAGATAAGATTAAAGAATCAATGAAAGTGGCTGGTCGTCACGTTTCTATGGATGCTCCCCTATCCTCTTCTGAAGATGGCGGAACACTTATGGACGTTATGGCAAATGGAGATTCTCCAAAAGCTGACAAACATTTGATGGCTGAGTCTTTACAGAAAGAAATTGAAAGATCACTTTCAACTCTTACTGATAAAGAAAGAGAAATAATCAGATTGTTCTTCGGAATTGGAATGAATCACGGATTAACTCTTGAAGAAATTGGAGCAAAATTCAATTTAACAAGAGAACGTGTTAGACAAATTAAAGAAAAAGCGATTAGAAGATTGAGACATACTTCAAGAAACAAATTGCTGAAAGCATATTTAGGATAAATTGTATTCCTATGTTGAAAAGCCGTTCATATTTGAACGGCTTTTTTTTGTGCTAAACTTTCCTATTACCAATTTAGACTTTAACTTTGCAAAAAACATTAACTCAGATGTAATGTCTGAACTCAAAAAACACTAAATGGAATCTGCTGTAGGTTACGAAAAAGAGCTTCAAAGCTATGTTGACAAAGAAAAAGCGGCTGTAAAGCTTGCTTCAAAAGTTGGGGAATTGTTATACGATAAAGGGATTGAACTAGTATTGTTCAGAAATCACTTATTAGATACAACAACAACTGAGATTTTGAAACTTCATGATTATGCTGAAAAAGTTGTTGGAAAAAAGATTTTCACCAAGACTACGGCTGCATTGGCTGAAGAATTGTGTAAAATGGATCTTCCAGCTGCAAAAATTGACATAGGTAAATTAGCTTATGAGTGGATTCAAGAGAATGAAAACTTCGAATCAAAAGGAGCATTTTTAGAAAACAAATTAAGCGGATTCTTTACAGATGATTCTCACCAATTTGAACCAAGAGATGTTGTATTATATGGTTTTGGTAGAATTGGAAGATTGGCTGCAAGAGAATTAATCAAACAAGCTGGTAAAGGTCAGCAATTGAGATTGAGAGCAATCGTTACAAGAAATGCATCTCCTGAACAAATCAAAAAGAGAGCTGCTTTATTAAGTAATGACTCTGTTCACGGAGCATTCAAAGGTACTGTTGATGTAGACACTGAAAACAAAGCAATGATCATCAATGGACAAATCATCCAAATGATTGAAGCTTCTAATCCTGAAGATATTGACTACACATCTTACGGTATTGATAACGCACTGGTAATTGATAATACTGGAGTTTACACTGATAAAACGGCTTTGGGTAGACATAAAGCTGCTAAAGGAGTAAGTAGAGTTTTATTAACAGCTCCTGGAAAAGAAATTCCAAATATTGTTTACGGAATTAATCACAATGAGCTTGAACTTGAAAATACTCACATTTTTTCAGCAGCATCTTGTACAACAAATGCCATTTCACCTATCTTAAAGGTTATCAATGATAAGTATGGAATTGAGAAAGGACATATTGAGACGGTTCACGCCTATACAAATGACCAAAACCTTTTGGATAACATGCACAAGAAACCAAGAAGAGGTAGGTCTGCAGCAATCAATATGGTTATCACATCTACTGGAGCAGGAAAAGCAGTGACAAAAGTAATTCCTGACCTTGAGAACAAACTAACAGCAAATGCTGTTCGTGTTCCCACTCCCAATGGTTCGTTAGCAATTATGAACCTTTCTTTAAATGGAAACACTTCAGTTGAAGAATTAAATGCTGTTGTAAAAGACGCCGCTTTAAACGGTCCTTTGGTAAATCAAATTTTCTATTCAATTGACGAAGAAATGGTATCAAATGACATTATAGGCAATCACTGTTGTTCAGTATTTGACGCTCCGGCAACAATCGTAGCACCTGACGGAAAGAATGCTGTGCTTTACACATGGTATGATAACGAGTACGGATATACCAAACAAGTTATCAGATTGGCAAAGTACATTGCAAAAGTGAGACGTCACATCTACTATTAAATTCAGAAAAACAATTATATTTAAAAGCGCTCTCGAATTAACGGGGCGCTTTTTTTTAGTTTATAAATGAAATCGACTTATCTATTTTTCGCCCTATTAGTAATTGGAATCAATGCAAGTGCTTTCGACTCAAGCACAGAAAATACAGGGCTTCTGGTAAAAGAAACGCATCAAAAAAAAGTTAAGTTTTGGACTAAAACTGTTTGGTCATATATCGACACATTGAGTGAAGAAAATTCACCTCTCTTCTACCCTCACAATCAAAGTCAAGACCCTGGAATAGATGCCATGACCGGTGAATTCACTGAAGCGTACCTTGAAAACCAAAGAAAGGCAATGAAGCAAAACCTTTGGAACATTCTTCGCTATCACTTCTTAAAATCAGAGATTACTCTTTATTTCCCTTGGAATCCTGAATGGATTGATTACAAAGACCATGGAGAATTATTATTCCCTTTGACAGCAAAAAAATATGCTGACAAGAAGGATGGCAATTACTTTAATGATAAGGACTTCAGAGAAATGACGAAATATAGTGACTTAATTGGATACGAGATTTTTAATGAATACCCAATGGCATTGATGTCAATTGATTACCCTGGAGAAGATTCAATTAACGCTGATGGAGATGTTGTTTACTACCCAAACGAATATGTTTTTTACCGAGACAAAGATATTGCGAAACTAAAATTGAGAGAAGAATGGAAAATGGATGAGACAGGAGAAGTTCTGAATAAAACGATAAAATCAATCTGTCCTGTCATGAAAAAATATGACTCTAATTCTGAAAAATTCATTGAGATTGAAACCTTCTGGGTTGATTACAATGCCATTTCAGGAATACTTGAAACATACTTTTATCAATTGAAACCTCAAGGAGAATCCAAAAAGAAGATCTATTCCATCAAAGAATATTTTGAAAAAAGAATGTTCAAAAATGAAGTGTATGAGGAAGAAGGAATTCATGTAAAAGCTGAAGAAAAGTAAGCACTACTATTATTTTTAAATTAGATTTCCTCAATAATAGCAAGGCTTTACTGCATCTGAAACAGAATTAAAGCTTCATTAGGATTCAAATATTGTCTCAATTCGGATTGTTGAATTCTTGACGACATACTTTATATTTGGTTAAATCTTAAAAACGAATTCTATGCTTAAAAATTTACTTTGTGCTGCCTTAATTACAGGTTCAGCTGTGTCATTTGGACAATCAACTATTGCTAACGGAACTACCGTTGATGATTTCACAGTAACAGATACTGATGGAAACGAACACAATCTTTATACAATTACTGCTTCAGGAAAGCACGTATTCTTAGATTTCTTCTTTGATACTTGCCCTCCTTGTCAGTCAACAACTCCAATTTTTAATGAGCTGCACGATAAGTATGGTTGTAATGATGGAGATATCTATTGTATCTCTATCAATAACGGAACAGATAATGATGCTGCCGTAATTGCATTTGAAAGCACTTATGGAGGTTCATATCATCATGCACCTGCTGCTTCTGATGATGGAGGTGCTGGAACAGTAAACACTTATTTTGGAGTTTCATCATTCCCAACTTTCGTATTGATTGGGCCTGATAACAAAATGATTGCTAACGACATTTGGCCAATTAGTAATGTTGGTACCTTTGAAGCTGCTCTTCCTTCAGGAACGAACCCAACAGTTCAAGCTTGTACTTTCGCTGGTGTTGAAGAAGCTAATGTTTCTGCACTTTCAGTATTCCCTAATCCAACAAACGCACAGCTTAACTTAAGCTTCACAGCTCAAAGTGCAGCTACTGCAAAAGTTTCAATTTTCAACTTAGTTGGACAAGAAGTAATGACTTCGACTTATGAAACTACGACTGGACAAAATCAAGCGCAATTAGATGTTGCTGATTTAGCTAACGGACAATACATTGCACAAATCACTTTAGCAAATGAAACTACTCAAGTGAAATTCAATGTTCAAAAATAATTAGAGATTAAAATCTTTTTAAAACCGTCTTGGCAATGCTGAGGCGGTTTTTTTTATTTCAAATTCACGAACACTTCTCCAAACTCTGTCCAAAATTCATCCAATTTTTTAAAATTGATTTTTAAGAAAAGATGCATTTTATCCCAATCATCCTGATTCCAAAGATGGCATCCATCTTTACTCACTGAAATACGACTTACAGTCTTCCCGTTTGAATGTTCGAAAGATTCTTCCCAATTCAGTTCTTTAAACTTTTCAGAAAGAATGTTGTTGAACTCTAAGAATTGCTCCCAATACAAACTTCGAATTCCGGGATCAGGAAATTGAAGATCAATACAGAGCCTTGCTCCTTCTTCATCTGCCTCCATCCTGAAATACAAATGTTTAACGTTCGTATTATAATTCATCCACTTGACTTTAGAACCATGCGGATTAGTCGCATTCTCCAATTGTTTCTCTAGTTTAGACCAAAACTCAATTCTAAGATTTTTCTTTTCTTCTTTTGAAAGCATGGCACCAAATTACAAATTCTGAGAAAAGTCTTCGCAAGACATGAGCAATATCATCCTGTAAAGCTAATGTTCGGCCTACCTTTGGAGAAAAATAAACATAGAAATGAGTCAAACAGCACAAGTAAATCAAGGAGAAATATTAATTAGTTTTAAAACTCCAACAACAGGAAAACTATCATTCAGAGATTTAGGAATCAAAGATGAAAATTACACCTTAGAAGGTGGTTTTTTAAGAATGGTCTTCGATTTTGAAGGAATAGGAGAACACAGTTATTATAAAGTTCCTACTATTGAGATTTCTTACAAAGAAGAAGTTGCTGAAACTCATTGGCAATGCGACTTTAACGAAGAAACAATTCTTGATAAAACTGATCATCACGGTCATTCAACTGTTGTTTTATTAGACAGAAAAAAGATTTCTAGTCTTGAGCATCACCATCAAAACAAATTGATTTTGCATGCTGAATTTCCAAAAACAGCACACCTAGACATTGATAAGTCTTTCGTGAATTTCTTTAAATAAAACTCTCAAGCAGTATTTATCCTGCCCAGGATAGGTACTGCTTTTCATCAACCTTTTCGTAATATTCTCCATGACACTCTATCATGTCTTGGATTCTTAATTTTTCAGGGTATTGAATTGCCTTCACTAATTCAATGTTTAATCTTCCCTTTATTTTCGTGCATTCATGAAATTCTGCATCTGAAACTATTTTATAGTAGATGTCCTTTCCAATCAATTTTCGGTAATAAGGGAACATAGAATTATTAAATTTGCATCATGGATGACAAATCTCATTATGATGCTGGTCTAGCCAAAGTTAATCAAAATCTCTTCGAGTCTGCTATTGAAGACTTTACTAAGGCGATTGCCATTAACCCTAACAATCCTCATTATTTTAATCAAAGAGCTGTTTGCTATCTCAATATCAACAAGTTTGATTTGAGTCTATTTGACATGAACAAATCTATTGAGCTTGATGACAAGTACGCCTACTTCTATTCATGTAGAGGATTTTTGAAATCTAAAATGAAAGACATGGAGGGAGCAATAGATGATTATGAAGAATCATTAGAGCTTGACCCACATAACGACATCACCTATAACAACATGGCCCTGGCTTTAGAGTCAATGGGAAACATGAATAAGGCTCAGAAATACTATAAAAAGAGTAATGAAATTCTTGGCTATGACCCTGAGAAGAGAGAGCTAAATGAAGAACAAACTTACATGGTTGATAAAGAAGGTTCTTCAGCAAAACCTGCTGAATCAGAACCTTCAAAATCAAAACTTAAAGAACATGTCGATCAAATAAATTCTGAAAACGAAGAAGCCAGTTCTGAAGAAAAAAAGAAAATTGCCAAAGAAGTATTTACCAAAAAGTCAACTTTTAAAGAGTTTTTAGGATTCATTAAGAACGGCTTTAAATTGGACAAGGATGACAAAGAGTGAGCGCGCAAATTATGTGGTGAATGAATTAGAGAAACTCTACCCAACTGTAGAAGTGCCATTAGATCACAAAGATCCTTACACACTGTTAGTCGCCGTTTTACTTTCAGCTCAATGTACTGATGTTAGAGTTAATAAAATCACTCCTCTCCTATTCAAAAGAGCTGACAATCCATTCGACATGGTTAAAATGTCGGTTGAAGAAATCAGAGAAATAATTAAACCATGTGGCCTATCTCCCATGAAATCTAAAGGGATATTTGGTTTGTCTCAAATCCTAATAGATAAGCACAATGGTGAAGTGCCAAAGAGTTTTGAGCACTTAGAAGAATTACCGGCTGTTGGACATAAGACTGCCTCCGTTGTAATGGCTCAAGCTTTCGACATCCCTGCTTTCCCTGTAGACACGCACATACATAGACTTATGCTACGTTGGGGATTGACAAACGGTAAAAATGTTGTTCAAACCGAGAAAGATGCCAAAAAGCTGTTCCCGAAGGAGAAATGGAACAAGCTTCATGTACAAATCATCTATTACGGAAGAGAATACTCACCATCTCGCTCACCAAAACTGAGTGTAGACTTTATTACCAGAGAAATAGGCACCAAGAAGGTTTTAAAAGATTATAAGCCTTGATTTTAGAATTCACTTTTAGTTGTTGAAAGCTAAATCTCAATTAAATCTCTCGTTCTGTTACGATTCATAAATTTGTACCATGCAAAAGGTATGGCCATATTTAAAGAATAAGTGGATTTTATCTACCACACTTGTTGTGCTGTACATTTTAATTCTTCACGATACTGACATCTTCTCTCTTAAAAGTAGAATGGACAAAGCAGACGAATTAGAATTAGAAATTGAATACAAAAAAGAAGAGATCAAAGCCCTCAAAATTGCATTAGAAGATTTGGATGACCCAAGAGAGCTTGAGCGC
>Ga0316204_10007085_pt1 | contig 16707 bp, 18 predicted proteins | sample 6monrhotite_MG_2_FD_205661 | JGI IMG/M metagenome (GOLD analysis project Ga0316204, IMG submission 205661) | Microbial mat bacterial communities from mineral coupon in-situ incubated in ocean water Damariscotta River, Maine, United States -... | ecosystem: Environmental > Aquatic > Marine >... | reverse complement strand
CTGATGATGAGCCAGACTTGAAAAAGAACAGTGCAATCGCTTCAATGAGTTTTGGAGCTGAACGTAAATTTTCATTTAAACACAAAAATACTAAAGACACGGTATCTTTATATTTACAACATGGTAGCTTGTTAGTTATGAAAGAAATGACACAAATATTCTGGATGCACAGCTTACCTAAGATGAAAAAAATCACTACACCAAGAATCAACCTGACTTTTAGAACTGTTAGATAATGGATATACATGGCTAATATGTTTAATCCTAAACGCAGGCATTTTTTAAAAGTTGGCTTGCTTGGCTCAGCAACGTTAACGGTTGCTGCATGCAGTACTTTTGTGGCACGTGATTCGGAGAAGTGTCATGACTGTAAGTGGTTAGGTCATGAAGATCGTCACTTACTAAATGCACTCATTCCAGTAATGTTGTCTGGTGCTTTACCTGGTGATATGCATGAGCGTAAAAAAGCACTTGAAGAAATAATCACTGGTTTCGATATTAGTGTGTCTCATTTCCCTAAAACTGTGCGTGATGAAATCGAACAATTGCTTTGGGTATTAGAGTTTCCAGTGACGCGCTCTTTGATAGGCGGTGTTTGGTCTTCATGGCGAAACGTTAGTGAAAATAATGTAAAAGAGCTATTAAATAACTGGAAAAATTCCGATTTTGATTTATTAAGAATTGGTTACACTGCATTACATGATTTGATAAGCGGTTCCTGGTATGCAAATCCACGTTCATGGCAACGTATAGACTATCCTGGGCCACCTAAAATTTTATGAGAAACGAACAGTCAACTATCGATTGCAGCACATTAAAACAAGACCATATTGTTGAAGCTGACGTACTGGTGATAGGAACAGGCGCTGGTGGAGGAATCAGTGCGCAGATTTTTGCTGAAGCAGGACTAAATGTTGTGATGGTTGAAGAAGGACCTTATCAATCAAGTACTGATTTTAAAATGCAAGAATCCGATGCCTATCCAAATTTATATCATGAAGTGGCTAATCGCAAAACAAAAGACAAAGCGATTACAGTTTTACAAGGTAGAGCTGTGGGTGGTGGTACAACCGTTAATTGGACAAGTTGTTTTCGTATCCCGTCTAATACACTCGCTCACTGGCGTGAAGTTTATGGCTGGTCTTTAAATAGTGCGACATTAAGGTCTTCATATGATTACGCAGAAAGTTTACTCAATATAAAACCTTGGCCAATACATAATCCAAGCAACTCAGCATTTTTAACGGGTGTTAAAAAATTAAATTGGCACCATGAAGTCATTTCTCGAAATGTAAAAGCATGTCGTAACCTAGGCTATTGCGGTTTAGGTTGCCCAGTTGATGCTAAACAATCAACGTTAACCACTTGTATACCTGTTGCACTCAACAAAGGAGCAAAACTCTATTCTCGATTACGTGCTGATAAATTAATAAATCAAGGCGATACGATTAAAGAGGTTGAATGTCATGCTATGAATAGCATGGGTTCAGATACGACAGGGATTCAAGTACGAATTCGCGCACGTCATATTGTTTTAGCTGCTGGAGGTATTGGAACTCCTGCTTTGTTATTACGTTCTGAGCTACCAGATCCTCATGAACGAATTGGTAAACGTACCTTCTTGCATGTAACTGCAGGCAGTGCAGCTCGTATGCCTAAAAAAATGGAGGCTTATTATGGCGCTCCACAAACAATTACTAGTAATGAATTTTTATGGCGTGATGGTATAGCGGGTAAATTAGGTTATAAAATTGAAGCTGCGCCATTACAACCTGCATTAGCCGCTACTGTGTTTAGTGCCTTTGGTCAGGAGCATGCTGATGTCATGGCAGAGATATCTTATGCTCAACCATTAATTGCATTAATGCGTGATGGTTTTAATGATGAAAGTGTCGGGGGTACCGTTAAATTGAATGATGATGGTTCTCCCGTATTAGATTATCCGTTGAATGATTATCTTTGGGATGGGATACGACATGCTTATGCTTCAATGATGGAAATTCAATTTGCTGCGGGAGCAAAAGAAGTGCTACCTAGTCACATTGATGCACATTGGTATAGGTCATGGAAAGAGGCAAAAAAGGACATCCAACATTTATCTTTAGCTCCGAACCGCGCGAAACTTTTTTCAGCTCATACCATGGGTGGTTGTGCGATGGGTTCAGATATTAAAAATAGTGTTGTTGATTTAGAAGGGAATTATCATCATTTATCTAACCTCAGCATAATTGATGGATCTATTTTCCCAACCAGTGTTGGTGCTAACCCGTCTTTACCGATTTATGCGATGGCAACGTTATTAGCGAATAAGCTGACAGAGGCACTAATAAAATAATGTTGAATGGCCGAAAAATATTTTGAGCCAGGGTATAAAAACGATTACTTGATTGGTTGATTACAACCGCTGATTTTACACAATGAGAATAAGACGATTGTTACAGCAATCGCAAAAACGCTACCAATAATACTTAAAATATCAAAAGTCATTGAAATTTACCTTTTGCATGATTTGTTATAAAGACGCTATTTTAGCAAATACTAATATACCTGCAACTAATATATGTGAACTGTTTCAGCTTTTGTGAAAAGATGGTTTGCTGCTAAAATTGATTAAAGTCGGCTAATTTGATGCTATTTTAAGCTATTTGTTGTTAAAATACGTTAAAAGTGAGTTTTAGCTGGGTTTGCCAATATTATTACTGAGACAGAGCATTTAATAATGACTGCATTTCACTTTCAAAGCTATTTTGCCAATTACGCCATTGTTTTCTGTAGTCTGTAATACTTTCGTTACTAATTTCATCTAGTTGTTGCTGTATTTGTATCAGATGCCGGTTACTTTGCTTGATGTTGCCGACAGTTGGTTCAGAAAGATATTGCTGACTTTGTATTAATTCATCAGATACCTTAAGTAATTTTCCTTTGTCTTCTTCAGACAAATCATCGTTATGTTCTTTTAGAGCTCGATCAATGGAATTGGCGAGTTCTTCAATTTGCTTTTTGAGCTCGGTACCGTGTTGTTCAAGAATTTTATTGACTTCATTGCTAGTCGAGTCAGCGAGTAGTGTTAGTTCATTTTCAAGGCGCTGCATTTCGATATTAAATTTTTCAGATGACTCTAAAAGTGTATCTGAGAGGTTTTGTCCTAATTGATTTATTTGGCCTAATAAATGGCTAAATGCGTCACCTTCAAGAGATTTAGCTGTTCTAGCGTAATCTACCATCCAGTTTGTATCTTGTTTTATCAGGTAAGTAGTGAGCTTTTTTTGAGTTTCTGAGGAATGATTGATATGTGATAAAGTGGTTTCAACTTCTGCTAGGTTTCCGTTTATCATGATTTTTCCAATAACAACTTGGTACCCCCCCCATTTTTGATTAAACGAATTATAGTTATTTGCATCAAGCAGAGTTGAATATTCGATGACATCATCAACTTGTTCTGTGATAACGGATTTCCAAAATTCTTGAGCTACATCCTGGGGTGAGTCAGGGCCGAAACAGCCAGTCAAAATCAATGAGGATAATATTAATACGACAAATTGTTGGTAAACGGTTTTCATATGACTACTACTATTCGTTAAAAGAGCGTTTATTCTATCAAAAATAGCCATCGATAAAACTAGACTGTCATTCATTACCAACAGATATAAGCGACAAATCAAGGGGTGAGAGAGAGATATGAAGCTTTGATGGATTATAAATGACTCATATTTGAACATGGTCACATCCTGACATGTAAATACCTAATAATAATTGGTATTTTTACTTATTATAAAGAAAAGAATAATAAACAGGAGTATTGCGTTGTGAATAAGCTAATTAAATCCCTATGGGTAATTATGATTACCGTAGTAATTGCAAGTGGGTGTGCCAGTCACAGGCAGGCGAAACTAACATCTGCTACTGATCCTGATAAAGGTATCGCTGAAGTTTCGGAAAAAATGGCAACGGCTCTTCAAGAACAACATGATGTTTTAGCTGATGATGAATATTTAAAAGGTAGTGAATTTCTATCTGGAGCCAAATTAGCAAAGGAGCAGGGTGAGCCAAGTGCAACAATTATGGAAAAAGCATCTATTGCAAAAGCTTTTTTCCAAGACGCAAATAAAATTGCAAATGCCAGAAAATCATCAGCAAGCAGAATATTAAAGGCGAGGGCATCAGCACTTAAAGCAGGTGTTAGAAAAAGTGAAGCTCTTGTTGAGCTAATGACAGATATTGATGATGATTTAAAAAGTGAAACAAGCAATTTTAGCAAGTTACTTTCTCCAGAAGATTTTTCAGAGTTTCAGAAACAATATCTCATTTTAGAATCCAAGGCTGTTCAATTCTCTCAGCTTAATGCTGCTAATCAAGCGATTAAACAAGCTATTGAAAATGATGCAGATGACTTATCGCCTAAGTCTTTACGTACAGCATCGTTAGATTATAAAACTGCGATGAATATCATTGCACAGAGCCCACGTAGTCCAAGTGTTTATAAAGAGAGTGTTCAGGGCTCGTTAGCGAGTGCAACTATGTTGTTTGATGTCATGAATGTGATCATGGGTGCAAAAGGTACTCCGGAAAATATTGCTGTTCAAATAGTAAAACAAAAAAGAGCATTAGGTGAATTATCTTCAAACGTTGGTAAGCTGCAAGCAAATCTAGAAACAACAAAGCAGTCGCTTGAAGCTAAAGAGGGTGCTTTAAAGCGGAGTGAGGATGTTCTTAAAACACAAAAAGAACAACTCTCTAGAGCTTCAACTCAAGTTAGGTTTCAACAAGCTATGGATGAAGCGCAGCAGGTGCTTTCACAAGATGATGCTTTAGTCTACCAACAAGGTAATAAGCTGGTATTTCGACTTAAGCGTGTAAACTTTAAATCGGGTAATGCAGTTATACCTGAGTCTTCAAAAAAGTTAATTTCTGATGTCGATGCTATTATTAAAAAATTAGATGCAGAAAAAGTTGTGGTTCAGGGACATACTGACTCTGTGGGATCTGCAGCAGTAAATAAAAAACTTTCTAAGAAAAGAGCTTCAGCTGTTGCGAAGTTTATTGCTTCTCTTAGAGGCGGCTACAAAATAACGTATTCAGGATTTGGCGAGTCTCATCCTATTGCCTCTAATGAAACCTCTGCAGGTCGAGCAACAAATCGACGTGTTGATTTAGTATTGTCAGTTAAGCAATAAATAGTTTGAATAATTGAAACAATAAATTCCTAACTTAAACTGATTATATAATCAGGATATTAGGATAGAATAAGGGCTAGTGTGAGAAATCATGCTAGCCCTTTTTTATTGTTGCTGGAATATAAATCATGAGTAATACATACCTATTAAATATGGATTTTTCAAAAGTAGCTTGCGTATTAAATGAAGAACAAGAATGGGTGAGAAGTCCGGCTGATGGTGTTTCACGTATTCCATTGGAACGTGAAGCAGCTGAATCAGGTCATACAACGAGTTTTGTGAAATTTGAACCCGGCTCTTATTTTCCAGAACATGTTCATTCAAAAGGAGAAGAAATTTATGTCCTTGAAGGCGTGTTCTCTGATGAGAATGGGGATTATCCAGCTGGCACCTACATTCGTAATCCACCAGGTTCTCGTCATAAACCTTTCACAAAAGAAGGTTGTGTTATTTTTGTAAAACTTGAACAGTTTCAAAAAGATGATAATCAACATGTTGTCCTTCGTCCTGAAGATATGCAATGGCATCCTGGAATCGGTAATCTAAGGGTGACTTCATTGCATTCGCACAAAACAGAAAGTACAGCATTAGTTCACTGGCCGGAAAATGAAGTGTTTCAACCTCATACACACTGGGGCGGAGAAGAAGTTGTTGTTCTTAGCGGAAAATTTATTGATGAACATGGTGAGTATCCCCAAAGAACGTGGATTCGGAGCCCACATATGAGTCAGCACTTTCCAAGAGTAGATGAAGAAACATTGATTTTAGTTAAAGTTGGACATTTGGAACAGTTAGATAATTAACGTTTATGTCACTACCTATCCTTTATTCATTACGCCAATGTCCTTATGCCATGCGGGCACGGATGGGAATACTATTGGCAGGACAACAAGTTTTATTGCGAAATATAGTGATGACAAATATCCCCAATGAAATGTTGATAGTGTCACCAAAAGGAACAGTTCCTGTTTTAGTGTTTGATGATGGTTCAGTCATAGATGAAAGTATTGATGTCATGATTTGGGCGTTAAATCAAAGCGATCCACATGATTTACTTTTTGAACCAGAAAGTACAAACTTTTCTGAAATGATGAATTTAATAAGACGTAATGATAATGAATTTGTATATACGTTAAATAAATATAAAGCAGCTTCACGTTATCATGATACTAATAAAGATTCTTGCAGAGAACAATGCGAAATATTTATAAGTGAACTTGAACAACGTTTAAATAAATATGAATATTTAATGAAAAATACGCCAAGCTTAGCTGACTATGCAATTCTACCATTTATACGCCAATTTTCACGAGTAGATCGAAAATGGTATAACCAACTTCCTTATCCGAACTTGCAAAACTGGCTTGAGAAACATTATAAAAACCCAATGTTCTCTAAGGTGATGAAAAAGTATCCTCTATGGTTAGAGGACAAAGGATTGACTACTTTTGGATATGATTACTAGAGCGAATTTTTTAGTGATTATGTCTTATCTGATGATAAATCCGAATTTTCAAATAATTTTTTCATTAATAAAATTCGCTTTTTATTTACGCCAAGATCGCCATGTCCCACCCTTGATGCTGAACGAATATGGATAAGGTTTTTTTTGTGATCTATTTTAACTTCTAAGTCATCTACAAATCCAAACAAAGTTGAAGTAAAAATCGCTGAAAAATATTTCTGGTTTTCAGTTTGAATAACACCTCCCATATTTTTGACGATATCCTTTATAATTTTAAAAGCATCAGCTGTGTTAGTAGATAGCTTGATAGGTGAGATGTAATGCTCAGTATCTTCAGGAGTTTCAGTATTATAGCAGTTAGGTGTATTTGGGCATTTGCTTAACTGACCTTCAATTAAACCAGGTGCATTTTTTGATTTGGAATTATGTCCTATAATAAAAAAATAAATAATTATCATAGAGAAAATAAGGAAAAAAATAATTAATAAAGTTTTCATATGATGCTCAATAATGGTTTAGAAAAGAAACATAATTATAGTGGTGTTAAATAGGTATATTATTTGGTGCACGTTTATATATTCTATACGATATACTAATAAAGTATCTTTTTATTATCACAATTACAATAAGGTTAAAGGAAAATAAAGATGGAGATGGATGAATCAGTAAATGTATTAGGTGAGCCACTTATGTTGTGTGGAGATAGTCCTGTCACTGGATTTTTTCGAGATAGTAAATGTAACACATCAAAAGATGATGTGGGTTTACATACTGTATGCATAGAGGCATCAATCGAATTCCTTGAATATTCAAGGTTTAAAGGTAATGATTTATCAACACCTGTGCCAGAGTTCGAATTTGAAGGCTTGAAAAAAGGGAATGCCTGGTGCTTATGCGCTGCTCGATGGTTGGAAGCATATGAAGATGGTATGGCTCCTCGTGTTCATTTAACTCGGACTCACAAGAGAACACTAGAAGTTGTTCCTTTTGAGTTATTAAAAAAATATGCTGTAGATTTAAATTAAATATACTTGATTATTATGCCTGCTCTAAATAAAGGTCAAATTAAAGAATATTTACTCGAGAGCGATTACAAATTAACACCTGTTATTGAATCAGGTACATATCCAATCTTTCGTCGCGGTAATAAGGATGTATACACTGCGTTATTGCAGTCTATCGTATCTCAACAGCTTTCAGTCAAAGCGGCCGATACAATACATAAACGAGTCTTAAATATATTTCCAAATAACAACCCAAAGCCTGAATTATTAATTAGGACATCTCCAGTTAAATTGCGCAGTGCAGGTCTTTCTAAACAAAAAGCAAGCTACTTAAAAGCGATCGCGAAATTTTCTATTGATAATGGTTTAGATTATAAAGAATTATCTTCAAAAAATGATGTTGAATTAATAAAGTATTTAACCCAAATACATGGTGTAGGTCAATGGACTGTTGAAATGTTATTGATGTTTACCTTTAATCGTAAGGATGTTTTCCCAGTTGCTGATGTTGGTATTCAAAATGCGATGAGAAAGTTATATTCTCTTGAAGAGCAAGGGACGGAATTTAAGAATAAAATAAATTTAATTTCTCAGCAATGGCAACCTTATAGAACTATAGTGTGTCGATATCTATGGGGTTGGAAATAAAATGACTATATTGAATGAAGTATGAAAAATAACATAGAGATTTGTCCATTTTCAAAACCTATTCTAGGTAGATGGTGCCAATGTGAGCATTCAAAACTTGCAGATCGCTGTTCAGGGAAATTATCTTGTACTCGTAAAGATGATTTAAAAGAATCTTGTCTTGAACTAGATGAAGCATTTAAGATTAATACGCGATTTATTCTTGGTGTAATTGATTCTGATACAGAGTTAACGCATGCTCAGCTTATGAAAATACGCTGTGGTGGTTTATTAGGGATGAAAAAAGTACTTAAGCTCGACAATGATGAATTAGTGAATGTGCGTACAGTTATTTCAAATATAGAAAGTCTATACGGAAAGATTGATGATTTTCCGTATAGTGAAATTGTAAAAGATATAAAGTTGTTTAAACATCGTAAATAGCAGATGTTTGAATTTTAAAATCCATGCTATTTTAATTTGTATGCTTCTAAAAACAAATATAACGAATAGAGCTTTTATTTGTTGGTTCACCTAGTTCTATTTCACCGACGCCGATAAGAGGAGATTCTTCTCGACGTAAATAAATATCCTTCTTCTTTTGCATGCTGACATATGTACCGTTTGTACTTTTATCAACTAATACAAATTTACCACGACGATATTCAATATGAGCATGAACACGTGAAGAAAATTCTGAGTCAACTATTAGATCACAACTTGCATCTCGGCCGATTTGAAAATCAGGAGCATTAGCTTCTATATTAAATTCACTATCTTTATAAATAATATGGAGAGATGAGGCATTGTCTTCATTACCACTTTTAATCGTGGTACGCATACAAGTAGATGTGTCAGGTTTCCACATAACTTCATATATGGTGAGTACACCTTCTTTACCTTTTATTGGAGCTTTATCAAACTCACGAGTGATTTTTGCAAGCCTCGGTGACAAATTTTGTACAGTATCTTCAGTTGTGATTATTTGTTTACCTTTAGCTATGCCTGCGACTCGTGCCGCTATATTGACTGCGTCTCCGAAAACATCATCATCTTTCTCAATGGCATTTCCATAATGCAACCCAATGCGTACTGCGGGTAAAGTTTCTTTGGCGGCTTTGTTTTCTAATGCGTCTTGTATTTTACACGCAGCATCTATGCCAGCATCCTCGCTAATAAACCGACACATGGCCTCATCGCCAATATATTTGATAATACTACCACCACAGTTTTTGACCGTATTGGTGACAATATCCAGGCAGCGTTCAATAATCTGTTGGGCTTTCTGGTCACCATTTTTTTCGTAGAGTTTTGTGCTTCCCTCCACGTCAACAAACATAATGACCATTTTGTCGTTGCCTTCGATATTAACCATGTTTTCTTATCTCGATGCTTTTAATTAGTATTGAGCATAGATTAAAACGCACAAAATTTAAATGCCATTTTGAAGGGATTTTACATGATACGCTCAACATGAAATATAATTTAAATTTAGTGATTTTTGTGTTTTTAAGCTATGAAAGAAGTATATTAAAAAAAATATAAACATGAGTGAAGTGAGAATTAATAAAGTTAAATTGGTGATGTATGATTGAAAAAAGTAGTTTAGAAAAAGCAGCAAAAAATAAGATTATTCAACCAGAGCAGATAGAGCCTTTATATCAATTCCTTTACGAACAATCTGTGGATTTAGTTTCTGACAGTAGAGAAGAACCTCTCCGTTTTATTCGGAGTTTTGGAGATGTATTTATTACTGTGGGGGTTATTTTTTTAATGATCTCTATTAACCTCACAAGTATTTCCGGAGTTTATTATTTAATACCTGTCGCATTTTTTGTAATGCTAGCCGAATGGTTGGTTCGTAAACGGCGTTTAGCATTACCGGGTATGGCGATATTGCTTTCAATTCTATTTTTTGTATTTAATGCCTTTAGAGTTGATTCTGGTTCTTCAGGATTGCTTAGTATTGCGATTATTGCTGTAACAAGCTTATTATTTTATTTCCGTTATAAAATGCCGTTTAGCCACCTGCCTCTTGCCGCTAGCTTAGTTGCTATGTTTATTATTTTTTTAGATGTCAATGCACTCAAAAACCCTATCGTCTTTGCTATTTCTGGACTCATGGTATTTGCTGTTGCAATGTGGTTTGATTCGAGGGATACAGAAAGAGTGTCGCATTTGAGTGATAGTGCTTTTTGGCTACATCTTTTAGCATCACCATTGCTCGTTCATGGATTAATGCTTTCAATGTTGACGAGCGAACAAGAATGGTTAAGTATTTTGAGTAAAGAAATGATCATTTTATGTTTCTTTGCTGTTTTCTTTTTAACTGCCTTGTTTGTCGATAGACGTGCAATGTTGATTTCTACACAGCTTTACATGATATACGCGGTTAGTCAGATTTTTAGAAATAATTCTGCTAATACTGAAGATATAATTATTTTTGTTCTCATTGCGCTCGGTATATTTGTTATTTATTTTGGAGCATATTGGTATAAATCGCGACGATTTATTTTTGGGTTTTTAGCGGGAAAAAAAATTACCCGCTATGTTCCTGAACTTAATATCCAGGATTCAAAAGCAAAAACATGATACATACTTCCTAATAGGATTATAGAGTGTCTAGTCAAAAATCGTATTAGTGTATCAATATGGAATGCATCATAAAATCAGTCTGCTAGCTTAACTGTATAAATTGAGATCTTGCGCTATTAAATCATCACTTTATATAATGATCTAATACGCATGAAATGATTTTTAATATGGTACAGGGTGGTCTCGCCTTATTTTTGCGATGCCTTCAAAAACTTCATCGGTAAGTTTAAGTTCAATAGATGCTATATTACTAGTTAGCTGCTCCATTGTTGTTGCTCCAATGAGGGTTGAGCTAATAAATGGGCGACTATTTACAAATGCTAATGCCATTTGGCAAACATCGAGTCCATGCTCATTTGCAAGTTGAATATATTTTTTTGTTGCTTGATCAGTTTGAGGGTGATCGCGATGATCATTTCGGGTATCAAGTGATAAACGAGCGCCTTCCGGAAAAGCTCCGTCCAAATATTTTCCACTTATTGCACCTCGAGATAAAGGTGACCATGCAAGTAAACCGCAATCCTCATGTAATGCTATTTCACTAAGATCAGGTTCAAAATAACGGCATAGTAGTGAATATTCATTTTGAATTGATGCCATACGCGGTAAATTATTTTGCTCAGCGAGTTGTAACCATTTTGTCATGCCCCAAGCGGTTTCATTTGATAAACCTATATTGCGAATCTTACCTTCAGTAATTAATGTCTGCATTGTATGTAAAACTTCTAAAAAGTTATCTTCTTCAGCTTTGGCATTAAAGTTAGGTGCGTAATCCCAGCTTTGTCCAAAATGATATGAGCCGCGATTAGGCCAATGTAATTGATAGAGATCGATATAATCCGTCTGTAATCTTTTTAAACTACTTTCGATAGCGAATTGAATATTTTTTTTATCGATAATATTGTTACCGTCTCTTATCCAGGGCAGGCCTGGGCCAGCTATCTTAGATGCAAGAATTACCTTGTCGCGATTTTTTCTCGTAGCAAACCAATTACCAATAATTGTTTCGGTTTTGCCATAGGTTTCAGCTGTAGGTGGTACAGCATACATTTCTGCTGTGTCAAAAAAGTTTATACCTTGTTCGAGTGCGTAATCCATTTGCTCAAAACCTTGATCTTGCGTGTTTTGAGCACCCCAGGTCATAGTGCCAAGACCAATGAGGCTAATGTCCAAATCTGTTCGGCCTAATTTTCTATATTCCATTTTGAATACCTATTAATGATAAGAGCAAAATAATTGTGTTGAGAGTTTGATATTCTTCTAACGTAAATTAATAACCCAATGAAATCAATCATATCTATGTAATTATCGACCTAGATAATTTATACCTTCAATATGCTAGATTAACCTTAAATAATTAAGCTTTTATAATTATGAAGAGACCTTTAAAATACGATTTCTGTACATATATTCTTATACTATTTACAAAATTTCCGGAGAATTAGAATGACTCAACAAGCCTTTGAACAATCTGTAAAGTTAATGGATGCTGCCAATAGTGAAGATCCTAATATTGATACAGATTTAGCAGGTAAAGAATGGCCGAAAGAACTTCTTTATTCTCATCGTATGGCCGACATGATTGCGCGCTACAAGCCAGAAGCTGATCACGTCAATCAACTTGCTGTTCGTGGGCAACATATTCAACGCTGGAAATCACCGCGCGATGCATACCCTATGGATCGAAAAGGCTACCATCAGTGGCGAAAAGATCTTTATACATTCCATGCTGATACGACAGTTGAATTCATGAAACAAGCAGGATTCGACGAAGAATCACTAGAACGTATACGTCAATCAATAGGCAAAAAAAATATTAAAACAAATACTGATACACAGATTCTTGAAGATGTTGCTGCATTAGTATTTATTGAGCATTACATGCTTGCGTTTGCTGAGAAACATCCTGAGTACTCAGAAGAGAAGTGGATTGATATCATTCGTAAGACTTGGAACAAAATGACAGATGATGCCCATGCTTACGCTTTATCCGGTGATTTAGCTCTACCTGAACCATTAATTCCTCTTATTCAAAAATCAGTCGCTTAAAGGATAAAAAGAACTAGATCAGAGAAAATCTCTCTCTGATTTAGTTTGCTATTTTGCTTTTCTACACAATATCTAACAATAGCTGTAGTGCTATATCTGCAATAAATTCTACTAGCCTAAGTTTTAATTAGCCGATTTCTTGACAAATATAAAACTGGCCCCTATATTTAACCATATGGTTAAATATAATAATTCACAATTAGACAAAGTATTTCACGCACTATCAGATAGTACACGACGTGCAATTTTGGCGAGATTATCAACAGGAGATGCATTAGTGACAGAAATTGCCGAACCGTTTGATATGTCATTACCTGCAATTTCAAAACATTTGGGTGTGCTTGAAAAAGCAGGATTATTACAGCGTCATAAGGATGGCCGGATACGGCGGTGTGAATTAAATGCTGCTCCATTAGAAACAGCGTCTGAATGGATACGTTTTTACCAAAATTTCTGGGAAGCACAGCTTGATTCATTAACTAGTTTTTTGGATAAGAAACAACAGTAAAAAACACTCAAATATTGTAAAACTCAAAAAGAGAAAGGAGAAATAGCATGGATACAGCAGTCGCAGTTGAAAATTTTTCACTTACAATGAACAGAAATTTTAAACATCCAAAAAAGGATGTGTATGAAGCTTGGACAAATAAAGACTACTTAACATCATGGTTTGCACCAGGAAAAGAATTTACCACGATAATTCATAAACAAGAATTAGAAGTAGGTGGGAAATACAAAATTGAAATGCGTGAGCCAGATGGAACAGCACATGTTATTCATGGTGAATATGTTGTCTTAAATCCATTTGATCAAGTTGTATTTACATGGGAATGGGAAAGTGATGAGCAAGAAGTTAATTCGTTAGTGACAGTTGATCTCACAGAAAAAAATGGAACAACTGAGATGGTTTTATTGCATGAAAAACTCGAATCACAAAATTCAGTAGACCTACATTCAGAAGGCTGGATGGGTTGCCTTGGCCAATTGGATGAATATTTTAAATAAAATTTAACTAATGGGGAAATGAGTTTCCCCATTTAATTTAAATTCATATTAACCAGATAAAGATGCAAGCATATTTCAAAAATTGCTAGTAACAAAAGGAGAATTAAGGAAAAATGCCAACTACACTTTAAGTAACTAATTAAAAGAGTAGGTGAGTTATGGATAACGTTGTGCAAACTCCTCATCAAAAAGCTTTAGCCGTAAATTTAGACAAAACTCGATATGGAACCTTAGCCGAGATTGGTGCAGGTCAGGAAACTGCTCGTTGGTTTTTTCGTGTAGGTGCAGCCGCGGGTACAATTGCCAGCGCAATGTCGGCCTATGATATGACTTTTTCTGATGCTATTTATGGGCCGGTAAAAAGATATGTCAGTCGAGAACGTTTAGATGCCATGCTTTCGCGAGAGTATGATTTATTAATTGAACGTCTACTTAAAAAGCGTGGTGACAATACAGCCTTTTTTGCATTTGCAAATACTGTGGCAGCACGCAGTTATTCACGTGATGTAGATGGTCAAGGTTGGTTAGGCATTCGCTTTCAACATAAAGAGCAACAACTTCATTCACAGATTGATATTCACGTTAATCTCTATAGCAGTAGCTATCTTCAAGATCAGGAAACGTTGGGAATCTTAGGCGTTAACCTTATATATGGTGCGTTGTATATGCATGAGAATGCAGAAAGGCTATTAATATCATTGTTAGATAATATTTCTCCTGGATCAGTAGAAATAGATATGATTGAATTTTCCGGTCCTGCTTTTGAAGGTGTTGATAATCGTCTTATGGCTTTGTACTTGGTTCAACATGGATTAAGTAATGCGGCCATGATTAGTGCTAAAGGTAAGGTTGTACAAATAGCAGATAGCTTATGGCAAAAATCGGTATTAATTGAACGAAGTCGTTTTCAGCCTCCGACTAAATTAACCGTCGATTTGATGGATAGTGCCTATAAAGTGTTTTCTAATGAAGATAATGTTGATGAGAATAATATTGTAACCTTGGGTGAGATGACCTTACATGATTTGTCAGAAGAGGGAGAGATTGATGTAAAAGATTTTTTATCTCGGGCTGAGTTACTTTGTGAATTAGGTTGGGATGTTTTAATTAGTAACTACGGAGAGTGTTATCGATTAGCTCAGTATTTATTTCGATTTACTGATAAACCTATTGGGCTGGCAATGGGAGTGCCCTTATTGAAAAGAATTTTTCGAGAAAGTTACTATAAAGACTTGCCGGGAGGGATATTAGAATCATTTGGAAGATTATTTAAAAATGATTTGCGATTTTATGTTTGCCCTATGAATGATAATAATACAGGACAATTACAAGGCGTCAGTGATTTACAGGTGGCGGCACATTTACAACATTTATATAAACATTTATTGGATAACGGGTTTGTCAGACATTTAGATTTATTAAATGAAGAACACCTGGATATATATTCCCATGAAGTACTAGAAATGATTCGCAAAGATGATCATAAATGGCAAAGCCAAGTGCCGGATAATATTGCTTGTGTTATTAGCGATAAATGCTTATTTAGTTAACCTTTAATATAAGATATGTTTTTGATTCGAGGAAGTAGTTTGAAAGTACATAATATTTTATTTGGTTTGTTTGTTTTGCTATTAGTAGCTTCGTGTTCAAAAAATAATGTTATCGATAAAAGCATTTTAAATATAGATGCGAGATTAGATAAATATTTAGAATTAGAACTTAAAGATAACAAGTTTCCAGGTATTCAGTATGTTGTTTTTAATAAAGATAAGATTCTTTATGAGTATGCAGGTGGGTACGCTAAAGTTAAAGCTAAAGAGAAAATGAAGAAAGATAGCGTGTTAAATGTTTTTTCAACAACAAAAGTGATAACCGCTATAGCTCTTTTGCAACTAGCTGAAAAGGGAGAGATTTCATTGTCTGATAAGGTGGTTAAATACTTCCCTGAAGTTCCTTATAAAAACATTACTATTATGCAAGTATTAAGTCACTCGTCAGGAATAAATAATGCATTATTAGGTAACTTTTATATTCATTGGAAAGAAGAGCATGAAGGATATGACCGAGATGCAGAATTACTTTCAGTATTAAAAGAAAATACCGATTTAAACTTTACTCCGGGTGAAGAAATTGGCTATTCGAATATGGGATACGCAATTTTAGGTAAAGTGATTGAAAACGTTTCGGGAATTAAATATGAAGATTATGTTATCAGAAATATCTTTAATCCTTTGAAATTAAATAAAGAAAAAATAAATTTTGGTAGCCAGTCACAGAAAAATTCAGCGTTACCCTATTTCAAAAGGTATTCGCTTGCTTATAACTTTATGTCTTTATTTTTAGAAGGAAGTTATACAGAAGCAGAAGAAAACTGGAAATCGCTTAACGGGCCTTTTTATTTTAATCATCCTTCACATGGTGGAATAATTGCTAGTGCAAGTGAATATGCAAAAATATTTATGAGCTTAATGCGTAACAAAAAATCAAAAATATTAACTAAAAATTCGATTAAAAAAATGTTCACTAAACAAATTCATTATGACGAACAATCAATAGCTATTAGCTGGTTTATGAGGGATATGGCTGGTATACCCTACTTTTATCATCAGGGCAGTGGATTAGGATATGTTGCAGAAGTTAGAATTTACCCACAAGATAATATAGGTTCAATAATTTTAATGAATCGTTCTGAATATGATGCGTTACTAATGTTAAATGTTTTGGACTCTGAATTTGTATCGCATTCTAAGAAAAAGCTACTGATTCATAGTGATTAACCTTTCCAGCT
>Ga0316204_10007084_pt1 | contig 16707 bp, 10 predicted proteins | sample 6monrhotite_MG_2_FD_205661 | JGI IMG/M metagenome (GOLD analysis project Ga0316204, IMG submission 205661) | Microbial mat bacterial communities from mineral coupon in-situ incubated in ocean water Damariscotta River, Maine, United States -... | ecosystem: Environmental > Aquatic > Marine >... | reverse complement strand
CGCAAATCAGGACACCGGACAGCGCAGGCATGGCCTCCGAACAGAGAATACTCAACCAACCGTGCCAACCAACAGAAATTAACTCAAAAATCAGTTATTACGCGGCTTCATGAAATATCCGGGTTAGAGTGCTTCCGGTGATTCAAAAATCACCGGAAGCACTCTAGATGTCAGCTATCAAACGGCGTACGGATATCAAAAATCCCCCTCTCCGACCCGGAAGATATCCGGTGCCCGGGGGGTTGCAATATAGGAGAGCTGAACACCGGCTTTCCCAGGATCGGGCTTTTGAATTTTACCGTTCTTGTACGGCACCGCCGTCAGTCCCTGTCCAATCAACGTCACCATCCGTCCCTTGGTATCCGCGCCTCGGAAGGCCAGGACCGTGCCGTCGGCCAGCGGAAGATCACGGGCAAGACTTTCCGGCTGGAACGCCATGCCAGAGAAATAGTTGCGCAGGGCTATCAGTACCGCGCCCAACTGACCAATATTTCGTTTGCCGCCATTATTGCCCCAGACCACATTAACCTGCATCAGGCGTTTACTTTTGAAGCCGAAGATATAGGCTACCACTGCCGAACCGGTCCGGGGCAGGAGGTCCGTCACTGGAACCAGAAGAATGGTGGTGCGTTCAAGTGGATGCACGTCCTTGCTGATATCCGCCTTGTTGACCTCGAAGTCCTGCACGATCGCTTTGCGTACCTGTTTTTCCGTCATACCGAATTTGGCCGAGCGGAACCCTTCAATATTTCCCGCCTTCTTTTCAACGGCCTGGCCCGTCAAAGACACGGATGATGCGTCTGCCCCATCAAGAGAAGAGGAAACCGCCCCTTGCGTTGCCGGTGACGCGGCTGAAGCAGTTGAAGGCGAAAGAATTCCGGCAGCCATCAGGTTAGCCGCAAGAATGCATGAGAGCAACTTATGCATGGGACTTCTCCTGCACGGCCAAATCCACCAGAGAACCCCAGTTATTCATGGACTGAAGGTGGAAATAGACCAGCGGCAACCAGCCTTGCTTGCGCCAGTCCAGAAAGACGGTATCGGGAAGCTCACCGAATTTCTCTTCATTGATCATGCGGAAATTCTGAATCGCCGCTGTCTCGCCGGAGGCCAGCGTCACATCCGTTCGCCGCTCGGCGAGCAGGCCTTGCTCCTGAAGCGCCCGGCCGAAATCGCGAGCCATGTGGTGGCCGTTCTGAAAAGCAACCAGCATGTTCATCACCTCATCGAGCAGTGGTGCGGGGCCGTCGTCAAGAAACAGCGGTTGACCATCCCCGCCCGTCAGATGTTCCGCCTCTTCGTCCACGCACAGGATCAACCTGTTACCTTCCGCCGCCTCCATGAAGATGAAGGGGTAACGCCGGATATGGGCGGGGATGTAGACGTTTTTCCGCCACGCCCCGACCGCATTGACAAACAGGTTTTCGTCCGGACGCAGCCCGAGAACCGCCAGCGGGGTTGGATCTTCATCAGATGAAAAGACGATGGGGTAATGCCGCGCCGCCATGGATAGCTCCAGTACCGCCAACGGCACGGAAAAGGATGTGCGGGCGAAACCGTAACCCTTGGACCGGTCCAGTTTCAGGCCCCGATGCGCATCTCGGTCCAACGGTTTCGGGTGATGGAAGAAAGGAAGGGCGTTCGATCCGGGTTCGCCAGTCTCCGCATCCTCGATTTCCGGCTTTCCAGTTTCGATCTTCAAATCGGTCGGTTCCATTCCTTATACGCCCCCGAACAGATTCCAGACCGGCGAGCCTAAGAAGGCCTGCGCCCGCTGGATGATGCTTGGCGGCAATCCCAGGGCGCGTCCGCCGTCGGCGACCCATTGAGCCCGAGCCTGCGGGGTCATGGTAAAGAACTGCCCGAAGGATACGGCCTCTCCACCCGGCAACGGCGCACCCGCGTTGCCTTCGTTCGCCAGAGGTTGCTGCGGCTGAACGACGGGCGTCTGCACCGGCACGGGAACGGGCGTCTGCCCTGGATTAGCGGTTCTAGGCGCCTGCGATTGCAGCACCGGGGCCGACACCCCGGCAAGGCTGAAGTTAGAGTTGAAGATGTCGACCTGATAACCCGAAACCGTCGGTGTCGCCGCAACAACCGCCTGGGCCGGAGAAACCGGTGCCTGGGCCGGAGGCAAGACGGCGAAGCCTCTTGTCCCGGAAACGCCGTCAATTTGCTTGGTTACCGTCGAAGTCGTAACGGTCACTGCCGTGGCGGTTGTAGACGATGTAGTGGTAGCTGCCGGGAACACGAGCCTGCCGTTGGCGAAAACCTGTAAGGCCGTATAGCTCGATTGCGAGGTGATCGTGCCCTTGGCCGTGAACGTGTTGCCCGTGCCGTCGCGCAGGTCGGCTTTCACCGTGCCCGTTCCGGCGTTGATCGTGACGCCGGACGGCATGGTGATGACGGCGGTTCCGGATTCACGATGCGCACCGACCACGCCGTTGGCGGCGGTGTCGTTGCCGATCAGGGTCAAGTTCCCGTTATCGGTGGTGACATTGGCGTTGATCTTAACGGACCGGCCAGCCTGCAAGGTCAAGTTGCCGCCGTTGCCGGACGAATTATCCACATAGATGGCTTTCGAGACCGTGATGTCGTTGGAAGCCTGAAGCGTCACGTTCTGCGCGCTGCTCAATAACTTGGCGAGGGCGGAGGCGGAAATCGTCAAATCCGCGCTGCTCCGTTTGCCATAAGACCCGCCGTCCGCCGCCGGGTCGAAGGCGAAATCAAACAGATAGGCCGCGCCGGTGGACGCTGGTGCTGCATCGCCTGAGCCCTTGTCGCCGTAGGCCCCGACGGCGAGACGCCCGCCATCGAGGGAGACCGCCTGCCCGAACTGGTCGGTTGCCCCCAATGCCGCCACGTTGACGTTCTTGCCACCGCTATAGCCCTTGCCCAACGTCGCCGTCAGCGCGCCACCGCTAAAGGTGTTGTCGTGGAAGTCGAACAGATAGACCGCGCCGCTGTTCCCAAGGGCGTTGCCAGAGCCGTCGTCATTCCTCGCGCCTACGGCGAGCCGTATGCCGTCCAACGAAACGCCTGAGCCGAAGGTATCGACCGCTTCCAGCGCCGCCACGTCTATATTCTTGCCGCCCGTATAACCCTTGCCCACGGTCGCTGCCAGCGCGCCACCGGAAAACAAACTGTCGGTGAACGTGAACAAATAGACCGCGCCGCTGTTGGATGTCGCATTGGCGGGACCATCGTCGCCCAGGGCCCCGACCGCAAGGCGATTGCCGTCAAGCGATACCGAGAGGCCGAAGCGGTCGCCACTGCCTTCCGCGCCGCCCGCCAGCGCCGTGAGGCCGACGTTCTTGCCGCCGCTATAGCCCTTACCCAGTGTCGCTGCCAGCGCGCCGCCGGAAAACGCACTGTCGGTGAACGTGAACAGATAGACAGCCCCGCTGCTGTCCGCCGCGTTACCGCTGCCGCCGTCATTCTGTGCACCCACCGCCAGGCGGTTACCGTCAAGCGATACCGACACGCCGAAATTGTCGTTTGCTTCCAGCGCCGCCACATTGACGTTCTTGCCGCCGGTATAGCCCTTACCCAGTGTTGCTGCCAGCGCGCCACTGGAAAACGTGCTGTCGGTGAAATTGAACAGATAAACAGTCCCACTGCCGGAAGCGCCGTTGCCCGACCCACCGTCGCTCCGCGCACCGACCGCAAGGCGGTTTCCGGAGAGTGAAACGGCGGTCCCGAAAGAATCGTTCGCCTCCAACGCCGCCACATCGACGTTCTTGCCACCAGTGTAGCCCTTACCCAGTGTCGCTGCCAGCGCGCCGCCGGAAAACGCGCTGTCGGTAAAGGTAAACAGGTAAACCGCGCCACCGTTGGCCGTGGCGTTTGTGGGACCGTCATCTAATGGAGCGCCGACAGCGAGCCGTGTACCGTCGAGCGAGACCGCATAGCCGAACCGGTCGCTACCCGCCAGCGCCGCCGTGAAGACGCTCGTCGATCCGGTGTATCCCCTGCCCACGGTGATCGCCCGCGCGCCGCCCGTAAAGGCGCTATCGGTGAAGGTGTATATGTGGACCGCGCCGCTGTTACCTATGCTGTTAAGTGGACCGGTGCTGGCCCCATCGTCAGCGCTTGCGCCGACCGCGAGGCGGTTACCGTCAAGCGAGACCGACGCGCCGAACAGATCAGCACGTCCCAACGTCGAGAAATTGACGTTCTTGCCGCCCGTATAGCCCCTGCCCAGGGTCGCCGCATGCACGCCGCCGGCAAAATTGCTGTTAGTAAAGGTGAACAGATAGACCCCGCCACTGTTGCTGAGCCTGTCGCCGGAACCGTCGTCCTGGCTTGCGCCAACCGCCAGCCGGTTACCATCCAGCGACACGCCACGGCCGAACCAGTCGTTCGCCGCCACGGCCGCCACGTCGATACTGCTGGCGCCGCCACTGGTAGCGCCACTGGTGGTATAGCCCTTACCCACGGTCCCCGCCAAGGCCGGGCCGGTGAAGGTGGATCCGGTGAAGGTGAACAGGTAGACCGCGCCGCTGTTGGCCGTGGCGTTTGTAGGGCCGTCGTCCTGATAGGCCCCCACCGCCAGGCGGTTGCCGTTTAGCGAGACCGAAGAACCGAAGGAATCGCCCGCCTCCAACGCCGCGACGCCAAGGCTCCTGGCACCCGCGTGTCCCTTGCCCAGGGTTCCCACCGAAGAAGCGCTGGTGAGCGTGCTATCGGCGAAGGTGAACAGGTAGACCTCGCCGCTGGCCAGCGCGGTGTCCCCGAATCCGCTACCGGCGCTGGCGCCCACCGCCAGCCGCGTGCCGTCAAGCGAGACACCTGAGCCGAAACCGTCGTTCGCGCCCACCGCCGTGACATTAAAACTACCGCTGCCCGTGTACCCCTTGCCCAATGTCCCGATCAGTGAGCCGCCGGTAAAGGCGCTGTCGGTGAAACTGAACAGGTAGACCGCGCCGCTGTTGGACGTTGCATCGCCGGGTCCGTCGTCGTTGATGGCGCCCACCGCCAGCTTGGTCCCGTCGAGCGAGACCGATGAGCCGAAAAAGTCGCTCGCGCCCAACGCCGTCACATCGACGTTCTTGCCGCCGGTGTAGCCCTTGCCCACGGTCGCCGCCAGCGCGCCGCCGGTAAAGGCGGCGTTAGTGAAGGTGAACAGATAGACAGCGCCGCTGTTGTACGCACCGTTGACTGCTGCCCCGTCATCCTGATAGGCCCCCACCGCCAAGCGGTTGCCATTCAGCGAGACTGCGGTTCCGAATGCGTCGTTCAGCTCCAGCGCTGAAAGGCTCACATCCGTACGGGTAGATGTCCCGCCGACATTGATATCCCGGCCCGTCGTATAGCCGCTACCCACGGTGGCGACACGCGCGCCGCCGGAAAAACTGCTATCGGTGAAGCTGAACAGATAGACCGCGCCGCTGGTCGAGAGCGCGTTGCCAGAGCCGCTGTCATTATACGCCCCGACCGCCAGCCGGTTGCCGTCAAGGGAAACGGCGGTCCCGAAAAAATCGTTCGCCTCCAACGCCGCCACATCAAGGTTCTTGCCGCCCGTGTACCCTTTGCCCAGCGTCGCCGTCAGCGCGCCGCCGGAAAAGGCGCTGTCACTGAAACTGAACAGATAGACCGCGCCGCTGGTGGTTGCCACGTTGCCGGAGCCCCCGTCGCGCCAGGCACCCACCGCCAGGCGGTTGCCGTCAAGCGATACGCCGTGACCGAACTGGTCGTTCGCTTCCAACGCCGCCACATCAAGGCTCTTGCCGCCCCTGTACCCTTTGCCCAGGGTTCCGATCAGAGAACCGCCAGAAAAGGCGTTGTCGCTGAAACTGAACAGATAGACCGCGCCACTGTTGGAAGTTGCATCGCCGGGACCGTCGTCGCCAAATGCACCAACCGCCAGGCGGTTGCCGTCAAGCGATACCGATTGACCGAAGACGTCCCCGACGGCCAGAGCTGACACGTTAAGGTTCTTTCCACCCGTATACCCTTTACCCAGCACCGCCGCCAACGCGCCGCCCGTGAATGCGCCGTCGGTAAAGGTAAACAAGTAGGCCGCGCCACTGTTGGTAGTTGCATTGCCGGAACCGTCGTCGTTTCTAGCACCCACGGCGAGGCGGCTGCCGTCAAGCGATACCGAAACCCCGAACAGATCGACGCCTCCCAACGTCGAGACATCGACGTTTTTGCCGCCCGCGTACCCCTTACCCAGCGTCGCCGCCAACGCGCCGCTCGTGAACGCGCCGTCGGTGAAGGTGAACAGGTAGACAGCGCCGCTGTAGGCCGCAGTGTTGCGTGCCCCGCCATCCTGATCGGCACCCACCGCCAGGCGGTTACCGTCAAGCGATACCGACACGCCGAAATTGTCGTTTGCTTCCAGCGCCGTCACATTGACGTTCTTGCCGCCGGTGTAGCCCTTGCCCACAGTCGCCGCCAAGGCGCCGCCAGAATAAGCGGCATCGGTAAACGTAAACAGATAGACCGCGCCGCTGCTGCCGAGCGCGTTGCCGGAACCGTCGTCTTTTCTTGCACCCACGGCGAGCCGGTTGCCGTCGAGCGAGACCGATGAGCCGAAGAAGTCATTTGAGTCCAGCGAGGCGTTGACGTCTTTCGAGTTACCCGAATAATTGTAACCGAGGATGATGGACTGCTGGCTGAAGTCATCGCCCGCGATAACGATGTTCTTGGGATCGAACAGCACATTACCCTTGCGCCCGCCGATACCGGCCTGGGCCGTACCGCCGTAAGTCAGCGTATCGCCCGACGAAATCTCGATAAATCCGCCCAGGCCCGACACGCTGCCCGGTTTGGCCGAATAGCTGGCGAAGGTCACGGCGCGCAAGTTCGCCCAGGTAATCAACGTGCCGCCGTCGCCGTCCGTGCCGGTGGTATCGGCGCGAACCACGACGCCGTCGTTCAAGGCCACCTGCGTCGCGTTAGCAAGCTCGTCCACGGCCAGGTTCTTACCGCCCTGGTATTCACCGCCGATTCGCACCCGGCCGCCGCCGGTCGCACCCGATGCGTCCAGGCTCGCCGTCAACAGCTTGGTGGCAGACGCAGAAACGTCAATCTTGCCGCCCTTGCCGGACGCGCCAATGGCTTTATAGACGGCCGATGAACTGATCTGTTCCTTCGCCAGGTTACGGATGGTTCCGCCCACCGCACCCGAAACATCGATCACCGAACCTCCATATTCCCAGCTCTTGCCCGAATTGGCGATATCCACCCGGCCGCCCGCGCCGTTTCGCCCCGTGGCGGAGAGTGACCCCGCCAGCGACAGGCCGCCCGTCGCTATGACGATATCGCCGCCGACCACACCCGAGGCCGCAACCGACCCGCCGACGGACATCCAACCCGCATCCACTGTCACAGAACCGCCCCGATCAGTGACGGAGGCCGCGTTCACCATGCCATCAAGACGTACGTCCGCCCCCTTGGCCAAAATGACGCCACCACCTTCACCGGCGTTCACGCCCGAGGCATCAAGCGTGCCTGCGACCTGCACGATCCCGGCAGAGCCGCCGTCGAGCACAATCTCGCCGCCCACCTGAGCCACCGTACGGGCGCGAACCACGCCTGACATATTGACAACCTGATTAACCACATCACGTGCCGCATTGGCGGAAATCACTACTCGGCCACCGTCGGCGATGATTTTGCCTCCGCTGGCGACTGCTGCGGCCAACACCGAGCCGTCGGCCCCGGTAACGCGCGCCAAAACCTTGTCGTCTACCGCCACCTGAATCAGTCGATCTCCGTAAAGATCGAGAGTGAAGGTATTAGCCGACGCCAACTCTACCTTGCCGAGCCTAGCCTGAATGACGCCTGAGTTCTCGACGCCTGGCGCAACCAGAGCCGCCAAGCCGCCCTCGGCCGTCGTAATGGCCCCCCGGTTGATGACGGAAGCGGTATCCGAACCGCTGGGAATATCGAAACGAAAATCCCCGGCCATAAAGTTGGCGTTGGTGATGTTGGCGGTAGTGGCGATGATCGCCTGCACATCGACCTTGGCGTTTGGGCCGAACACAACACCTGAAGCGTTGGAGATAGCCACCCGGCCATTGGCCGAAAGCGCGCCCAGAACCTCGGACGCGCCGACACCGACAATCCGGTTCAGGACGTCCGCCAGCTTGTTCACTTGAATGAACTGTACCGATTCGTTGGCTGCGATATTGAAGCTCTGCCAGTCGATAATAGCCCGATTCGAGGTCTGGCGGACTTCCAGTTCGGTTGGGGAGACGACGACGATCTGAGCTTGGCCTTCCCTTATCTGCCCACCTTGCGGAAGCGCCAACGCTGGGTGACCGAATATGGCGGCGCCAATGCCCGCCAGCGCCGTTCCTGCCATCAGGGACGTACACAAACGGGACAAACGTTTGCGTTGCAGCGACGGAAACAACTCCCCGGCCACATGGTCCGCGATCAGATCACACCGCTCCTCGATGCCTTCAATACAATCTTCATACTCGAGAAATGTCATGCGCCGTTCCCCCCGCTTTCTACGTATGGCCTCTCAATAAAGGCGACCATACAGCACGTTCGTGTGGCTGTAACGAATTGATATTAAAAGAAATATTAACGTTGATTAACAAGCGGCGGAGAATGGGAGGAAAGGGCGAAGATGATTTACGGAAATCAATATCGCACAATCAGGCTAAAATATCCGCGAACATCGTTTTCACTGCCTTTGCCCGCCCGTGCGGCAACGCCCTGGGTCAGCGGCTTGGCCAGCTCGAGATTGAGCGAAGCCCAATCGGTCAGATTGCTGCGCACGCCAAGACCAGCCGTGGCCCCGGTCTGGCGGTTATCTTGATCATGGTTCCAGACCGCACCGAAATCATAAAATCCATAGGCTTGGTAATCCTTAGGCAACGGCCCTGACAATTTTTCTCCGTATTGCAATTCAAGCTTGGCGGCGACACCGGTATCGCCGGTCAATTCCGACGAATTAAGCCCGCGGCCGAACCGGGAACCGCCGAAGGCGAATTCCTCGGCGGACAACAGCGGATGAGGCGCATATTGCCCACTGGCTCCGGCGAGAAGGCTGAAACCGCCTCCCAGTTGCTGAACCCGATTCAGATCGGCATTGATCTTGGCGTAATCGGAACGGCCCCGACTTCTAGACAGTTTCTCCGAACCGGTTGGACGATTATCTAGAATATCGAACCCCTTGCTGACCTCAAGACTGATCAACGTTACCGCCGACGTCAGGAAAGTGTCGACGAAATCATAGCTGCCGCCCAGGCGCAGGGAACGCAGGCGGTCTTCCGTCAGCAAGGCGCTTGCTTGATCAGTACGAGTGTTTTTGTAACCCACGTTGGCCCGGAGCGCCAGATTACGGGCCCGCGAACGGATCACCGGATGAGAGAGAGTCAGGGCGAAAGACAGGCTCTTGCTATCGATGTCATCGTCTTTAAGGGTGGCCCCCAATTCTGCCTGGCTCCAGGACGCATTGAAGGTGATCTTACTCCCTTCCGCGTTCAAGGTTTCCTCGTGATTCAGGCTGGCATAGCGCAATTCCTGAGCATTGCCGGTGGTGATAGCCTGTAGCCCGGTCTTTTCATAGCGCCCGAAAACGGAATTTAGGCTTCCGCCAACCACGGCCTGCAAAGGCCCCACATACTTTGTCCCTCGGTTGTCGATGCTGGCGAAAGCATCGACGGCTTTGTGTTCGATTACAAAAATCAGATTGGCCGCGCCGAGAGTGTCGGGAGACGGTTTGAGGACGCCGCGCACGGTGGCCCCCGGCAGATCGTCAGCTAACAGCAGATAGCGCTCCAACGTTCCGGCGTCGAGCGGCATGGCCGCCTTGATTTTGGCGCCCATACTCTCCAGCAGGCCGCGGCGTCCCCCGACGTTTCCTTCGATGATGACCTTGTCGACAAACCCCTCGATGATACGGATGCGCACCAGGCCGTCTTTCCCGATTCGCTGTTCGGGGGCAATGGCCTGCGATAAAAGATAACCCGCCGAACCGTATTTGGCGGTAATGGCGTTGGCGATCTCATAAACCGTAGCTAGGGAGATTTTCTTACCGAGATATTGCTCATAAAGCAGCAGGAAATCATCAGGCGCAAAAACCGTGGCGCCTTCGACCATAACGCCGCCAAGAACGAACATAACCAAATCCGCACCGGCGGGGGGCGCGGTGGTATCTGCGGCACCGGGAATAACGATTTTCTCGTCTGTGGCGCGGGGCACTTCAGGCACTTCGAAACGGCGCTTCAACTGATCGGGTTCTGCGTCGGAGGGAAGCCCCGTCTGCGCGGTGGCGGAAACAGGTACGATTACGGATAACCCGACAGCCAGGCCTATCGTGACGGCCATGACGCAAAATACGCGCACAATCGGCTGTGTCGTCGGCGTTGTAACTACTTCCATTCCGTGGCTGCCTTCTGCTCAATCCCCCCGCGTCAACAACCCTTATACAGCTTGCCGGGGAGATCCAAAGCACGAATACCGCTGCACATATTAACTTCTGTTAACAATTGCAAGTGATTATCGTTTGGGCATTTAAGCCGACAGAGTGCGTAATGTGGATTTAACTCAGAGGTTTTAACGCTCACTTATGTTAACGACCATTAACATAAATTCTACGTGAAAAAATGGCATTTGCCGCAGGGAAACTCTAATACTGATAGAGGAAGAAATCAGAGAGGAAATTTCCGGGTGGAGTCGTATCACATTCTGGTAACGGAAGATGAGCCGTTTACCCTGTCTCTCATGTCCTCTTATCTCGTCAGCAACGGATTTCGTGTCAGCCGGGCCAGCACCGGCTATGAAACGCTCAAAACCATTGAAAACGAGAAGGTTGATCTGCTGGTTCTCGATCTGAACCTGCCCGATGAAAACGGCTTGGCCCTATTGCGTCAGATTCGCATGACCTCGACTCTAACGACCGTTGTTTCCACTCAACACGGAGGTGAATCATATCGCAACGCGGCAATGGACCTAGGGGCTGTTGATTATCTGGTCAAGCCCTACGAACCAGAGGATTTGGTGCGGATCATTCGGGAAAACCTGCCGGATGTAAATAAGACGGTAACGCACACATCAAGTAGTCAGACAATGATCGGACCGTTATGCCTTGATCTCAGAGCTAGGGTGCTGACCAACCCGGCGGGCGTAGAACAAAACCTGTCCCCTATTGAGGCGCGGGTGTTACAGGCCCTCGGCCGCACGCCGGGCACGATCCTCAGCAGGGCACAGCTTCTGGACGCATGCAGCACGGATCCACACGCCTCGGAACGGATGGTCGACGTCATCGTCTGTCGCTTGCGGGGCAAGATCGACGTTCTCGGGATGAAAAAAAAGTGCCGGATTCTGGCCGTTCCCAGGGTCGGTTACAAACTGGTCGTTTTTTGATTCCCAGCGGCTTCATCCTCCTGGCGCAACAATGGTTCTGCGTCGGATAAGGCTTTCAATGTCGGTTCTAGCAGATCACTGAAGCGTTCCAGCATGCGCTCCTGTCGATCAGGGTTGCATGGCGGTACGGCGGCCTGATTGAGTTCACGTAAAACGCCGGATAAAGCCGTCAGACCGGCATTGGCGCAAAGTCCCGCTATCTTGTGAATCAGGCGCGCCGTGCTGTCTTTGTCACCGGCGCCATGGGCTTTGGCGAGGGCATCTGCATTCTCGTACAAATAATTTCGGATATTCTCGAGCAGGTCCGCGAAGCGCCCAGGAGAAAGCTGTCGGGCACGACGGCGCAGAAGATCGATATCCAGCAGGGAAGTATCTTGCCCAGTCCCGGGAGCCGGAGCCGTGGCCCGCAGCTCAAGTTTCCCACCTGTCATCGCCGCAGCAAGGGCGTGGCGCAAGTCTTCGGGTTCCAATGGCTTTTCCAGAATAATATCCGCGCCAGCCTCGCGCCATTCCCCTTCAACCTGACTACTCAGGAAGGCGGTCAGGCCAATGATCGGCGTTCCGGCAAGTTTATCCTCACCGAATTCTCGGATACGGCGTGTCACCATCATGCCGTCCATGCGCGGCATGGAAAAATCCATGATAACGAGATCAATCGGCTCGAATGACTGCCTGAGCACATCCACGGCCTGCGCCCCGTCTTTGGCGAAAAGCGCCCTGTGCCCGAACACACGAAGATAATCGCTCACAACCATGCGGTTTGCCTCGTCATCGTCAACGACGAGGACATTGAGGCCTCGGGGCGCATCGACCGTTTTCGAACCGGCGGCTCCCTCAGCTGATTCCAGCAGAGGCAGGGAAATTTGGAACACGCTGCCGCTGCCGAGCCGGTTCCTAGCATGCAATTGTCCACCTAGAAAATCCGTGAGTGTGCGAACGACATGCAGGCCGAACCCTGCACTGACGACCGGCATATCGCGCGCCAGCTCGCCTTGATAATAGGGCGCGAATATCTGCTCTATGTCGCCCTCGGGAATCCCCGGTCCCGTATCCGTAACTGAAAAAGTCACATGGGACGGGCCTGCTTCCCGATCCTTTTTGACATCGACGGAGACATTGCCCGCTTCGGTGTATTTGACGGCATTGTCGATCACATTGAGCAGGATACGCAGGATTTTTTTACGGTCCCCACGCACCCGCGACGGCACCTCTGAATCCACATGCCACGCGATCCTAAGTCCTTTGGCGTGGGCCGTATCGGCTTCCAGCGCGATAGCGTCCCGGATCAGTTCCTTGATCGAAAATGCAGTTTCGTTTTTTTCCTGCATGGCATTTTCGCTCCGGCTCAACTCAAGAATGTCCTCGAATATGCCGTTGAGAACCCGGGCCGCATTCTTTACTCGTTCAATTTTCTCCGTTTGAAATGTGGTCGGCCCGCCCATGCTGAGCGCATTGACGGAACCAATCACCCCGTTGAGCGGCGTGCGAATTTCGTGACTGAGCACAGCCAGCATGTCGGCCTTGGCCCGGGTCGCCCGTTCGGCCTCCCGGCGCGCCAGCCAAGCTTGCGTGGCGTTAGCATAGCTCTTGCGAAGGGGGTAGTTGATGAAACGCGCCGCGAGAAAACCGGTTGCGGTCACCGCCACGAAAATAACGGCGTAATCGATTAAATGGCGTGACGTTAGAAAAACACCGTCAGCATAAAAGACCAAAAGCGTCGATGCACATGCGGCGAGAACAGTCAGCGTTTTTTGCAAAAGAGGCAAGTGAAACACCATGAACGCAGCCATGACCAGAATGAAGAATGTCGGCAATACCAGGGGGCCGAAATTGCCGTGCAGGAGGGGGATACACGCATACAGGATAATGTAAAAGCCGATGAATAAACATGTTGCCGTATTGAATTCGAACACCGATGCCTCGGGACGGTTCCCCCACCATCCCAAGGCGAGAAGCGGGAGGGTAAGTAAACGCACACCGAGGACTTTCAAGAATTCAGTTCCGCCCCCCAAGGCCCAAAGGTCGGAAACGGCAAAGATAAGCATGAACGCGGTGGCGATCAGAAATGTCCGACGATGATGGCGGCATGCCGCTGCGGCATGATCCTGGCGATAACGATCTTCCGTTTCCCGATCACTGAATTCACCCGTCCAGCGGCGCAGGGAGAAATCAGGTTCCGCGTCTATTTTACCTTCAATCGTCACAACTTTCTTTCCTTGACCGTCCCCCGCAGCGGGGATTCATCCATAGCATAAAACATTTATGATCATAACAGATTGGAAAGGTTATGTAGATTTCTAGAACCCAAATGGAACTGAAATTTCTTCTCGGAACCGAAACCCGGTGTCCGGCCAATTTAACGCAATCCCACCCCTCCCCTTCACAAGGGGAGAATATCCAAATATCCCAGACGCTTGCGAATTCCCAAGAGCTATTCGCTTCTCCGGGTTATCGGGTACGTCTAACGACGGCATATCTCCCATTCCTGTCACCACAAAGAGTTATGCCCGAACCTGGTGTTTGAGTATTTGAAAGGAAGCGGCGTATCAGGTTGACTTGTTGTTGCAAGACACCAAACCAACCAAAGGAGATACGCCGCCATGAAGAAGAATAAGGTTTTAGAATTTGCGGGTCGAGATGCTGTTTGTGATGCCCTGACAGATTTATTGAGATCGGGTGCCCAGCAGGTGATAGATCAAGCTGTGAAGGCGGAACTTGAGGAGCTGCTGGGCCAGTATTCTGGCCGCCGCACGGATGATGGCAATGCTGTTGTCGTTCGCAATGGTCACCTGCCGGAGCACGGAATGCTCTGCTCGGGGACTTCGTGTCCAACCCCTTGTTATGACGGCTACGAATACCACCGCTCAAGCCTGCACAAACACTGAAAACGTTTTCCGTGTGCTGATACCATGATGTACACTCAAGCATCTCAATTGAAGTAACTGATGTTATGAACGACGCCAACAAAGATTTCCCACTGCCCGAACAAAGCGACATGATGCGGGAGATGGCGCGGGATATGAATGTTGCGCTGTATCGACGTTATGGTGAAGCGGCTGCGGCGAAGCTTTTAAGCCTCACCGTTGAGCACTTGAACGCCCTGCGCGAACAAGGTGAGATCGGCTATCTCAATCTTGGCGATGATCAAATTGGATACTTCGGCTGCCAAATCCTCACGTATCTTTTAGGTTGCGTTGTCCCGCCTGGCACTGAGCCGAGACAGAAACCAGTATCCGTTACGCAATCCAGAAAACCTGCCGTCGCGGTCGATGTCGAGCTGATCTCGGTCGATGACGCCATCGTCCAGTTGGGCATTGGCAAAACCAAATTCTACGAGCTGATGAACACAAAAGAGCTACCTTGTGTTAAAATAGGCAGGCGCACTTTGATCAAGCGGACTGAACTTCGAGGCTATATTGATAAGCAGACCGCTTGAGTTCGCCACAGTTCATTTCAGATTAAATTTTGAGAAGTATGGACTGAAGTATGGACTGAGTAAGACGCGCAAATTCTAAATCTGTATTTATAGATACAAATCAGCCAGTTATGACTTCCCTCCTCTCCGCCACGAATCCCTGTCTCTCCGCCATTTATCATTTAAAATCAATGACTTAGCTTCGGCATTGATTTTCCTGCACTAACCCTGATATATTTTTTCCACAATTTTTCCAAGTTTAGGAAAGGTTTGGAAAGAATGGCAAATGGAATCAGCATCAAATCCCGCAAGAAGAAGGGCGGTGAAACCGTCTGGGGACTGCGCGTTCGTCGCAAACAGCAATACTGGTCAGATACATTTCTAACCAAGACAGCCGCCACTAAAGCTGGAAATCGAATTGCAGCCCAAATGGATGAAGGCACTTTTGTTCCACCCAGTGCCATATCAAACCAGATCACGTTAGCAGATGCGCTTGATGAATTTCTTAAGGAACTCCCCATAGATACCGAACGGCAGCGCACTTATAAAGGCGACAAACAATCTCACGCCACACAGATCAAGAAGTTTAAGTTTGCGAAACTGCCGCTGACGTTAATCAAAAAAAGTCATATCCGTGAGTTCAGGGAGAAAAGGAAAAAGGCGTGTAGCGTCAATACCGTCCACAACAACATGAACACAATTTCAAAAGTGTTCAGCCATGCCATATCAGAATGGGATATCCCAACATCCAATCCGGTTATTGGCGTCAACAAATTACCAAAATCAGAACCGCGTAATCGACGCCTTGAGGAAGGCGAAGAAGCCCTGATACTTAATGAAGCAAACAAGCGACCCAACCAGCCATGGCTTGCCCCCCTTATAGAATTTCTATTGGCGACCGGCATGAGACTTGGTGAAGTTTCCCACATTTCGCCTGATCAGGTTTTCTTGGAAAAACGTCAGGTTTTTCTGGAAAAAACGAAAACCAATTACCCTCGGAAAGTGCCTTTACCAGAAAGGGCAAAATCCATTCTTGAAAATTTCAAACCTCTGTGGGGGGAAGAACGGGTATTCCATGTCACCTCGAACTCCGCCAGTTCAGCTTGGCTGGCATTCAAGACTGACCTTCTTGAGAAGGGATTATTGAAGAAAGACTTACACCTTCACGATCTTCGCCACGAAGGTATATCCAATTTATTTGAGATGAAGAACGAACGCGGCGAGCCGTTACTCACTGTTGCTCATATCCGTTTAATCACAGGGCACAAAGACATAAACACGCTGGTGAACGTCTATGCCAACTTTCCGGCTGAGGTGGTGGTGGAAGCGATGGAGTCTGGAGGGTATTAGATTGAATCCCATACAGTTGCACAGCCACCTATCAAAGCTTGACGAACATATCATGAATCGCATCTTGGGAGTGTTTTTCACTGTTTACATCTAACCTCGAGAAAAAACTGTGACGCCCACTCGGCTAGAGCATTTCCCGCCTATTCAGGTTCATACCCTGCGGCAGTGAAATAGTTTTTCGCTTCCCCAGGAGTGATGGCGTCGATGGCATCTCTTACGGCATCCCACAATTCTTCGAGTTTTCGGGCTGCGGCCTTCTTGAGTAACGCCTTGATTTTGCTGAATGCCATTTCGATTGGATTGAAGTCCGGGCTATAGGGCGGCAAAAACAGGAGCCTTGCCCCGACCCGTTCAATGGCCTCGCAGATAGAGGCGCGTTTGTGGGCGGGCAGGTTATCCATAATGACGATATCGCCACACTTTAATGTCGGCGCGAGGAAGTGCTCGACATAGGCCAGGAAGGCGGCACCGGTCATGGCCCCGTCGTAAGCGCTTCACCGCCCCCACCTTCCATTGATTTGTTTGATCTATTATTTTCTCGGGAATGTTTCTTTTCGAGGGGAGGTTTTTGTGGATGTACAAACGGAGGTCTATTTGGAGCCTCTAGACCA